>ERZ773221.319-NODE-319-length-57977-cov-5.030109_pt1 | contig 57977 bp, 51 predicted proteins | sample MGYA00580994_ERZ773221 | MGnify/ENA primary metagenome ERZ773221 (study PRJEB29015, sample SAMEA2737758) | human gut metagenome | biome: human gut; feature: human-associated habitat; material: faeces | place: China | collected 2012 ... | reverse complement strand
GGCTAATAAAGTTTTAGGTATGCATCGCCTTAAGAATAAGGTAAATCGTAATGCAATATACAACTCTCCTCGTTTTATGTTTGGATGAGTCGAGACTTCATACAAGTGTTTTGCAATATTTTTTGATTGTTCTATAAATGTATTTGGTGATTGGAATATTGTAGAAGAGTACATATAAAGTTCATTCAAACTAAGGTTTGTCTCATGAGAAAACTGATAAGATAATTCAAAACTAAACGATGAGAAAAAATATTCTTTTATATATTGTTCAGTAACATCATTACTAATAGTCGAACTAGTATCCGTCAGAACAAGTTCCTCGTCTTTACTTTTATTTCCGACCACGTGTACGGCCAAATCTAAGATTTTAGCATTTGAAAAATCAATCATCTATAATCCTTCTTTCTTTATTGAACTAACACACTCTAACGAGTGTGTGGCTTTTTTTAAAGCCTAGTTATCATCTGTATCTTATTCTATCATAATTTTGCCTTTATTTTTTGAAAGGATATTTTAATCCAAAAATAAAAATGAGTATTCCATGGTGACGGAGCCACCCAATCCATTTTGAATGATACTTTTCTATGCATAAACCTAAACAGTAATGGAACAAAATCATGAATAACATTAAGAATACATATTTAGGCTCTCCATATGCATAGAATAATAAACTCATGACAAACAAAAAAATATTCTCAGCCATCTTCTCCAAAATTATGAAACACTCTTAGAAATATATGGAAACTTAGAGTTTTCCATGATTGGGTCCAACCATTCTACTTAAACCAACATACGCCTAAACAAAAATCGTTAAAGTTTCCTTACGATTCTCATTTCCTCCTTAATTGTTCCATAACGAACAATTGGACTTGCAATCAATTGAGGAAATAAAGAGAGATATAAACCAACATAAAAAAATTTGTTTATATCTTCCCCCTTACCTCTATAAACGTCCATAACATACAAAATGGCTTAGAATGCAAGTGTTGACTTATAGAACGAATTCAATGCACTTCGTCACTGTATCAACTAGACTTATTTTACCATGTTGGATAGGCTTTCCCATATGTAATATTCACTTTGTGGTATCAGTGGATCTGAGCAATGGATTGCATGGCTCTGTCCAAATGGATTGGGTGACTTTGCCACCTCGGAACATTCAGATTCATACATTATTAAGAAAAAAGTGATGCCTACAAAAGCATCACTTTAGTTCAATTTATTGATAATCCGATTCTTCGTAGGTATCCTCTTGATAGTATTGATCATCTGGATTGTAGTATTCTGTATCCTCATTACTTTGATCATAATCATAGTTATAATCTTCTTCGTCTTCACTTGAAGTATTACCAGATGAATTAAGAATTCCCATGTTCTCTAATTCTTCTGTATTACCGACCGCATTATCTTCACTAGCTGTCTGCGAATAACCTGATAGATCTTCTACTGTAGTAGAACTCTTTCCTTTTAATACCGCCTGAATCTTCTTTTTAGCAACTTCATTCATAATATCATTTTGTTGAACAACAGATGCATAAGATTGCGATTGATAACAGAATTGATAATCAGGTTCTGCAACGATTGCATAAGACTCAATCTTCCAATCTGGCATATTATTTAATTCATATTTTACAAACTTACTGATTTCATCACCAGATAAGTTAGTATCAAAAGCTACAGCTAAAGCATCCATAAATTTACCGTAGTTTGTGATCATCTTAGGAGAAATAATACGTTTAAAGATAGCTTTAAATACTTTTTGTTGGTTACGCACACGTTGGTTATCCCCATCCAAATAGGCATGTCTTTCACGTGCAAAGGCAAGTGCAGTTTCACCATCCACATGATGTTTACCAACACTTAAACCAGGTTGACTATTTACATAGAAAATATCTACTTCTTCACCCTTTTTAATGTCCAAATCAATTCCATCTAAAGCATCTACCAAGTTAACAACACTTGAAAAGTTGATTCGAACATTATAATTAATTTTGATACCCAAAGCCTTTTCGATAGTTTCTTCCGTACTCTTAATACCCATTAAACCAGAATGCGTTAATTTATCATAACTACCTTCTGGACAAGCTAATTCAGGATCATCTTCCGGACAAACAAGTTCAACATAATAATCACGAGGAATACTTGTCATCAAAATGGTTCCAGTTTTAGGATTTACAGTAAGTAATAAGTTGGCATCACTTCTCGTATTTGAATCTTGTAAAGTACCATAAGAATCATTACCACTGACTAAGACTGTAAATGCATCCTTAGAAATATCATTTACTGGATCACTTGGATTATCATTCTTTTCTACCTTTGTATAATGCACATTTTGATGAACTACTCGAGAATCCGTTTGAAAATTAAAATATCCATCAGCTTCATGAAGAATGTCACGATACTTTTCATTTAAACAAATCGCATCAATTTTATTATCATATAAAGCAGCCATCATATCCAATAAAGCATCATAATCTTTTGTTTTATACTTAATATTGTCAGAATCCAAATCCTTTAACATACGTTTTGTCGCTATTTTATCCATATCTAAAATAGTACCAATTGTCTTACCCTTTAAATCTTTTTCTTTTTTAATTGAAGAACTTTTTAATACAACAATTGACGTCATTGTTGCCTTACTATCCGCAAGACTTGTAACTACATCAAACGTATTATCTGTTTTATAAATGAAATAGTTACCATAAGCTAGACCCACACACATGCAAAGTGCAACGAACCCTGCTAATATTCTTGGCAAAAACTTTTTAGCTTTAAAGTGAAATATTAATAAAATAATCAAACATAAAATAATCATTACCAAAGAAACTAATACTATTAATTTCGCAGGTAATAAATTTAATTTTATGATTTGAAAAATCAATAAAGCCAAACTAATAATCATGAATATAGTCATGAACTTGCTGATTGGTCGTTTATTTTTCTTCTTTTTCTTTTTACCATTACCATTCACATTCTGTGAAAGTTTAACATCCTTTTTAGGCATAATAATAATCTCCTATAAACTCTTATATAGCTCACAATTTCATATTATATAATAAAATTCTTACAATTGGCAAATCTGCATACAAAATGGTGGTTGTTATAACCACCATAATCACTGCATAAATCTTTCACAACGAAACGCAAAACCTTTAAATCCACTCTCTTTAGCCTGATATAGATTTTTCTCATAACTCAATAGATTAGCCTTATACTTATATTCCAATGACTTAGAAGAATAGTCATTTAATACATCAAAGAATAATAAGAATAAACCTGCTAATACCAATACACATGATGAAAGAATTAACCAAACAACAGGTACAATTAAATAAACTACATCAAGTATCACTACACCAATAAAACAACTAAACACAGCAATCAATACACCAATATGACATCTATGATACTTCTTACTTAGTTCTTCATAGTGACGAATATTTGTATTGATTCTATTTTGTATATAATCAGACGTTTCCATTTTAACAACACCTCGCACTTAAATTATATACCCATAAATCAAAAAAGAGTAAGGATTTGTTCCTTACTCTACATTATCTGCTGATTTTCCTTCCATAACAGCATTAATTTTGTTTGTTGCTTTTGTGACAGTACTTTGATCTGGAACCATTACATAAGCAGCATTTCCAAGTTCTGCACACATTTGTGTATCTCCAGTACCATCAACCATAGATTGCTCAATTTTCCATTTAGGATTCTTGTTCAATTGATATTTAATTAAACTTGTAATTTCATCATTTGACATTGTAGTTGAGAAAGTATTGGCCATACTATCCATAATTGAAGCATAGTTAGTTACAATAGCAGGGCTTGTTACTTTATTTACAATTCCCATAAGAACTTGTTGTTGGTTCTTTGTACGCTGACGATCCCCTTCACTATAAGCATAACGCTCACGTGCATATCCTAACGCTTGTTCACCATTCAAGTGGTTCACACCTGCATGTACACTTAATCCTGGAGCATGTAAGAAATTATTGCATTCATAACCTGGTTCAACATTTACATCAATACCACCAACAGCATCCACAATATCTGTTACCGTATCAAATCCAACTTTAAATGTATAGTTAATTTCAATTCCTAATAATTGTTCCACCGTACGTTTTGTTGTATTCGTACCATGAATACCTGTATGCGTAATCTTATCTAAAGCTCCCTGTTGACATCCATCACCTGCATCACAAGCAGTTGTAACATAATAGTCACGAGGAATTGAAGTTAATAAGATAGTACCCGTTTTAGGATTTACGGTAGCTACCATGATTACATCACTACGACCATTTTCATCAAATCCACCACGAGTATCCGATCCTGAAATTAATACATTAAATGGTGTAGTAGTAATATTGCTTACTGCATTAGCTTTATCCGTATTCTCTACTTCATAACTAGTTTGATAAACAACACGAGTGTTCTTATCAAATTCAGCATATTCTTCGATGTCTGTAATTTGATCACGACTTGATTCATTAATGATAATTGAATCTACTTCACCATTATAGAAGGCAGCTAACATATCCGTCATACTTTCATATGGTGTTTGGTTCATTTCAATACCAGATTTACTTAAATCCTTTAATACTTTTTTTGATCCCACTGTACCAATATTTTGTAGTACACCGATACTATGTCCAGCTAAATCATTCTTCTTTTTCAAATCACTGGATTTCTTAACAACTACACTTACAGTTGTTTTTGCATTGGAAGATACAGTCGTCATATTTGAAAGTAAGCTACCCGTTTTAGAAATATAATATCCACCCATACATGAACCTAACGCAATAGCTATTGTAAATATGATACAAATAATTTTAGACACAACACCCTTTGTGGCAAAACACAATAATAAGATGAAAATTAAATCTAAAAGTACAAATACAACTGTTACTAAAAATAATATTTTCGTTGGCAATACATTCAATTTAACTAAATTGAATAATAAATACATAGTTGCTGCAACTAATAAAATAGAAAAGATGACTCCAAATACCTTTCCTACCCTATTTGGTTTCTTTTTATTTTTTTGCATATTAAACTCTCCTTAGACTTATTTATAATACTACAAAAAAAAGGGATAGGCAAACCTATCCCCGTTATATTACTTTACATCATCCGCTGATTTTCCAGCTAATACCGCATTAATTTTATCCTTAGCCATCTTAACTGTACTTTGATCTGGAACCATAACACTGGCCGCATCACCAAGTTCAGCACACATTAATGTATCACCGGTACCATCCACCATATACTGTTCCATCTTCCATTTTGGATTGTTGTTAATTTGATATTTAATTAAATCCGAAATCTCTTCATTTGACATTGTTGTAGAGAAAGTATTTGCCATCGCATCCATAATAGAAGCATACTTTGTAATAACACTTGGTTTTGTTGCTTCATTTACAATACCCATAAGGACTTGTTGTTGATTCTTAGTACGCTGACGATCCCCTTCCGTATATGCATATCGTTCACGCGCATATTCTAAAGCCTGTGTTCCATTTAAATGATTAACACCTTCATGTATAGTAATTGCTGAATTGCTATAAGCATAACCAGGTGCAACAGTTACATCGACTCCACCTAAGGCATCCACTAAATCTGTTACGGTATCAAATCCCACTTTAAATGTATAATTGATTTCAATTCCTAATAATTGTTCAACCGTACGTTTTGTAGTGTTTGTACCATGAATACCCGTATGCGTAATCTTATCTAGAGCTCCTTGCATACAACCATCTGCTGCATCACAAGCGGTTGTTACATAGAAGTCACGAGGTACAGAAGTCAATAATATTGTACTTGTCTTAGGATTGATGGTAGCTACCATAATCACATCACTACGACCATTTTCATCAAATCCACCACGAGTATCCGATCCTGAAATTAATACATTAAATGGTTTTGAAGTAATATCACTTACCGCATTTGCCTTGTCTGTATTTTCTACTTTGTAAGAAGTTTGATAAACAACTCTTGTATTATTATCAAATTCCGCATAGCTTTCCATATCTAAGATTTGACTACGACTCGATTCATTAATAATAATTGAATCCACCTCTCCATTATAGAATGCTTCTAACATAGCACTTAAACTATCATATTCACTTTGATTCATTACAATACCATCTTTACTTAATTCTGTTAAAGCTTTAGATGATCCTTGAGTACCAATCGTACGCAAAGTACCAACAGATAAACCATTTAATTGTGACTTATTCTTTATATCACTTGATTGTTTAACTACTACACTAACCGTATTTTTCGCATGTTTCGTTACATTTGTAATGTTTGTCAATAAGCTTCCTGTTTTGGAAATATAATAACCACCCAGACAAGAACCAAATATAAGTACTAAAGTAATAACAACACAAATTATTTTTGAAACAACTGCTCTTGTATAATAACACAACAATAATGCAAATATCGCATCTGACAATACAAATATAATGGTAATTAAAAATAATAATTTAGTTGGTAAAACATTAATTTTAATCAATTGATATAAAAGATAAAATGATGCTACAACTAACAGAATAGATAATACAATTCCAATTCCTCTTAAAACTTTATTTTGTTCTTTCATGTCTATACAGCCCCTCTTCCATAAAGAACTTGTTTAACTGTTTTAAACAATAATGTTACATCCAACCAGAATGACCAGTTACGATAATAATATTCATCTAATAATAAACGGTGATCAAAATCTACCTCACTTCTTCCATGACTTTGCCACATTCCAGTAATACCAGGTTTACATGCGATGACATCATAATAATAGTCTCCCATATCCTCTTTTTCTCTTGGTAAATATGGGCGAGGTCCAATTAAAGACATTTGACCTAATAATACATTTATAAATTGCGGAAATTCATCCAAACTCTTTTCACGCAAGAATTTACCTGCACTTGTAATACGAGGATCATTTGCCAATTTTTTATTCACTGTATATTCCTCGCGAATTGCAGGATCCTTTTCCATCAATTCTTCTAGAATTTTGTCTGCACCAAGCACCATAGTTCGATACTTATACATCTTAAATTCTTTACCATCCTTACCAATACGATTCTGTGTAAAGAAAATAGGCCCCTTATCTCCTTCTTTACGATTTTTCACAAATACAAAAACAGTTAATGGAATCAAAATTAAGATTCCACATAATCCGGCACAAATATCCATAAGACGTTTTAAAATATAAGATCCAGTTTGATTTACACCACGAGAATTTGAGATCATTAAAATACCATCAAAGTCTTCAACTTTAGTATCAAACGTTACTAGACCATTCACTTGCGGTAAATACTTAATCACATTTACTTTGTTCTTAAATAATTCAAATAATGAATTCAAATTTTTCTTTTTCAATTCAGGTATCGCAATTAATACCGTATCAATATTATGTGATTTGATAAATGAATCCACATCTTCAATTCCTATTGTTCTATTCTCAGAAACAATTTGTTCCTGATGAATATCATATGATTTACAATTCACAAAGCCTTGTACATCTAATAATGAATAACTATTTCCTCTACATACAAAGGCAAGTTGTGCAGCTGTATGACCTACACCCACAATTAAAGTATTATGTTTATATTTCTTTCTAAACCATTTATGCGTATATCTTGAATTAAATCCAGCAAAAACAAACAAAAAGATTGTTAAAAACACAAATCCATATAATTTACGAAATGTCCAAGAATAAAATGGAAATACCAAAAAACTCGCAAAGAAAAAACCAACATGACTTAATACTAATAATCGTATTTCATCATACATTAACAATACTTTTCCTTGATAACGACCAATTAAAATCTGCATCAAAAAATATAGTGCACATAACTTTATAGCGATTTCATCATCAAATCGTGCTATATTCATGGCCTGCAAGAACTGTATTAATATCCAGAAAAATACAAATTCAATACATATTTTTAATCTTCCTATTTTTGACATATAGAATTCTCCTCACAATTTACATATAAACTATTGTACTAAAAAAAAAGAAAAGAACAACATCCGTCCTTTTCAGTCAAAAACAGGTACATCTAACCTTGAATAGAAGATAATACAGTGAATGTAGCTGCATCAACCATACAAGTATTTTTGATATCCTGGAATGTAAATGTAACGGTATATTGTTGTGTTGCTTCATCTAAAGTACAATCAACATCCGTAACATCTTCTTGTCCAAGTCCTGCATTAGCAAGAGCTGCATTAATGGCTGATTGTTGATTTTCATCAAAAGAAGTTGATTCTTCTTTTTTTGTTTCTTCCTTCTTTTCTTCTACAGGTTCAGTTGTTGAAACTTCTTCTTTTTCTTTACTATTGCTTCTTTTATAATTTCTTTCTTGTATAATACCATCTTTACCAATCTTATATTCGTAAGATCCTGTATTTGTATCAAAACTTACTGTATAATATTTCTTTTCTTCTTGAACAGATACATTCGAACATTCTTTTTTAGTGGCATTCGCATCGTCTCTTGCCACTTCTAGAATGTCATTTTGAGTGATTTCTAAATTACTATTGCCACATCCAGTTAATAATAGAGTTGAAGCTAGGATAATGAAACTATTTCTTTTTCTTCTTTTTACCATTGTCTTCTCCTCCATACCCATATCCGTAGCCATAACCATAATTACTGTCACTTGCTGATTCTACTTTATTTAATACAACACCCATTACGTGACCACCATTTCTTTCAACATCATTAATGGCAGCTTTTACTTTTCGCTTATCCGATATCTTAGAGTCAACTACATATAGTACTCCATCACTCACGTTACATAATGGAATGGCATCTGATGCTACTGCAACTGGTGGACAGTCTATAATAATATACCCAAATTCTTGACGTGCTTGATTTAAGAATTTAGCTAATCTTTTAGATCCTAATACTTCACTTGGATTTGGTACCTTATGCCCTACTGTAATTACAGATAATGGATATCCACCATCATATTGTACATCCTGTACTCCTTCAAATGAATAAATACTTACGCCTTCTCTAAATTCTGAAATGATATTTGTTAATCCAGAACGATTTGAAATCTGTAGTGTTTTATGAACACTTGGATTTCGTAAATCACAATCAATTAATAATACATTTTTATATTTAGCTGCCATAATACGAGCTAAATTACAAGCTACAGTACTCTTACCTTCATTTGGAATCGTACTTACGACGTTGATTACTTGAATCGCATCATCCATCTGACTAAATTCAATATTTGTACGTAATCCACGATAGATTTCATCCACATCAAATTGATTTCTTTTCTTTCTTGCCATTTCTATCTCCCAAAGAAACCAAACAGTTTCTTTTTCTTTTCAACCTCAATATTTAATATATCTTTATTACTCAATAATAATTTTGGATTCTCGTAAAATAAGATATCCGCATTATCAAACCCGATACGCTTTCCTACAACACTATATACATCACTCAATTGTTCTATTCGATTACCTGTAGCTCTATGCGTATCTGTACAAATTACATCACAATATCCATTGTCTAATAACTCTAATGCATTAGACTGTATTTTTTTACCATTTACACCAAGAATTGAAGTACGATTCAATTGTAGAACACAATCCATATCTACCCAATGATCAATGATTGAATAATCCAGTCCGTCATGGAAATATCTTTCAATATGAGCTAGTACAGGAACAAATCCTTTCATCTTCAATTCATATAAACATTCATCTCTATAATCAATTGAATGAATATCACGAAGAACATTATATTCTACTAACATGTATTTACTACTATTTAAAGTCGGATATAAATCTAATTCCAATCCTTCAATAAATTCACTATTCATCATCACTTCCCCACCAAAATAAATAGGGATAGGACTCATCTTTCTCAATTCCAATTGACGAGTCACCATTTCATTATAGATATGAACATCTAATTGACCAGGAATAAAATGCGGTGTACTACAAATACCTACAATACCATCCTTTTTAGCAGACTCTAATGAACGAACTGCATCCTCAATTGAAGGCATACCATCATCAATACCCCAAGCAATATGAGAATGCAAATCAATATACTTAGCCATTATAGTTCAGGAATCTCGCAGAATACAGGAATACCCAAATACTTTTCTGCCTCTTCCTTTGTACGTAAACGATTATCAAACAAGAATCTCAACGTTGCATAACCACAACCAAGTACAAAACCAACCATAGTCGCTAATAAAGTATTCTTCTTCACATTTGGTCCACTAGGAATATAAGACAATTTAGCTTTATCAACAACCTCAATATTACGAACATTCAAATTCTTCTGCATTGTACGAATAAACGTACTTACTGTATCATTTGCGATATCCTTAGATAATTTAGGATCTGTAGTTGTAGCTGAAATTGTAATGATCTCTGTATTAGCCTCATTACTAACACTAACAAGCTTTTTAACACTATCAGCACTTTCTAATCCAACATCCTTAGCAACTTCAGACATAATATTGTTCTGCGTTAATAAATTAACCGCATTTGTGACCAATTTACTATTGGCCATCTGTGAATTATAATCCAAAGATCCACTCTCACTAATCTGAGGTGTTAAATAAATTGATGTACTAGCTGTATATGTTGGAGCAATCAATAACTTTGTTCCAAAGAAACCACCAACACCAAATAATATACATAAAACAACAATTAACTTAATATGTTTTAATATAGCCCTAAATAATTCTAATAAATCAATCTCTTCCATTTCACGCGCTTCATTCTGTGTACGATCCATTCTACTGTTTACCATAAAAACCTCCCTGCTCCTACTTACTTTTTATACTTTATAATAAAGAAATTACCTCTTTCCTTATCAACACGATTTAACCGCATTTATAACTATACCATAAAATGAAAATCATTTTATAAATATTTTTCATTTATATGCAAATAATTGTTAATTTTTATCTATCAATCACAGTCAAATAATGTCTACCAAGTGCTGTAATCGATAACTATCTGTTCCATTCACCTTTTTTAAATTAAGAACCGCCAATCTTAAAACCTCTTGCATAATGTTATTCGGTGTGGTATATAATAAATTTGAATTGCGGTGGTCGTCTTCGAACAACACCTTGAAGGAGCCTGATGCGTCGGGTTCTTTTTATTTTGTCTAAAAATGTAGACATTTATTCGAAATTCTCGATTCAAGGGAAGAAAAAAATCAACAGTGTTGGTTTCTCAAATCCCAGTAAAAGAATGTTACAATTTATTTAAGGATTGTACATACGCTGACGCGTGTTTAGATCGAGTTCTATGTAAAGCGTATCGTTTAGAATTTAAAGGTGAATCATTAAGAAATTGAATCAAAGAAATGATGCACCGGTTGACCGCTACAGATACACCGATGGTGCGCTACACGCGCACCATTTTTCCGTCATATGCAACTCCATCAATCTTAGTTCCTTTGTGATTGTAAGGAGTATACTTTTCATCCATTTCAACTTCATTTCCTACTGTGTATGGGATATTCCTCAGTTCCTAGACTAACCAATAGTTTATGGCTCATATTAAAAACATTACGTTCGTTTACATTAATTTTAGCAGCCGTTTCTTTAAGAGATACACCATTCAATGTATCCAGGATAAGTTCATTCCATTTGGATTGGTCTTGGTGAGAATAAAAAGTAAGCTGACCGCGGTCCACAACAAAACGTTTTCCGAATTCTTTACAACGAAGCATTTGCTTACCAGAGTTGGCAAAACCACTCTTAACCAAACGAGGATGTTAACATCCGCATTTAGGACAGTATTCAAAATGATACGTATTCATTTTATTGTTAGTATCTAAATAATCAGTGATTTCACGATCCATCTTTTCGATTTGAAAAACTTGTAAAGCAACAATGGTATCTTGGTTTAAATATTTTGAAGTTCTTGTCATAAGTGTAGTCTCTCTTTCGTTTACACCTATACAATAAATCTTAAATAGACACCATTAATGTCAAATATATTAACAAGTCACCAATGTATCTGTTAAGCCTTCTGTTTCTTCAAATAATCCAAAATAGTATTTTCTGCTTTACCAAATCCCATTTTATGAATATAAAAAACTAGTAATCTCAGATAAGAAGACGGATGGTATTCTTTTCTCATTTTAATATCGTTATATGTTGCTAATATTTTTGGAACATCATTTAATTCAACTGTTTCTAATTCCAGTGCTTCATCAATACTTAGTAATGGTTGCACTTTAGCCATAAAGACTTTAAACGTATAATTCAACCGGACTGTACATAATAACGCAAAATTATAACGATCAGACTCGAAATCCAATGATAATATTCTAAATGAATCTGTATCAACAATATCTATATACATTTCATCTGAAAATCGATACTCTTCTTTAAATGCCCTTTTCAACCAATTTTGCATAAAATCCGGATATAAATTATTTCCATCTGTAAAATCCTCTATATCCAACTGTTCCCCTAAACTAAAAGCCCACGTTCCTGGATTATCATTTCGCTTATTACCACTGATTCTAGATTTAATAATTTTATTATCTCTTGTTTCAATCAATAAATGTAAACATAAACTATTAGGTAAATACGGTTCTGCATTTTTACCAGTTGATATCCCTTTTGCATACTCTTTCATCAAGACATTCGAATTTGATTCATCTCCATTCTTCTTTCCAAAAAAATCCCATATATAACTTGTTTGGCACCATTTGGTACGGCCTATAGAAAGTAATAACTTTCTATTCTTCTTATCAAAATTCGTTTTTTGATCAGTCAACATAAAACGATCAAGATCATTTCCATTTCGAATTACTTTTTGAAATAAATCAGTTTCCACATATTCAAGTAAACCTTGATCAGTTGGATAAGATGACTTTGTATTGTAACAATTTTTCAACTCATTCTCTTTATAAAATGAATATAAATTATTATCGTAAGACTCTATTAACACATTGGATGATTTCCAACCATAAATAATATCATTACAATACAAAACTGTTTTACCTTCACCCCAAGATAAACAACCATTATTTAAATTATCCCTCAAACTGTCACTCGTATAAGCTTTCATCAATAAAGAAAATTCATTATTTAAACTTTGTTTTTTATAATAAAACAAAAGTCCTAAATATATAAAGTCAATAATAACTAATAAAATTAAGATAACTACCATAATAATATTTATTAGTCGTTGCATATTAAAAATAGCTTGCCAAATCCCAAGTGGATTATTTATACATAAAGATGTATCCTCAGAAATCAAATTTCCAATAAATGTCAGAATGGCTGAACCCAATGTCGTATTTATTGCCACTATTCTTTTTCTTAAAAATTGAAACAACTTCATATTAATATTCCTCTTCTTAAACACCTATATAATTGACTTTAAATAGACACCATTAATATCAAATATATTAAAAAGTCACAAATGTATTTGTTAAGACTACATTAATCTCTTCTAAACAAATCACGAGTATATACTTTATCTTGTACATCATCTAAACAACTATCATAACGATTGGCGATAACAGCCTGGCTCTGTTCTTTAAAAGAATCTAAATCATTTACTACCTTACTACCAAAGAATGTTTCTCCATTCTTTAATGTTGGTTCATAAATAATTACTTTAGCACCCTTAGCCTTAATTCTCTTCATTACACCTTGAATAGAGCTCTGTCTAAAGTTATCACTATTTGATTTCATTGTTAAACGATAAACACCTACCGTAACATCATGTTCTTTAGATTCATCCCAAGAATCATTTGCTTCATAAGCACCCGCAATCTCTAATACACGATCCGCAATAAAGTCTTTACGAGTACGATTTGATTCTACAATAGCTTCAATTAAGTTTTCAGGTACATCCTGATAGTTAGCCAATAATTGTTTAGTATCCTTAGGTAAACAATATCCACCATAACCAAATGAAGGGTTATTGTAGTGAGATCCAATTCTAGGATCTAAACATACACCATTAATAATATCTTGTGTATTTAAACCTTTCATTTCAGCATATGTATCTAGTTCATTAAAGTAAGACACACGCAAAGCTAAATATGTATTGGCAAATAACTTAACAGCCTCTGCCTCTGTAAAGCCCATAAACAAAGTATCAATATTTTCTTTAATAGCACCATCTTGAAGTAAAGCAGCAAATTCATGACTCTTCTCAACCAATCTAGAATCATTTACATCCGTACTAACAATAATTCTTGAAGGATAAAGGTTATCATACAAAGCCTTAGACTCTCTTAAAAATTCAGGACTAAAAATAATATTTTTAGTATTAAATTTCTTTCTAACACTCTCCGTATATCCAACTGGAATTGTTGATTTAATAACCATAATAGCTGAAGGATTATACTTCAATACTAACTCAATAACACTCTCTACAGCACTTGTATCAAAGAAATTCTTTTTGCTATCATAGTTAGTAGGCGCTGCAATAACTACAAAGTCTGCATCCGAATAAGCATATTCCGCATCTAAAGTAGCTTCTAAATTTAAATCTTTTTCAGCCAAATACTTCTCAATATAATCATCCTGAATAGGTGAAACACGATTATTAATCATATCCACCTTCTCCTTAATAATATCTACTGCCTTTACCTCATTATGTTGAGATAATAAACAAGCAATACTCAATCCTACATATCCTGTTCCTGCAACTGCTATTTTCATAAAACATCATCCTTCCTTTAACTAAATAGCTTTTTTATTCCCACAATTAAACTGTATTGAACCTACAGTCTTGTGCACAGTTCTACTCATATCCACAATATAATCACGCTAAATATACAAAGTTTTACTTATCTATATTTATTAAGCTCTGCGACGCTCTGTCAAATAATTCTAATTCGAAAGAATCTAATACATTAGTTAAACTAACTTCTTTATCAAAGAATTTCATAGCCTCTTTTATGGTCATATGTAAAATATTAGAATACTTACTTTCTAACATCTTAATTGTGTCTTTGGGAAATCCATATTCTACTAAGAATAAACCTAATTCACTTTGAATACCTAACTCAAAAAATCTCACAACTGAAGATAGATCAAAATCATCCATATTATAGCCCAATAATTTTCCTGTTTGCTTGAACAAAGCTTCAAACAAACAAAGTAATTTAGGAATTTCAAATTCTACAATATTTCTAATTTGTTCAAATGTTTTTATATAAGCAGAATCAACGCTATCTTCTAAGTTTTCGGAATTATTTTGCAATCTTTTAAGATGATAAGTTAAAATACCTTTTGTTCCAAATTGGCTATATTTTGCTACAACTGCACTGTATACCTTTGCTTTATTCATTCCTATAATACCTGTAATTTCAAAACTGTTTAATATTTCAACTATCATGTGTTGGTTTAGAAAAAAATTTATATTATTAGAATTATTAATTAAGCCTTTAAATTTACAGAAAACATCTTCCCTCATTAAGTATCTTATATACTTTTCTTGAACATCTCTTGCATATAAACGATTCTTTACAAATACATTATCTGGTAACAAACATCTATTTAATTTCTTATCTCTTTCAATCTTTTCCTTTTCATTATTTCCAATCAAATCTTCAACAAATGAATTGTCAATATCTATATTCGAGATTGAGTTCATATCATAAGTTTTAAAATTCATTTGACCATTATCGGATTCTTCAATTTGGCGTTGCTTCTGATCCATGTAAAATACACGCCCCAAGTTATGATGGTAATATCTACCAGCTCTTCCTTTTATATTTTTCAATGTAAATGCTGTCATCATTTTATTACCAACACTATTATTTATAATCACAACATTTTTTGCACTTGTGTTTACCCCTTCTATAATAGTAGACGTACAAAACAAATAACTTATCACTTTATTATTAAATAATCTTAATACTTCATTTTGTATATATTTTGGAAATTTTCCATGATGAATTCCTATACCATTTTCTAATGCACCAATCAAACTCCAATACATAGAACTATCTTGCTTCCCATTTATTTTAACATTATATTTTTTCTTCAAGTGTTCAATAAAATTATTATATTGTTGCATTATTTCTTTATCGCAAGATAAAGAAATATCTAAAATATCTTTCGTATATTCTATTGCTTTTGAAGGTGTCGAGCAATAAAATATAGCTTGTCCTAAATTATTGTTTTTTAAATATTTTATAATTCCCTGCACTTTTTCTTTTGTCTTTAGCTGACTATGATCATACAAAGCGTTCTGTTTTTCTCCTGTAACAGGATGATGTTCTATAATATTCTTTTTCCAAGCATCTACCTCAATATGAGTTGTTGGTTCAAAATCTACCTGTATTTTAGTTACACCATTCTCTTTAACAAATCTTTCCATCCCATATTTCACATTAGCTAAGTTTAAGTATGGTCCTGCCAATTAATAATCTTTTACACTTTTTGCTAATAGATATAAAACGATTCTAAATGCTTTTGCTCTATTCCCATTCTCTTTTAGTCCGATTTCTTCACCGTCATCCTCATTACAATCAAAATCTTCATCAATTTTATATACTTCATCAAAAAAGAAGAAGTCAATATTTAAATCCTCGTTATCTGCTAAAAGTTTTAATGCTCTTTCAGGTGTTAAAATAAAAATATATTTTTTATTTGTATCGATTTTCGAATATACGTTATTAATAATAATGTATTCTAATCCCAAAGTTTGAATTAATTTATTCATACTTTCAGTATTTTCATTCAAAAGTGCAATAGTAGGAAATATCAATAATATATTATGGTACATATCCTTATTTAAATATATTATTTCCCTAAGCAAAAAGGTCTTACCAAAAGATGTAGGTGCACTAACTATTATCCTTTTCTTCTTTAAAGACATAAAACAGTCTACAACATCTTTCTGCCTCTTATCTAATAAATTATTACGAAACACTTTTGATTGATAATATTTTTGTACTGCCAAGTGCTTAATATCATTTAAATCGTCATAATAAAATTCTTCTTGAGATATTTTGTTAGTTCCTTTAATATATCCAAAAACCCTTAACTTTTGAGATGCCTCAAATATAATATTTCGATACAATTCATTGTCCATATAATTTGGATCATCAGAAATAAAACAAATTAAATCTCTAATTTCATTTTCAACTTTTCTATCATTTCCATCATATTGATTAAGCAAATTTACTAATTTATATAGATATTCCATCTTAATTTGCCTCTTCCTTCATTTCAATTATCTTTTTTCTTATATAATCTACATCTTTTACAGGTAAAATATAAAAAATAACCTCAAAAGTCATATTTAATTCAATATCTAATGTCATTTCATCAAAATATTCTAAAGCATCTGTAATTTCTTTATTAATATATTTCCCTAACACTTTTTCATCTGAATATATATCTTTTGAATATGTTATCAAGCATGGTATTTTGATTTTGACATTCCAACCATTTAATACAGTTAATATCTCTTGTGCTCTTCTATCTTCATCCCAACCGCATTTCATGGATTCAAAACAAATACCATTAATAGCATTTAATATATCATCTAATTCAGAAGTATCTTTTTTATCTGCAATATATAAGACAGTATCAGAAAAATATTTTTTGTTATATTTATTTTTTAAATCATCAGCTATAGAATTTGTACAATATTTCTTTTTTCCGGCTTTAGCTTGTCCAAGCCACAAGCAAATACCATCTGAATTTTTAGTAAAATATAATGCATCATATCCCTTTATTTCCTGCTTATTATGCATATCAGTAAACTTAGCCCTAGCAATCAACTTTTGTGTATCATGCGTTTCTAACTGTATAAAAATATCTAATAAAACTTCTCCCAATGTACCATCACTTTTATCGTTTTTACGTTTTGGTAATCTTTGTTTATATGCATACTTTGCAGCAACTCTCAAATCCTCTAACATACCATGACATTTACCTAAATTTAGTACTTCCTCTTCATTAAAAGCATAAAATACTAAATCATCAATTATAAGATTTGCTAAATCCTCTAAAGCATTCTCATTAACATGGTGACTAAATCCACAATATTTATATTTTTTCTCTATAGGATTATAACACATAATCACCTTATTAAATTGTTCTCCTATTAAATCATAATATATTTTTTTATAACTCTCGTTCATATCTTTCCCCTATTTTTATATATAAAGTCTAATGATTTTATAACCATTGATATTTCCATTATATTACAAACATTTTAAAAAGGGGAATATTATTTGCTTGCATACTAATTAAAAAAGTTTTGATCAGATTTACTGAACACTCAAAACTAACTATCTATTTCTCACATTATAGAGTTTATATAATATTCTTTTAAATTAAACGAATACAAGAATTTATTTAATAATTAATCTAAAAATGTAAATTGAATCAATCTATAAGGTTTCTACTCCTAAGTTTCAAGTCTAATCTGTTCATTATATTCAAGCATTTAATTAATCAATTTCAATGAACTTTTTAACTTCAAGAATATTATTTGATATTGCTTCATATATGCATATTATCCAATAATTGTTACCATATGATATTTTTAAATTTCTAATATTAAAAATTGTGAGTACCCACATGACATCTCATTTAATAAATTAACATTAAGAAAGTTATTAACAGCTAGTAAATCAGGTAAATACGCTATAGCTAGATAGCAGGAAAATGCCCAGGAGTTATCAAATGGGTATTCACATTATTATATTATAAATTTCTTTTTTTTTAAATATAAACTGATCCATTCAGCCAATTTACATTCAATAAAAAGAAGAACTAGTCTTCTTTCATATAAAATTCTTTATACCACTCAGCAAATTTTCTTAAACCTTCTCTTAATGGAGTATGAGGTTTAAATCCAAAGTCTCTTTCTAAAGCACTCGTATCTGCATATGTTACTGGTACATCTCCAGGTTGCATAGCTACTAGTTCTTTATGCGCTTCAAAATCATAATTTTCAGGTAATACACCTGCTCTTACTAATTCTTCAGAAAGAATCTGAACAAAGTCTAATAAGTTTTCTGGATTACTATTACCAATATTGTAAATAGCATATGGAGGAATAGGAAGACCATCCTCACCATTCTTCTTTTCTGGTGCTTTATTCATAACTCGAATAACACCTTCTACAATATCATCAATATATGTAAAGTCACGCTTACAATTACCATAATTAAAAATCTTAATCGTATCCCCATTCACTAGTTTATTTGTAAAACCAAAATAAGCCATATCAGGACGTCCAGCAGGACCATATACAGTAAAAAATCTTAATCCAGTACTAGGAATATTGTATAGCTTAGAATACGCATGAGCCATTAACTCATTACTCTTCTTAGTTGCTGCATATAAACTAACCGGATTATCCACCTTATCATCTGTACTATAAGGGACCTTTTTATTCGATCCATATACACTACTACTAGAAGCATATACTAAGTGTTCTACTGGATAACTTCTGCAAGCCTCTAAAATGTTATAAAATCCTAACATATTACTTTCAATATATGCATCTGGATTCGTAATAGAATAACGAACACCTGCCTGAGCACCTAAGTTAACTACAATACTAGGACGATACTGAGCAAAGATTGAATCAATCAATTCCTTATCTGCTAAATTTCCCTTAATAAACGTATAATTCGAATAACCAGACAATTCATTTAATCTAGCCTTCTTAATACGTACATCATAATAATCATTCATGTTATCTAAACCGATAACCTTACATTCAGGATCCTCTTTTAAAATCCTTTTACATAAATTGGATCCAATAAATCCTGATGCACCTGTAACAAATATAGTTCTATTCATTTCATTTCCTCCAGTCTTTAAAAAAAGTAGTTAAAAACAATTACAACAATTTCTTGCACAAAAAATATAAAAATTTAAAAAATTTGATACAAATTGGGTTCAATCACAACTTTAATATTTTGATCTACATCATCAAAAAATTTCTATTTAGTTAGTTGTGTGATACATTCAAAGACAATAGACGTAATTACGTCCAAAATTCAAATCTTATAACAACATATTCTTTTTTCAATAATTTCCATTATTGATTTTAGATTAATATTAAATTCCCTTTATCAGACATAATTTAGAAACATACCTTAGTCATCCCATATTGCAAACACAAACTAACTCAATCATGCTAATGATACCACTAATCTTTTTCAAATATGAAATTAATTAGTATTCGCATTAATTTCTTGAATTAAATATTTTTTTATTTTTTTATAACTTTCAGGATATGACGTTAGTGGGATTTTTCTCATTATTTCCATTATTTTCTTGATGTCCTTTATTGATTTCTTGTTATTTACAAGTAAAAACTTTTGATTTTTATCATCTGATCTAACATTTAATAATCTATAATATTCTTCACGAGCATTTGACGAACATGTCAAATCCATTTTCAAACAATAATTCATGGATACAATGTTATATTGTTTTATAAATTCAAAAAACTTTCTGTATCCAGCTTTATGGTGTGCAATTAATTGCCGTTTTTCTTCTTCATTAAACAAATAATTTATTATCGTTTCATTTTTAATACCTTCTCCATAAATAGGAAGACCAGTTTTAGAATTTCTGCTATCCTCCAATTTATTATCTTTAATATACGGAAAGAAAAAATCTCTATCAACAACTGTTGAAAATGGAATTTGAAGTTCCTTTAACAAGAAGAATGGATATTTTATATTTTCGACGCCACCTGCATCCAAAAAACTTACATCCGCTATTTTTTCCGCTATCTCTGTTGCTACTAAATTTTCAAGAATTTGACAATCATTCTTACTTTCTGCAATAACAACATATTTTGAAAAAAAGAATTCGCTATTTTTGTAATCAAAATATTGATAATGTTTAAAAGATTCAATACCATATTTTGTCCAAAAATCTGCAGGCAATTGATTTATTTTCGAGATAAACCCTCTAGAAGAATCATTAACTCGTCTCACTAATAATATAGCTTCATGATCCAACTCATCTACTAAAACAGTTGAGTGTGTTGTAAAAATCGTTTGTGTTTCGTTTGAATGCAACTGTTGACGTAATGACATAATAAATCTTTTTTGGGCTTGTGGATGTAAATTTGTTTCTGGTTCCTCTATCCCCAATACTATACTTCCATTTTTCATCAGCGCATTAGCTCTATGCATTGCGATCACAGCCAAGCTTTTGGTCCCACTTCCCCACTCTTGCAACAAATAATTTGCACCATATTCATTTAACGAAAACTCAATATTTTTTAGTAAAACAGTATAATCTAAATTCTCAGGAAAAGCTATTTTAAAATCCATACTTTTCTTTTGCATATACAACTCGTTAATTTCTTTTTCTAATTTTTTTAAAACAGTATCATGAATTTTATTTGTAGCTTTTCTTACATAACCAGAAATCATGTCTCTGTTTTCTGTATATCGAGCTGTATAGCTCGTAATCAAATCCTTAAAGATTGAATTATCTGACCATTTAACATCCTTGTTAGTTCTACCCGCTGGAATATAAACATACATAATATCTTTAGATAATTCTTGCATAAAGGAATCATCTATATTTTCAAAATCACGACCTTTAACCAATAAATACTTTTTCTTATTATCTGCATATGAAAACGAAAACTTTATTGTCAACTTATTATCATATATTTTATTTTCATAAATTTTCTTATCAGGAATATCCTCAAAAATAATCGTTATATATGTATTATTACGTGGTGCATATCGATGAGCTTTATTAAAAAAACTTTCCTCTTCATGTCTATAATTAAGAACTGCATTTAATGCTCTTAATACAGCTGTTTTACCTGCATTATTCTCACCAACAACAGCTGTAATATCACTCATTCTAAAAGTAGCTTTCTTAATGGAACGAAATTTTTCTATTGTGACTTCTGATATTTTCATATTTACACCTTTCCAAGAATTGCACATACAATAATAACTCATAGGTCCATTTCATTAAAGTATGACAATATAATATTTTTAATTTTTTACGCTTTAATAAATGTTCCAATTACAACTAATCTGAATAACCCTATTAATAGTAAGGCTTAACTAGCAATTTGGTGACATTGTTATAAGCATAGTTTTTATCACTTATGCAAACAACCATTCGTTCTTCAAATCCTTTAAACGAGTGATCTTATAGATGTTTTTAAACCTAAGTAATACATACTGCAGCTTTTCAGTGTTATCCATTACTTGGGTTTCTCTTTGCATGACAAAAAGAGTGTTGTGTCGGTTTATATACTTTGATGCCACTCCTTTATATTTTTGCAGCCTTTCTTCAATCAATTTGTGGAAGCTATTCACTGTGTTTAAATGATTGAATTTATCATATGACTCGTGAATAATTAACACTTTCTTTATACACTTTTAGTTTTCTAGAAGTTCATTGTAACTATTGGATCCATCTAGCATTACAAAAGATTTTGATTCAAGACTTTCACCAAATCTTAGTAGATTTATTGATTTCATTCCATTTAGACTAATCTTATTGAGAACAAAAAAAGGTGACTGCAGTCAATAACAAAACGTTGTCCGCATTCTTTACAACGAAGCATCTGCTTGCCAGAGTTGGCAAAACCGCTCTTAATTAAACGAGGATGATAGCATCCGCATTTAGGACAGTATTCAAAATGATAAGTATCCATTTTACTGTTTGTATCTAAAAAGTCAGTGATTTCATGATCAATCTTTTTGATTTGAAAAGATTGTAAAGCAGTAATAGTATCTTAGTTTAAATATTTTGAAGTACTTATCATAAGTGTAGTATTAGTTTCATTAACATTTATCTAACCAATCTTAATCTAGTATTTTCTATAAATTTGTATATATTATATTTTAAAGAATTCTAAACTTTATAAGTATATATTTAATCAATTGTCGTATACCAACTATCTTATCAGCTTTATAAGCCGCACTTGAATATGAATAATTCTTTTCTATTTGCCTAAAAAAAATGTTTCTTTTATTAGTTAATGACATGGGACTTATAAGTTGTTTATTGTTTTGTATAGCAATATCCTTATTAACCGAAAATAAATTTAAATTTGATTCTTCTAATAATTGTTTTCCTTTTTTTGTCTGACACAATGCTAATGAAATTCCTAATTTTTTTTCATTCTTGTCTAAATCACTACCCCAAGAATCTCCTAGAGTTATATCTGAAATTCTCTCTTCACCAGCATAAGGACACATGTAACAATTATACGTATAATTCATTCCTCTTAAAAATGTAAACATGTAAGAATCTAATAATCTGGTGTTTTGTACTGGATTGTCATTGAAAAATATTCTAAATTTATCTTTCATCCTAAACTTAAGATTTTCAGAATATTCTAAATCAAGATTAATATCATTCAAATACTTAATTAATAGATTTTTTGATGGAGTACCATGACAAATTAAATCAATCGTATATAAATTCTTAGAAAACTTATTATCAAGAAAATTTAATAAACCAGCTACGTGACAAGGAAGTCCAATAAACAATACCTTTTTATCATTCTTTAATAATTTTTGTATTTCTATGTATGTATTTGAAGTGTTGCTTTTAACATATTTTGATCCACCAATTCTACTTAAATCATTCTTATTATCAATAACTTTATATACAAAATCTCCATTTTCGAAAATACAGCTACAAACAAAACCACCTGTTTCGATAAAATGTGTTGCTATTGATGTAGCAAAACCACCAGATGCTGAATTACTTCGAATTGATTCATCTATTGACCACCCCTGATACCATTCATAAGGTTTTATAAAATTAACAACATTATTGTTTACTGGACAAACATTTGTACAAGCTCCACAATTAATGCACAAATCTTCATTAATTACTGCATTTAACGCATCTGTCGAATCGTTAATCAAAATTGCATGTTTAACACACTTTTGTACACACGCTCTACATCCTGTGCAATAATCAACTTTACAAACAGTTTTCAAATTATCAACTCCTTTTCATTTTTTTAACAACACTCAATAGTATTGATTTAATAAATTGTTTATTAATGACTATAAATATTCCTGTTGATAAAATAAATGCTATTATTTGAATCACTATATTGTTTATATAATACATATAAATAACTATTACTCCGCATAAACAAAGAAAAAGAAAAGACTTTATATCTATTTTTACCTTGAAATATTCTCTCATCTGTATCGAACGTAATATCCATTGCGTAAAGAAAGCTAATGCAGTACCTAATGCTGGCGCAAATAATCCAATTTTATTGATCAACCCAACACCAATTACTAAATTAACAACAGCTGCAAACACCGTAGTAAAAAAAGCACCAGTTGTTTTTTTAAATACTAGATACGCACTACCATAAAATTGAGAAAAAGCAGACATTATAGCACCAATCAATAAAATTGGATTATAAAGATAGCCAATCTGATAACTCTCATCAAGCAAAATTGGAATTAATAATTTTATGACCGGAAGAACAATTAGATAGCCACCTAAAAGTAATTTCATATATGTATTAAAGGTAGCAGTATAAAAAGCGTCTCTACCTTCATTGTCTTTTTCTAATATTGCATTTTCTTGCCAAGATAATTGAAAAACAGTAACAGCAAATGTTAATAATTGAGAAAATTTTCCAGCAATTGAATAAATACCGTTAGCACTAGAGCCTAAAAAATATGCAATTACATATCTATCTGATGAAGCAACTAACCACCATACAATACTATTTGGCATTAAAGGTGCAGAATAACTCAAAAGTGAATATAATGTTTTTCTTTTTATATATTTTCTATCAATCCATTTATCAACTCTTACATGAAACTCGAGATATAATGCTGCAATAAAGTACGAAATACAATTAGCTAATAACATACCATCAGTACCCATTTTGAATACTAATAAAGTAATTGCTTGACATATTAACATAATCAATGTATTAACCACACCAGAAATAGCATAAACACGATTTTTTTGTTGTACACGTGCTATTTTTTGCATATAGTCAAAAACAATTACAGAAACATAATTTAAGTATATTAAAAATGGATAATCTATGCTAGAAATCGTTAGTTTAAATATAACCATTAAAACACCTAATAAAACAACACTAAAAATTAAAAAAGCTGTTGTAGTTGAAACATTTTTTATCTTTTCCTCTTCATTAGATTCAAATAAATATCTAAACATTCCTTCTACGATTTGTAAAGTAATAAAAGGTGTAATTAAATTTATTGTTGTTATTATTAAATCATAATATCCATATTCCGAAGTATTTAAACTAGCTGTAATAATTGGAAGAATAAGCATTTGTAAAAGTTTACTAGTAAGATTACCTGCCATATATATAACAGTCCCTAAAGCCAATCTTTTGGATGCTGTACTTTTATTTTCCATCTAAAAATCCCTCAATTTTTTCTAATTTTTCTAGCTAATAGATGTAAAAACGGACGTATATCTCTTCTGCCTAAGAAATATCGACAATCAGCACACATTAAATCTCTTAACCATGTAATTTTACTGACTTTTTTTGTTGATACTCGAACTTTAAAATCTTGTGGTTCTACCATAGCAGTAAACCCTTTTGGAATCTCTTTAATACAATTCATATCAATCTTATTTGATATCATATATTTAGACCATAGCACTGGCAATGGCATACCTGCTCTAGTTGAAGCATAACTCCATGTTGAATTTCTAAAATTAATTTCAAGAAAATATAGGTTATCATTTTCATCAATCAAAAACTCAATCTCAAATATTCCTTCAAAACCAATATCCTTTATCATCCCTTTCAATCCTTCGGCTATGTCAGGTCTATCAAAATTCTTACATGTCATAAAAGGACTATACTGATCCTCGAGTAAATAATTATAATTCGATACAATCGTTATAGCCATTTCTTTTCCGTGATTAATACTAAATCCTTCCATACAATATTCATTTTTTTTCTTTATGTACTTTTGTAACAAAAGCATAGGACTTTCTATCTTCTCATATGCTTCAACCAATTCTTCTTTATTGTGACATATATAAACATCATTTTTCCAAGCTCCCATTGTTGAAGCTAAAACTTTTGTTATTATAGGATATTCTAAATCTTCTGGAATTTCACCTTTATTTACAACATGTGTTGGAAGAACCAAAAGCCCATTTTTCTTCGCTAATGCATTAATATTATCTTTATTCATATAATATGCAACGCGATTAGATTGCCCTGCATTAAAAAAATAAAAATAATCTTTTAAATCGTCATAATGTGAATCAAGAAAAGTCTCTATTTTATCATCAGAAGAAAATAGAAAATTTTTATTTTTATTTCCTTTATATGTAGAAATGATTAATTCATATCCTTGTTCTATGGTATTAACCTCATGAACTTTTTTAAAAAATTTGCTTTTTGATGTTATTTTAGGATCTCCCTTAATAATAATTCCTATAGGTCTAATACCATTCTCTCCTAAACTTCTAACAAGTCCTAATGGATTATAATGTTCACATGCAAAAACAATATATTCATTATTCATAATGTCAATTCCTTTCTAATTCCCATGTATTAAATGTATATCCTCTATAACCCCTTTGGATAGCATACTCAAATAGTGAATTCATTCTTGTATACAATTCTTCGATTGCTTCCTCAGAAGTAAAATTAGGGCTTCCCCCGGGCATTAATTCTGAAGAATGAATCATAAATTCAACATATTCTTCATCATTTTCTATAGCCTTATCTAGAATATACTTCATTTCATTCAAATTATTATCACTATTAGGTCTTAACCAAATTTTAGAATGTTTTCCATAATGGTAAACACTCTTTAATAAATTTCGATACTTTAAACTGTTTGGTAAAATTAATTTATTACATGAATAAATTGAAACAGGATATTCAATTATCTTTTTATTCTTTCCTAACCTTTGAACACCTCTTTTAAAAGATGTATAATCAGCTCCTTTACTATTTGGAGTAATACCAAAACAATTACTCCAATCTAAACCAGGTGTAACAGAACAATCATATTTGATACCTGCTTCTTCTAATAGTTTTATGTAATCTTCATTCAACGTCCATCTTCCTGCTCTATGTGTAACAATTTTACAATCTAATTTTTCCTCTAATAAATCTTTTAAATATAAAAATTTATCTTTCATAACACTATATGGATATTCAATTAAATATGCGCCAGCATTGTCAATTTCACCGTCTAACGTAAATAAAGGCGGGTTGTTTCTAGCATGTACATGAATTCCAACTTCACATAAACCAAGCTTATTCTTTTCTTTGATATATTCAACAAATCTTTTATCCTTTATTATTTCATAATCAGTTAACCAAATTGGTATAAATCCATATTTTTCACATAATTCTTGAAATCTTGGAATCCATAATACATTTTCTGTTTTAATATCATTAATATTAGGATTATTCCATAAAGAATCTCCTTCCGTATCAATTGTTATAAAAAACGCTTTCATTTTTATTTCTCCATTGCTCTGTCAATATTTTCTTTAATATAATTTAATGACTTTACTGACTCTTTATTTCGCCAATTATCAAAATCATCATAATCCACATCCATTTGTAAAACGTTACTAATTTGATCAGGAGTTCTAGCAATAATATTACCTAACTCACATGAATTTAATAAATGTTCAATTTTAAATCCGTTTTTACGTACAATAACACATAATTTTTTATGCATTAATAAAGAAAAAACCGTTCCATGAAAAGTATCAGTTATAACATATTTTGCATGTTTTATCATTTCAACGAACTCTTTTGGATCAGCATTAATACATGTATCACACCATTTATGATAATATCCACATGATATTATTTCTAGGCCTTCTGTTTTGGCTATTTTTTTAATAGTATTAACTTCGGTTTCATCATTCATGGTTGATTCATAAGCGTAAATTAATAAATAATTCTTATCTTTCCATTTACTATTATCCCAACTTGTAATTTCCTTTTCAAACCCATAAGCCAATACAGGATCTACGTTTTCTACCATCTTAGCTTTAGTTCCACAATACATGCATATTTCTTTTGTGTTTTGATCTCTATATCCTATTTGATTCATATCACAAATTGCATTTTTTACGACCTCAAAATGCGGATGATTTTTAAAGCTATCCAGAGTAGTGTATCCAAAACTAGCAGCATAGGAAAAAATATAATTTGATGGAACATTAATTCCATACATGTATGGATTATAACCTTCACTTAAATCAAATACCATATCACTACCAATATAAACCGCATCTAAATTTTCCTCGTGTAAATAATCTTTTCCCAGAGGTAAGTAATTTTTACAAAAAAGTGAGAATATATCTTTCTTTTCACTAAAGCATTTTTTTACTTTACTTTTCCATAACAATTTTCTAATACTCATTTTTTTTATAATATCCAGTATATTCTTCTTATTTGCTTCACTTAAATTCCAATTATAATCTAGAACAACTGGTGTACAAGCTAAATTTTCAAGCATTTTACATGAAGCATATGTTTGTAATACTGCACCATGATTAATGGCTTTATACCAGGTTAAAATCCCTACTTTTCTCATTTATATTTTCTCCTTATTTAATATATGTCTAATTAATAGATACAAAGGTATAAGAATATATACAATTGCTCTCATTGAATTACTGAATGATGACCTTACCAATGATTTCATTATTGTCATTATTATCAATATCTGAAAGGTTGCTCCCAAAATATTTTCTTCGGTATCAACTCTTTTCGTATTTGCTAATAATTTAACTAAAATCATACCAAATATAAGCATTATAATTAAACCAAACCAGCCAAAATTGATATAGGATTCTGCAGTCATAGAATAACCTATACCATGATCATAATTTAACACCTTTTCTAGCCAATCTCCTACATTTGCGTAGATTTTTGCAGGGTGAATTTTCCAAAAGCCTAAATTTGGTATTGGTACTAATAAAGAAACAAGATAAGATGTACCATATCTAAAATTATATTGACTTGGAACAATCATCATTGTCCATACAGTTGAAGACATGCTCCATCCTAATTCTCCAACAAAATGTCCTACTGTACTAAAAAAAGATGAACCAATTGCTGTTAAAATGTCTGTAAAATTACGTCCGACAATATTTCTTGTTTCTGAAATGGCATTTAAAAGTGCTAACCCAATATACCCTAAACTGCCTAATTTTATAATATCTTTCCCTTTAAATGGTTTGATAAAATAATGAATAGCTAGCATAATCCCAAGAATTGTCATAACTGCACCGCTTCTACCGCCAATATAAAGTTGAGATACAGTTTCGAATAACATTAAAACTATAATAAAGTACCTATACTGTTTATTTTCTCTATATGCTAATAGAAGTAAAAGTAAACATGGTTCATAATAATCATCTAAATAACTTAATATACTCATTATGGTTGAACGAGACTCCATAGATGTATAATATGCACCATATCCCCCTGCTGCTACAGCAAGAATAGTACGAACTACATTAGCAATAAAAGCAGGTACAACAATAACTAAAAGTGGTTTAGCAATAATTTTATAAACATTAAGTACTTGATCTGTACTATATTTTTTTTTCATCTTCCTTTTTTCATTATAAAATATGACTGCACCAAAATGAAAAAGAGTAATTCCTAACGTTGAATAAACTAAAGCTATGATTAACCAATGATGATCCATTCCATAATCATGTCTAAACCATAAATCTTGGCCACCTAAATCAATTCCTAAAGTCCAACCTATACTTTGTCCACAACAAAAAATAAACAATACACAAATAAAAACAATATATGGACAAAATAATTCATCAGTCAAATATTTCCATAATAAAACTTCACATATAAAACCTATAAAAGTAGCCCACGATACCATTATTAATATATTATCAATATCTATATTTGATTTAATTCCGTATAAACCAATAAATATTTGACATAATAATATAATTAGCATTAATAAAATACTATTAAATTTTTTTTTTGAAATTAGTAAATTCATATTTTCTAATCCTTATCCCTATATATAGTACATAATTGTGTAACAGTTGATTTTATATCTAAACCACTATCTTTTATATTTTTATTAGTCTTAATTCTATTATTATTTTTTAACGCTTCTTTTGCCCAAGTTTTAGAAGATTCATTTAAACTTTTAATTATAATGTTCGAATTTACACATACTTCACTGGTTATTGTGTCACTCATTATTATTGGTAATCCGTTTGCTTCTGCTTCTACTATAGTAACTGGAAAGCCTTCGTAAAAAGAAGGTATAACAAATACATCCATAGCTTGCATTAATTTCGAAACATCATTTCTATTTCCTAAAAAAATGACTGTAGAGCTAATACCTTTTTTTACAGTTAATTCTTCAATCTCTTTTCTTAATTCACCATCGCCAACTAATAGTAGTACAGCATTATTCTGTAATTTTTTTATTTCACAAAATATATCTATTAAAAAAGAATGATTTTTAACCTTTGAAAACCTTCCTACATGTCCAACAACATAAGAGTTATTAATATTAAGTTTTTTTCTATATTCTGCTCTTATATTTTCAGAATATAGATATTCATCACAATTTATACCATTTTTTACCATTATTACTTTGTTATGTATAGGTGTATTTCCATACATCCACTCTGTTGCTGGTTCACTACAAGATAAATACACATTAGCAATTTCACTTATCTGTTTTTTATGTAGATTATGTAAATATTTATGAATAGGATTTCCCATAAAAGATGAACTATGACATTGTATAATTCTATTCTGAACACCACTTTTTTTTGCGATTTTTAGAGGCAAAATAAAGCTTAGTGAACTAGCATTATAGTGTACAACATTATATTCTGGATGCTTTTTAAAAAAAACATTTAGATATTTATAACATTTAATGATTCCTTTTTTCCGCCCTGGTGCTTTATATAGTTTTCCACCCAATTCATTAATTTCATCTTCGTACCATTGCTTTGTATTACGGAAAATTAAAAAATCAAATTGAATTTCATTACGATTTATATTTCTATACAAATTCATTAAAAAAGCTTGTATTCCACCAACATCCATGCTATCTACAATTTGTAAAACTCTTACCATAAACAATTCCTCTACTTATATCAAAATCATCTTTTATCATAAACAATACTTCTTTTATATTCATTTCGCCTTTGTGTAATTAAAGTATTCGATTCTATTTTTCCTTTTATAACACTCCCAGCGCCTATAACACAATTATCACCAATAACTGTTCCCCTAAGTATAATGCATCCTGCACCAATCCATACATTATCCCCTATCACTATAGGACTTGATATATGTTTATTCCTTTGAGATAAATCATTATTAGTAAAATCATAATCATGATCGTAGATAAGTACATTTGGCCCAAACCGAGTGTGATTGCCTATAACAATATTATTATGGCTAACTACTATACATCCTCGATTAAAAAAACAATCATTCCCAATTTTTATATTTCCTTTTTCACTTATTGAAAAATCACAATAATTCCTGATGCCAACACGTTTTCCAATAATAATCATACCATCTCCATTAAAATGAAAATGGCTAGAAGAAGAAATCATTTCTTCAAATTTAAACTGAAATTGTCTCCAATGTATTATCTTTATAAAAAAACAGTGAACTAAAGAAACAAATCTTCTTATAATAGCTTGTATATATTTCATTTATTTAAATCCTTTTTAATGTATTCAAAATATTTATTACGTTTTTTACATATTTCGTCATTCAAATAATTCGAACAATGAGTAAAATTATTTAGAGCTATTTTTTTCATATCTGAATTTAAAATAGTTTTTATTGAATTAACAATTGCCTTTGAAGATGCTTTATTAAACACACAGCTTTTATCCAATAATTCTGGTATTCCTGCAGTATTTGCACCTATGCATGGACATGCTCTACTCATTGCTTCGATAACCGCACGAGGCAACCCTTCTTGTAGACTAGGATGAACATATATATCAATTAAATCTAAATATTTAAATACATCTTCCATTGAAAGTCTACCCAAAAAAACAATAGAGTCATCAACTCCTAATTTTTTTGCTTGTTTCAAAATTACACTTTGATCCCCTGCACCGGCTAAATAATAAGTAATATTTATTTGGTTTTCTTTTAATTCTTTCATTGCAGAAATAACAAACCTATGCCCTTTTGATATAACATCGACATCTGCAGTAGTCATAATCTTAATATTATTTTTGCTCATATGTTCAATTTTATTAATTCGCCGATTTAAAACATCTTCATCAAGTTCTTCAATCATTACATTCGATGCATTTATATTTTTGTTTAAACAAGGATACCTATTTTGTAAATAATGTTCTGTCACATATATTGCATAATCAGCATTCTTTACATATTTTTTCATATTAAAATGCATATATGGTGCAATAATTTTTCCAGTTAATCCATGATACCAATATGGTTCCCAACCATCACACATGGATTCTGCGAGAACTTTTTTATTATTTTTTTTAGCCACTCTACCAGCTGCATATGCTATTATTGATGGACATCTTATTATCGTTAAATCACAATCTATTATCCTATCTTTAATTAAAGAATCATATCTATGTAATATAACAGCTGCTAGACTATTTATTGAAATTACATCATCAATAAATTCAGCTTTCATCATACCACCACTCAGTTTATCAACTTTTTTAAATCGTGAACATAATATAACTTTTCCAAATGCATCCGCATACCTTTGATAAATAAAATATGCCTTTGGCAATAAATAATATTCACCTTTATATATATTACATCTAAATTCTGACGCTATAAATACTTTCATTTATTTTTCAACTATCCTTTTTATTTCTTTTAAGTATACATTTGTTACAATATTTCTATCGAACTCATTTTCCATTTTAATACGCGCTTTTTTACCCATATTTTCTTTGTTTTCATATGGTAAATTAATAAATTTTTCTACAGAATCTATCATAGAACTTACATTTTTAGGTTCAAATAAATATCCTGTCATGCTATCTTCAATACCTTCTCTAACACCTGGTATATTAGATCCTAAACAAGGTCTTCCCATTGCACTATGTTCCAAAACAACATTTGTCATCCCTTCATAATAACTAGGATGGATTACGGCATGACATTGTTCTATATAAGGTTTCATGTCCATTTGAACACCACAATATTCAACAACATTTTCCTTTTCTAAATTTTTTATAATTTCTCTATAATAGTCATCATCGAAATCACCAAAAATTCTGAAAACAACATTTTTATGTTTATTCTTTATATGTTTTGCGCATTCAAGAAATTCATCAATTCCTTTTATCTTAACAATACGAGCTACATAATTAAAAATAATAACATCATCTTTTTCTGGATATTTTGTATATTTAAATTGATTAATATTAACACCAGATCCAGGTATATCTCTATAATATACTTTATTTTTTAGCAATTTATTAACAACGTCACGTTCATATGTATTCTGATACATCATACAAGATGCGTTAGACCAACCAATCTTATATAATATCTTCATAAATATATCAAAAATACCTTTTGTTTCAATTAATCCTGCATTATTTACAATATATGGAACTTTTAATCTACCACAAACATATCCAGCATAAATTGACGGTTTAGCTGTATACGTCAAGACAATATCTGGTTGTTCTTTTTTTATTAATTTTTTATATTCATTGATCAAAATTAAATCATTAAATATATTTTTACCTCTTCTATCAATAGAAAGATCAATAAAACGACAACCTCTATCAGTGAAATAATCAATTTTTTTTCCATAAGGACATACTAATACGACTTCATAATCTTCATTTAATTTAAGAATCAATTCACTTCGGAAATTATAAAAATTATTATCCTTTGGAGATATTAGCATAATTTTTTTCATTAACTTAAATCTTCCCAATTTTTTACCATTTCATAAAACGGTTCTAAATCATGTTCGTTATAATAAAAACAACAATTAGCATTTTTAAAATCGGCAAGCCATTCACCAGGTGTAGATAATCCTAATTCCATTCTTTTACCATAATCGATTGGTTCAACCATAGCTGTAAATCCATCAGGAACTTCTTTATAGTTATCTTCACTTATGTTATGTTCTAACATACTTTTTACCCAAATGTATGGTAAAGGCATACCTGCTGCAGTTGCTGCATAGCTCCATGTAGAATTTCTAAAATTGATTTCCAAAAAATATGGAACATCATTTTTATCTACTAAAAATTCAACTTCAAAAATGCCTTCAAATCCTATTTCTGTAAACATTCCTTCAATTGATTTTTTCATTGAAGCATCATGTAAAGACTCACATCGCATATATGGACTATAATAACCTTTAATTGGATATACATATGTTGATTTAATTGCTAATAATGTACTAGTTCCCTTATTAACAGTACATCCTTCAAATGCAATTTCAGTTTTCTTTTCTACATATTCTTGAATTAAAATGACATTACTAGTTATATGTTTATACGCTTCAACTAACTCAGCTTCATTATTACAAATAAACACATCTGATTTCCATCCACCAGCATTTGGATTAATATCTTTAGTAATAACAGGATATCTCAATCCTTCTGGAATTTCACCTACTTTAACAACAACCGATTTAAGAACATTCAAACCATGTTTTTCAGCAAGATCTAATATATTCTTTTTATCCATATATTCCATAATTCTTCCCTGTGTATTGTTTGCATTATATGTAATAAATTTATCTTTTACTTCATCTAAATGTAAATCAAAATATCCAGTTGTTTTATCATCTGAAAATAATACAAATGGCTTTTTACCACTTTTATATATTTCGCCATAGTTATCCATTAATACTTTATATCCTTCTTCAATGGTATCAACAACATGAACTTTTTCAACATACTTACTCTTTGTTCCAAGTTCAACTCTATGCTTTACTGCAATATAAATAGGATTAATGCCATTCTCTCCTAAACTTCTAATTACACCTAAAGGATTATAATGATCAATCGCAAATACTATAACTAAATGTCCATTATACATAAAATACCTCTTCCTCTTTATTTTTTATTTCCAACTTCTTCATGATATACATTTTTACCACTTAAAACAGGAGCAATAATACTAAAGAATGTTTTTATATCTAAAAACAAACTAATATTATTAACGTAATCTGCATCCATAGTAAATTGTAAATCTCGATCTGATGAAGATCGATAGTCTATATCCACTGTACAAAACATGCCCGGCAATGCATCATATCTACGAGCATACTTGTCATTTGATTTATATTCTTCAAACTCAATAGGTAATATTGGTCTAGGTCCAATAATTGCCATTTCACCTTTAATGATATTAAACATTTGAGGCAATTCATCTAGACTTGTTCTTCTTAATATATTTCCAATTTTAGTTATTCTTGCATCATCTGAACGAGTAGCAACACCACCCATTTCATAAGCATGATTACACATTGTTCTAAATTTATATACTGTAAATACTTTTTGATTTTTACCTAACCGGTCTTGCTTAAATAAAATAGGTCCTTCACTATCAAAATGTATCAATACTGCAATTATTGCCATTGGTATGCAACAAATAATCAATCCAATAATTGACAAAACAGTATCTATAATTCTTTTACCAACCAATCTATACATTAATCAAACCTCTACTTTGAACTCATTTTAGTTTTAATATCATAAACAATCATAAAGAAAATTAGAATAAATCCTAAATAACCATTAAGTCCATACAATACATTTACTAAACCCTTATATGGAATAAAGCATGCAATAATACAACCTAAAATACCTGCAACAATAGTTATAAGTTTATATTCTTTTGTTCCTTCATGACTGATTTTTCTAACTCCAGTCCATAACAATGGTACAGCAGACGTATAGATTCCAGCACAAATAACAATAGCAAAAATCTGTGCCACAATTGGAGAAATCTGTTTTGCAAGTTCTAAAGCTGGAATGTCAGATGCTGCAGTAACGTCAACATGCCCTATCAAAGCTATACAACATATACTTGCTGCTCCAAAAATAAAAAATGTAGATAGAAGCATTCCGATATTGACATCTTTTAATTTGTTTTTAGCACCAATTTCTGCTAAAAAAGCTGCAAACCATAAGATTACAAATCCACCATATGATGCACCTGAAGCGATAGGATTTCCATTTCCCACCTGTTTCATTACATTCGTATAATTTCCTGCATCAACACTAGCCATGTTAGATGATAAGCTAGGTAACCCTGTAATTGCTGTTATGATTGAAACAAATAAAATCATAATGATAATAATAGGACCGATTTTACTTAAAGTATTCAATATCCCATCTAATCCAAAAATAACAGTAGAAATTACTAGAATAGTTAATAAAATAGCACCAACTCCAATTGGTAAACCCCATTGCTGAGAAACAGTTGAATTAGCTCCTCCACACATAACAACAAAACTCATATAACAAAATAGTGCAGAGAAATAATCAAAAAACTTTGCGGCTAAATTACCAAATTTTTGTCCAAATACACCGCAGTAAATCCCATAAATATCTCCACCACGTTTTAAATTTAATCTATTTCCATTTGTCGCAAAAGATAAATTTGTATATACATAAATTATCGCAGCAACAATTATTGCTACAATAAATAAAGAGCCATATGATGCTTCATATTGAACGACTTCTTGCATAGTTGCAAAACCAGCACCTATATAAAAAGAAATGCAAGCTCCACAAAATCCTAAAATTGCTAATATACTAATACTTTTTTTCATTTAAAAACCACCTATTAAAATACCTGAAATACACATTCAAAAGCTTCTGCATAATTACTGCCAGATTGAGCACCTCTATATGCTGCTAATCCTTCTAGTGCTTCATTTGAACGTGGATGTGGATAAGGACGCATTACCCCCTTATACATTGATAATGCTTTGATTTTTAAATCAATTCCTGTTTTACCTATTTCTACAAAGTAATTTGGCATAAAACGATTAGCTGAAGAATCAAATGACCACTCTGTACTAGAAAGTACTTCCATATATAGTAGTTGTTTTAATTGAGGAAGATTTTCTCTTCTTTGAAATAATCGACTTGCTGCTTGTACGGCATAAGAGGTTTGAACATGATCATTATTTGTATCTGAAGGATGATGAGTAATAATCGCATCAGCTGAAAAATCTTCTATACACTTCTCTACAAATTGCACTAAATCCAAGTGTGCAACTGTATTCATCTTAATATTAGGAAAGTTTGCATGATAGACTTTATTAACTCCTAACAAGTTCAACGCCTCTTCTTCATCAGAACTTAATGTAGAAGATAAATCTTTTCTAGCTGCAGCCTGAGACACCATAATCGCTACTGCTACATTGTGACCTTCTTTAATTAATTTATGAATTGTAGCCCCTGCTCCTAGTACTTCATCATCGGGATGTGCTACTACTATCAAATAATTCATATTCTTTACTTCCCTTCTATGCTACTTGCTTATTAATTTCTTCTGGTCTTCTAAATGTTGGTACAACACTTCTTAATGCTTCTCTAGCATCATTGTCATCTTCGTTTTCAATGGCTTTTTTAAGTACTTGAAGTTTTTCATTTATTTCTTCTTTAGAAAGTGGTGTATCTTTTTCAATGAAGATCAAATCGTTATCTGTTTTTGTTAGTGTATCACTCTTAATTAAGAGTTCTTCAAACAATTTTTCTCCAGGACGTAATCCTGTTTCAATAATTTCAATATCATGTGCTCCAGATAGTTTGATCATGTTTTCGGCTAAGTCTAAGATCTTAACCGGTTGTCCCATGTCTAGTACAAATAGTTCTCCATTATTAGCCATTGCACCGGATTGTAGGACTAATTGACTTGCTTCAGGTATTGTCATAAAGTAACGAATAATTCGTTTATCTGTTAATGTGACTGGTCCACCTTTGGCAATTTGTCTTTTGAATAATGGAATAACACTTCCTGCACTTCCTAATACATTTCCAAAGCGTGTTGCACTGTATTTAACATGTCCATATGTACTTGCTGACTGAACCATCATTTCACACATACGCTTTGTTGCACCCATTACATTTGTTGGATTCACTGCTTTATCTGTTGATACCATCATAAAGCGTTGTGCATTGTATTTTTCACATAACTCAATTAAGTTTTTTGTTCCAAAGACATTATTATAGATTGCTTCCACACAATTGTGTTCCATTAAAGGTACGTGTTTATGCGCTGCAGCATTGATAATGATTTGTGGATGGTATTGTTTAAATACCTTTTCTAATGCTTTTTTATGTGTAATTGAACAAATCTCAATTTGAAGATTTATATTATTTCCGTAGGCAATCTTCAATTCTTGTTGTACATCATAAGCACCATTTTCATAGATATCTAAGATGATGATTTGTTTAGGACTCATCTTAGCTAATTGTCTACATAATTCAGATCCAATAGATCCTCCACCACCGGTAATTAAGATGACTTTATCTTTATAATATGCATACGTTTGTTCATTTGTGACAGCTAGTGGTTTTCTGAACAATAATTCTTCAATATCAAATTCTCTTAAATTACGTTTACTTCCTGCTGTATATAATGTTGGATAGTCATATACCTTTACTTTATATCCTGCATTCTTATAATGATTGTATAAACATTTCTTTTTATTTACTTCCATATTCGGAATTGCGAATACAATTTCTTGTATTTCATAAGCCTTTAACTTATCCAGTGTTGTTTCATCTGCATACCAAACTGGAATGCCATTTACTTCTCTTCCCGCTTTTGTTTTGTCTATATCAATAAAACAACGAGGTACATATACTGCTTTTTCATCATTTACTAATTCTTCGGCAAAACTAGCACCTACTCGTCCAGCACCTATAATCGCAATCTTAATTTTTTGAACTTCTTTATCCGTTCCTGTCGTTAATCCAGAAAAACTATATAATAACTTACTTAAAAATTTACCCTTTGATGTTACATTATTACTATATAGATATGCATAACGGTAAATCATACGAATACTAATTGCACCTAATAAATTAATACAAACTAAGCTTAATGCTCGATCAAAGGTGATTCTTTCAACTTGTAATGTAGTTTGTAGAATGATTAATAGAATAAAAGCTATCGCATCTGAAAAAATTAAACGAATATAGCCTTGAATACCACCATAACGCCAAATCTGTCCGTATATATTACCTATCATTCGACAGATAAATATACATACAAATCCTATTATAGATAACTGTAAAGAACCTGTGTTTGTCAGATTTCCATTTCCTCCATATATCCATAGTAATAATATCGAAGCAATAATATAAACAATGACATCATAAACAACTAAAGGCCAGCGTGTATTACTCTTTTTTAAATTTTTACTCATGTAGATCCCCATTTCATAAAAAAGACTCGTAATATACGAGTCTGTATATTCAACCCAAACATTATAATTTAGATACAGTTTCCCCTGGTATATTACGAATAGATGATCAGTTCAATCTAAGTGCGGAATACCAGCTACTAAAAATCTTACCTAAATGTATCTTTCTATAACCTATAAAAGCTATATTTCAGTTATAACTAACACTTTTTTACCCAAAAGTTTCTCTAAAATATTAAACTTTATAAGAGCCATTGTCAAGCATACTTAAATTGGCAAAATGTTAATCATATTCCTTACATACGATACTTTAAGGAGATTTTAATAATATAGTAAATGTAAAAAAATTATTTTAAAATGTAATGAATTGTTAAATACATGTTAAGCAAAAATATTTACAAATTAAAACTGAATTGATACATAAATTTTATAACCATTCAATAATATAACTTATTATAAATTGTAAGCGATATCTTGAATTTAAATAAATTTAAAGATGAAAATGAATATAACTAACAAACTAAACATTAAAGTTATCGAATACGTAAATGTTTTAGTCTGAATACCAGTCGTTATTTTTGAGTGACTTTTATTCAAAACAGAAGTTTCTTCATGAGTTGTTTTTTCAACTTCTTTATCAATCTTAAGAGAAAGTCCCTTAGTTTCATTTCTATGAATTGCATCCTTCCCTAAGATTTTAAACACATCATTCTCAATGATTTCATATTTATAATTGTTTGACTTACTTTGAACAGTAAGTTTATAATCACCAATATCTTCGCCTGGTTCTCTTGTTAAAATATAATCATCATTTTCTAAGACTGGATCTTCTTCACCAAAGTATTTAAATTGTTTATTTGGTTTTAATTCAATAGTTTTAGGAAGAATTGTTGCTTTGAATGGAACTGATTCATAATATCGTTCATCCAAATCAAACGCTACTGTATATTCACCAACATCTTTTAATTTAATTGGTTCTACTTGATCTATATCACTATAAATACTAATTCCATCCTCAGAATAAACATATTCAACATCTGGATGTGTAATCTTAGTCTTTAAAACTTCAACGTCCTTAACATTCTTTGGCTCAAACTGAAAATCATAATTCCCTAGATAATTGTCCAATGAGTTAATATTACCATCTGTATCAATTCTTAACTTAAACTCATAATCGCCAACATAATCACACAAATACTTTTCTTCTTCAGGATCACTTTCTCTCCAATCCTTATTGTAAGATACTTTAACATCTACTTTTTTAGGATTGATTTCAAAGTGAATAAGTTTTTCATCACTTGTCCATGCAATGTATGCACCACAATCTGTTGGAGCTTGATCTAACTTCTCCCATGATTGAGTAAAATACATCTCTGCATTTTTAATCTCTATCTTTTGACCTGTATATTCAAAAGACAAATCAACCTCCTTGGCATGTATTTTCATTGGAACACATGCCATAAATAACACCAATACAACACCTAATAACCGTTTCATATAATATATTCCTTTCTATAGGTGAACCTCTACATTCACTATATCAAAGAATATAACTTGTTACCAGTTAATTTGTATATTTGTTAAATAATTAAGCTATAATTCTTTATTAAAGGAATATTTCATCATTTTATTTAATATTATGTATGATTGCCCTTCAACAAAATACCATGGCAACTACATTGAAAGTATAACTTACTCCATCAATATTCAATGTAATATTATTACCAACTCTCTGGTACATTAACACCGTTTGAACCAACATAATATCTGTGATTTTCAAAAACCAATTGATGCCTGTTCATGTGGAATAAAAAAAGGAGCAGATAAAAGTGCATGATAATGATTACAGTTTTCACAGCAAAAACAGGAATGGATAGAGAAAGAGTCGTAACAGTATTATCTTTATACACAATGAAACTTCTAGAATAAGATTGGTAATAAGTTAAATCAGGATTAGAACATTTTAAAGATTTATGAGAATGATATGGGATATTGTTTAATGAATCCACTGATGACCGAATCATTAAAATCGTTAAAATCTAGAAGTGACGAAATATTATTATGTGAGCACCCATCTGATAACCCCAAGGCATTTTCCTACTGCCTAGCTATAGCATATTTACCTGATTTACTAACTGTTTATTAACGTTCTTAATGCTAATTTATTGAATGTGGACGTCATGAGGGTACTCACATTTTAAAATAAAGGTTCTATTACTATTGGATTTCCTTCTTTATCTTCCATATGTTCAAATGACTGAATCAATAATTCAAACTGGCAAACATCATCTTTTATTTTATTAGTTTCTTTAAGTTTGTTTATCTTTTCTGTTAAAGTCGAATCCCGTATTGAATTTTTAATTATTGTATTTACAGCTCTAATATACATTGGAAACGGCTCTTTATCTTTATAACGATATACTTTTTCTTTTAAATCAAAGATTGCAGTATTTGGCTTAGCATCAATAATTACAATAACCCACATAATTGCATTGTATAATTGTTTTGCCTTAGGATTCCAAACAGTTTGGGTCTTCTTAGTATCTTTTTTAGATTTTGTTTCTCCTTTTTCGTTAGTAGTACATTTTTCTTCATTACATAAAGGATTAAATAGGGGAAGCCCCTCACTATTTAACAATCTAAGAAAATCACGTGCTGCTCCCATACCACATTGAATAATTTCTTTTTTACATGTTATTTTATGCACAGCTTCAAAAATATAATAATCATTTTTAATTATTTGCCCCGCATCACTATGCTTTTTCTGTCCAGATAACAATTGAAGATGAGCAACCGGTTTTACATTATATGCTTTAACAATCTCACGCCTTTTTTCTTCACTTCTACAATCCATAACTTTACCTCTCTTTCAACAAATCTGCTAAATAAAGTTCATCTTTTTTATGTTTACCTTTGAGTTTTTTATATTTTTGTATCGTATATACAAGTAAATCCATTCTATCTTCATAATAGTCCCGAAAAAAAGTAGTGCTATTATTATAGCGATTTTTATTATAAATCACATTTTCTTTACAAAAAGATTTTGGACTTTTTTTAGATTTTTCTTTTTCAAATTTGGAATTTAACTTTTCCGAAATAATCAACAGCATCTCTAATTCAGGCTTGGTACAATATGTTTTTACACATGTAATCTTCTTTTTATAAACTTTTGAAATTTTTAATTCATCATTTAATTTATCGCCAATTCTCAATACCTGGACTTCTCCTGGATACAGATTCAGCGCAGCCTTTACAGTAGGGTTGCTTTCAATTTGCCTAGCATGATAAGGTACTAAGTTTAGTAAGTCATCTTCAGTAAAAATCAATTTATCATGTTCCAATAGCATTCGAATAATTTCAAGTTCATTTGGACCTTCGCACATAATTAGATATTTCATTTCATCAATTCCTTTTTCAATGCCATTAGGTCATTATAATTCACAGATGTATCAAACGCATTATTATAAAATTGACGACTTTTTAAAAGTTCGGGTCGGATATTATAAGTTTCATACATATTATCCAATCGAATCTTATCCTTTGATTTTGCAATCCAAATATTATCTTGGCGATTAAACAAATCTAAAACTTCACAATAATGTGTAGTAAATATCAAAGTCGCTGATTTTTTATTTACAGTTTTATCTTTAAATAAGCTAATCATATTCTCTACCAACGTTTTATGAAAATGATTTTCTACTTCATCTATTAAAAGATCAAAGCCATTTTCCAGTGCAGCAACCACAAAGACATATTGCAAAATCCCCTTTGTCGTACCACTCGAAAGCATATAGAATAATTCTGAATCTGTTAGTTGTTTTTCAAGACCTTGAAAAATCAATTTATAACGTTTTTCATCCAACATTTCTAAATTTTGGATTTTATCATCAAAAATCTTAATAATCTTCATCAAAACTTCATTTGAAATGTTATAAGTCTTTATAGCTCTAAACATCATTCTATACGTATCAGCACCCATTCCATCACTATTAAAATATATAGCACGATTTACATTTTTCTTTAAAACAAAGAATACAATCGATGTATCTTGTGGAAGCTCTGTTAAATTAGTAATTTCATTAAATCCATCATCCAAATAAATATCTTTAACTTTTGATTTATAATACTTCTTTTGATAAATATGTTGCTCAGTAAAATTCACATTTCTTCCTAGATTAGGATTTGTTTTTAAAATCGTATTATATTTATAAATAAAATCCTCATGATAAAAAATAATCTCTAATTTTACATGATCTAATGCATAGTATTTATCCTCCAAACGAAATTCACTAAGAATAGAATAACAGCATTCCAACAGCTCTATCGCAGAAGTTTTACCCGATGCATTTTTACCAACAAAAGCTACAGTATTAAACACATACAAATCTTCTGCAATTTCTTGTAATTCATATTCCTTATCTTCACTTGACTTCTTAGACTTTGCCACTAAATCAATTGTAAAGTCCTCACAACAATTTTTATAATTTGTTGCACGAATTCTTAATAACTTCATGAAACACACCTTCTTTCACTACCCATATTATAACAAGTAAAAAGCTTTTAGAACAGTTTTTTTGTTCTATTTTCTATATGATCGCATATTTGTTTATTTAGGAATAAATGTGTGGGGAAAAAGAAAGTTAATAAATTCTCCAATGGTGCCTACAGAAGCTACCGATTTCTTAATTTTTTAGTATTTTGAAAAAAAATTACCGTTAAATTATAACAGATAAGCATCTACATATATTAAGGCTTAACTAGCAATTTGGTGATATTGCAATAATTCTGCTTTTTATAACTTACACGAATAACCATTCGTTCTTCAAATCCTTTAAACGAGTGATCTTATAGATGTTTTTCAATCTAAGTAATACGTACTGCAGCTTTTCTGTATTATCCATTCCTTGTGTTTCTCTTTGCATGACAAAAAAGAGCATTGAACTAATCATCTCTTCTCCACTAGTTAATCCTTTAAAAGATGTAGGGTTAGAAAACCCTACATCTTTTAAAGCAAATTTTTAGTCGACCCTATCTAATTGTGGATTACCGTTATTTTAAATTCTCGATGTCATTAATAAAGAATGCCAGTAATTCTTTTTTCTTAGATCTACCTACACCCATATCTTTCCTAAGTTGGTTCAATACATCTTCTAATATATATATATTCTGATAATCTCTTGGTTTATTAATTGCACTAATTCTAAATTTACTCCATTTTGTAACTAATGCTTTTGACCCCCATAATGTAATTTCTTTAGAAAACTCAGTAAGGTCTTTAATCATTTCTTCTTGTTTATATTCTTTATTCTGCATTTTATAAACCATATCGACCATTTTTGAATATGAATAAACTCTTTTTTCTGATAAATATTGTTTGCGTATATTTTTTCCATCAAGATATTTTGCAACTAATTGTGTAACCATTGTCAAAAAGCCTGTTAATATTGCGACAATTATTACAGCATCCAATGATGAAATAACTTCAAATAAAGGTATGACATAAGCTTCAAATGTTTGATATACTACTTGTATTACTAATTTGCAAATATATCCAATTAATAATACTATGAAGATTGTGATAATAGGAGATTCTGTCAAATTTGGACTATCATTATATTCATTATATTTTAATTCATATTTTAAAATGGCTAAGTCTAGAAATCCATAAATCAGAAAAAATATTTTTAATATTTTTAACAAAAAAATTAATTCAACTTTAAATATTCTAGTAATCAATTGAATTGCTAATAAAATAAACACCATGATAAATATGTCTTTAATTAGTTTACGAAATGAATTAAGTTGTAAAATTGCCACAATTATAAAACCTCATCACATTTATCCAATACACTTGCTACCGTGGTATCCATATCATAATATTTATATTCACCTAAACGACCACCAAAAATCACTTTTTCTTCTTTTTCAGCTAATTCTTTATATTCGGCATACAAATTTGAATTCTTTTCATCATTTACTGGATAATATGGTTCATCACCCGGTTTCCATTCAGAACTATATTCACGGCTAATATATGTCTTAGGTAAATCATTACCTTTTTCATCTTTTCCGAATTCAAACCACTTATGTTCAATGATACGCGTCCATGGAGTTTCTCTATCTGTATAGTTTACAGCTGCATTTCCTTGGAAATTTGGTTTGTCTAATAATTCATTTTCAAAACGAACTGATCGATATTCTAAATATCCTAGTTTATAATCAAAGTAAGCATCAATTGGACCAGTATAAACTACTTTTTCTGCTAATTTATCTAATTCTTCTTTATTTTCTAAATAATCAATATTCAATCTAACTTCAATACCATCTAACATATTTTCAATCATTTTAGTATATCCACCAACTGGAATCCCCTGATATAATGCATTGAAATAATTATTATCGAATGTCATCCTTACTGGTAACCTTTTAATAATGAATGATGGAAGATCCTTGCAATCTCTACCCCACTGTTTTTCAGTATAGCCCTTGATTAATTTTTCATAAATGTCACGACCAACTAAAGAAATTGCCTGCTCTTCTAAGTTAGTAGGCTCCCCCTTAATTTCTTTACGTTGTTCTTCAATCTTAACCATAGCTTCTTCTGGTGTTACAACACCCCACATTTTATTAAATGTATACATATTAAATGGTAAACTGAATAGTTCGCCCTTATAATTAGCTACTGGACTATTTGTAAATCGATTGAATGTTGCATATTTATTAACATATTCCCATACCTTTTTATTATTTGTATGAAAAATATGGGCACCATATTTATGTACATTAATCCCTTCAATTTTTTCAGTATAGATATTTCCCCCAATATTTGGACGTTTATCAATAACTAATACTTTTTTACCTTTTTTACATGCTTCACAAGCAAAAATGGCTCCATATAAACCAGATCCTACAACTAAATAATCAAACATATCTATTTTCCTTTCTTTGTTATAAATTTATTTATTATCTGAAGTTCAATTTCATTAATCAAACTTTCCTTTGCCAAAGTTAAAACAATAAAATATATTGCAAAGAAAACAACAGCAGATAACATTAATGTTAAAAATGAATTTAAATATAAAAACTTAATAAAATAAGATAAAATACTAGCTAATGTTATTCCTAATAGAATTGGAATATACTTGATTTTCAAGTATGATTCTTTAACCGTTCCTTTTAGAGCTTGATACTGAACCAGCCAAACTACACCTTCTGCAACCAGAGTTCCAATAGCTGCACCTACAGATGCCAAGATTGGAATCAAAATAATATTTATGGCTAAATCAACAATAGCTCCAGCAATTTCTGAATATAGAACTACTTTTTCTCTACCTAATGGAATTAGCATTTGGATTCCCATTATATTTGTAAGTCCAATAAAGATTAATGTCGGCATTAATATCTGCATTGGTAAAATTGCCTCCGTATATGCATCCCCAGATAAAAACAAAACACCTTCTTTAGCAAATAATATAAAATATAAGCATAAAGGAAAGGATATTAGTACAACAAAATTTAATGCTTTGCCTGCAATTCTTTTGAACTCTGAATACATATTATTTTCTATATAATACGAAGCGCGTGGCAATAAAACTGTTCCTAAAGAAGTTACAACACCTAGTAAAACATTTTTTATCTTTATTGCTGCATTATAATATCCTACTTCAACATTATCTTTCATAAAACCTAACATTACTGTATCTAAGTTTGTATAGATTGTTGTTGCACAAGACATGGCGAAGAATATCATAATAGGACGAAAATGTTGTTTAAACTCATAATTAAGAAAAGGTTTTAAATAAATCAATTTATGAACATTTAATAAATTACATATATTTGATGCAGAAGCAGCAAATATAGATATTGCTCCATATATCACATAATCACTTTTATGATGTACACACACAAACATAAGAATAAGTGCTAAAAATTTAAATGTTATAGACACAAAAGTTATATATGTATACTTTTCTAAACCTTTATAAAGCCAATCCATACCAACGGAATTAAATAAAATTGTTGAGCTAATGATAATAAATAAAACCTTATCGTTATACATTTTAGGTACTAAATTTAATACAACAAAAAATACGATATAAGCTAAAACACACATTACTGCATTAATAATAAATATTTCTTGAACCGTTTTACTAAGAAGTCTTTTATCATCTCTTACCCTGGCAGTTGCTCTAATACCATATGTCGGAATTCCTAATTGTGCGAAAAGTGCAAAGTAAGTAACTATACTTGTCGCAAAAGAAACATTCCCAGTTCCTGATGGTCCTAAAATTCTGGAGACGTAAGGAAATGTTATTAACGGAAAAATAAATGCAGATATTTGTAAAATGGCATTCATTATAAAATTTAACGTTATAGATTTTTGCTTCATTTTATAACTCCGTAATTTTTGATATAGCCGCCTTAAAATAACCACCACCTAATACTTTTTCTTGTATTAATTTTACATTTTTTACCATTTTATTATATGAATCAAGAGATATATCTGATAGTTTGTCATTTAAATCAATTAAATCACTCACTATAATTCCTACATTATTTTTTTCAACAAAATCAGCTATAGCAGATTGATCCCATACTACTACCGGAATACCTGTAGCCATATATAAAGACAACTTATGGGGATTGTTAAATCTCAAATAATTTCCAAATTCCCCACAACATGTATTTATATCAGTTCCATCCCATACAAGTCCAAATGCACTATTAATATTAGATGGTAATTCTTCCGGTAAGAAGCTACCATGATAGTTAACATTTCTATAATTTGCATTATCTTCATATCCAATACCATATAAATCAATCTGTAATGATGGATTCTCCTCTATCATCTTGTAGATATATTTACATTTTACAGGACTTAAATTTCCAGCAACCGCAACTGAATAACTTTTGTCATTCTTTTCACGATTCAAATCATTTTTATCTGATAAATAATCAAAACAATCTAAACATATAATTTTGTTTTTTGGCACTCCTTTACTTATTAAGTAGTCTTTCATTTTATCATTATGACAAATGACATACGAAGATTGTTTTAAGGTAGACAATTCTCTCTTTTCTTTTTTTTCACCAAAGGAACTATAAAATCTTAAACTATCTATGTCATGTATCAATGTAATGACTTTAATTTTTTTTCTATTAAAAAAATTCATTAAATATAAATTATAAAAAGTACCCATCATTGGGTGCTGATATAAAACGTAGTCAACATCCAGTTTAGAAAGTTTCTTTAATTGCTTTTTTAATTCAATATGTCCTCTTAAAATTCGAAATACATTATTGTTTTCTTTAGGATTGATTATCCCATAACTTTCCCACCCAAGATTCTTACAAATTTCATATATATCATTAGGTGCTTTACTACCTGCATTTTTAACTTTTTCATCATCAAAAAATTTATATAAATAAATATTCATTGTTACTCCTTTATTTCAATTCATGTGCATTAATATATCTTTTTCTAAGTTCATATCCAAAAATGTAAAATGCAAAATTACTACCCACAGATATAAAAACATCTTCATTAAATGACCATAAAATAATAATCAACGTATAGACAATCAAGGCATATTCTCTATTCTTCATTAACATGCGCATTAACATTACGAAAATCACACACATTAGAGCAGTTATTATTAAGCCCCAATCTTGTAATAGTAATAGTAATCCTGAATCTACAACAAAATATTTTAAACCTATATTTACACTATAATCAATATTTCCACCAAATAGACTAGCCCCAAAATAATATAATGAATATCCACCTAAACTAATTCTTCCAGTAAAAACCTTGTCCACTAAATGTAATATTGATGCAAATATATTGCATAAAAATTTGGGAGTAAAAGTTCTTAGAATGCCAAAATTAATATAGTCATTAGCATACGACATATATGCTAATCCTAGTATAACGGTAAGTAAGATCATAAATGGAAAATAGTATTCAATAATTTTTAATTTTATTAAAAAATATTTAAGTTTTAATTTAAGTGAATAAAATAACAATATTGCTAATCCACAACAAATTAAAAATGCTCCACTTTTTGATAGAAAATAACCTACAATCAATAACACCAATGAATATTTAACATTAAATTGATTAATTTTATAAGATATAATCAAATATATAAGCATGATCATTCCAAAATGTACAGAAATATAATTTAAGTGTGTATAACCACCAAAAAAATAACAAATACTAAACGTTATAACTTGAGTAAAAAATGTTATGTGAAAAATTTTATATAGTGGTATATATATAGCAATTAATATAGCCATCACCGATACTATCAACCGCGTATCTTGATTTAGTATAAATTTAATTAAAGTCGTAAATATTAAAATACTAAATAATACAGTTAGATTTCTATGCTTCAAAAAAATCTTATATAACAATTCATAATGCATTAGAATATCCATAAATCCAAATAAAAAAGCAAACATAATTAGACCATTCAATATCGTTCCATGATATGCCCATCCATTTGAAGCATAGAATATATTAATTAAAACAATAAATATTAAACCAAAGCAAGAATTATTGTTAACTTTTTTTAAAGATAAATATAGTTGATTTTTCATTTTTTTATTATTTCCTTTAATTTGTTAATCTTTTCTTGTCCTATAATTCTCATAATTTTACGTCTTCTAACAGTTTTAGCATCCATCCAAGATGCACTATAATGATGTATAGATACCGTATCATCGCAAAATAAATTTTTTTTATTTTTACCTGGGGCAATTGGATCCATAAATTTAGGAGGCAAAACTAAATTATTATGGATTACTTTTACATCATCTGAATAAGTATATCCATATTTTTCTAATGCCTTAGTATTAAGATATGGACACACAATAGTATACTTATTTTCTTCGCTATAAATTAAATCATCATACATATCTAGCATAGATTTAACGATTTCATTTTCTTTTTTTGCTCCAAAACCTAATCCGGTCGCACAATAATGTCCTTCTTGTTGTATAGCAAAAAAACCATCATTTTTTCTTAATCCATCTAAATTCTTTTGTAATTCTACATCCGTATCCAAATAAATGCCACCTTCATCATATATAATTTTTAATCGTGCATAATCAGATACAAACGCCCATGCTTTTGCATCATAAGCGCTTTTAATAAACTCATTTTGATAAACATCAAAATTATGTTCATCCCATCTTTTTATATCATAATCCGGACAATACTTCTTCCATGATTTTATACATTTTTTCACATCATTAGGTAACGGATTGTTACCAAACCAACAATAATGTATCACTTTTGGAATCATTCTTTACCTCCCTTTTAGTGTAATAAAGGCAATGCGCCCAATTTGTAAGTCAAATTACACTCTCTATCTTTAATTTTTTTTGCAGGAACCCCACCCCACACTTCATTGGCTGGGATATCCTTTGTAACTACTGCACCCGCAGCTACAACAGCTCCATCTCCAATTTTTACACCTTGTAAAACAATAGCACCTGTTCCTATCCAACAATGATGCCCAATTTCAATCGGTTTAAAATCAGCAGTATATTCTTTATCATCCACATCATGAGATCCAGTAATCAATTTTACATGACTAGAAACATTAGTATCATTACCAATTTTGATACCGGCTCTAGCATCTAATTCAGCAAACCATCCGACTGCAACTCTTTCTCCAAGCTCTAAGCCCATGGGTAATAATATCTCTACTCTTCGACTTGGAAAACAATCTTTACCAATTTTTGCACCTAACATTTGATAAAACCATTTACGTAAATGTCTACTTGGTAATTTATTCCAGATGGCATTACCAAATAACACCAAACTATAATAAATACATTTCACTGGCTTAGACATGTTATTTCCTAGACTTTTCTTATGCATAGTTACTTCTTTCATACTAACCTACTTTCATAATAGCTTTTATAATAGTTTTTTAATTGATTAAATGAAAAATCATCTTCATAAGTTTGTAAAGCTTCTTTTTCAAAACTATTTCTAAGTTCTTTATTTTGCAAAACTTCAATCACTTTTTCAGCAATTTCCAAACTATTCTTTGGAGAAACTAAATATCCATTGATACCATCTTTGACAATTTCAACCGTTCCATCAACAGCTGTCGCAACTACCGTTCTTCCAACTGAAAAAGCCTCAATTGGCGTTAATGGCAAACCTTCCCACAAGGAACTTAATACAACTAAATCTAATTGTGATATTAAGTTTTGAACATCTGATCGATATCCTAGAAAGTAACAATCATCCTTCAAATCCAATTCTCTAACTAAATCCTTTAGTTTCTTTTCATCTTCACCAGTTCCAACAATCACAAATTTCACGTTGCTCATACAAAGTTTAACGGTAGGAATCGCATTAATAAAATATTCCATCCCTTTTTGTTCAGAAAGTCTACCAATATTTCCTACTACATAAAAGCCTTCATCATGCAATTGTTTAATAAATGGATCCACTTTTATTTGATCAACAAAATGTTTAACGGCATTATGAATAACTGTTACTTGCTTTTCTGGTAAGCCAAAAGTTTCCACTAGATTTTTTTTTACCATCTCACCGCAAGCCACTAAATTTGCATGTTTATAGGCATATCTAGTAAATTTCACTTTATTATCAAAAGTATTATGACTTGTATTGATAAACAAACACTTCTTATATATTTTTAAAAAAGCAACATAGAAAGCTGCCATACGATGATGCGTATGGACAACTGTAATATTTTCATTTTTTATAATCTTTTTTAGCATCTTGCTAACAATAAGAATACAAGATGGATTTTTTTTCTCAATATCAGGAATGGTGTAATGCTTAATATTTAATTCTTTTAATTTTTTTTCATTTACACCGCCACAAGAACACACAACAATCTTATTAACAAATGGCTTAAATGTCTCACACAATTGTAGTATTACATTTTCAGTACCACCCAATTCCATAGTTCTAGTAAAAAATAAAATATTTTGTTTACCCAAATCACGCATCTTATCTATACTTCCTTGCCACTTGGATTATTTTTAAGTCATCCACAAAGTATCTTTTGAATAATCTTTTTGGTTCTTTTGAAAATCTATATAACCATTCCAATCCATGGTTACTCATCCATTTTGGAGCTCGTTTAATATTGCCTGCTTCAAAATCAATACTTGCACCTAAGCCAAATGAAATCGGCACACCTAATTCTTTACAATGATAATACATGAATTTTTCTTGTTTAGGACAACCCAAACCAACAATCAATATATCTGGATGAACATCTTGAATTTGTGTTTTAATTTTATTCATTTCTTGTTCATTTTTTTCAAATCCAAATGGAGGAGAATATGTTCCAACAATATTTAATCCTGGATATTTTTTCATTAAATTTCTTGCCGCTGTATCTGCAACACCTTCTGCAGCCCCTAAAAGGTACATTGTATAATTTTTGTTGGCTGCTAATTGACACACTCTAGGGAATAAATCGGACCCAGATATTTTTTCTTTTATTGGTGTTTTATACCATTTTGAAATCCAAATCAGAGGTTTTCCATCTGTTAAAATCAAAGAAGCATTTTTATAAACCTTTTGAAGTTCTTCATCCTTTTCAAGACGAACAATATGATCCACATTAGGTGTTACAACATATGAACAAATTTTTTTCTGAATCAATTTTTCGATTTCATTTAACGTTTCCGCCATTGTAAGATTATCTATATCTGTATTCATAAATTTAATTCTTGCCATACTCAACCACCTCTAATACTTACACTTATCATGTGTATTAAATACACCCAACTGAATCTCGATGATTTCCATCTTTTCATTTGCCTTAATACTATGTCTAGTATTCACTGGAATCTGTACGACATCCCCTGCTTTAACAGTTTTAGATTCACCATTTATACAAACTTTACCAGTTCCTGAAATAATATTCCATATCTCACTTCTATAGGAATGCGAATGATAACTCATTTCAGCATTTGGTTTCATTTCAATCTTAATTGTTTTTGAATTTTCCTGATTATCGATTACCGTAAATGTTCCCCAAGATTTTTCTGCAAACATACTCGGATTGTCTATTTTTTCTACATATGGCTTCATGTAGCCACTACGTTCTTTTGTAGAAACTAAGATACCATCCTCACTAGCAGCAACAACCATGTCTTCACATCCCATGCAAAGAATTGGGATATTCAATTCATTTACAACATTTGTATCTTTACAAGTATCATCTAAGATTACGTCACCTTTTGTCTTATCGGCCATAACCTCAGCCATCATATTCCAAGTTCCAACATCTTTCCATTGCCCAGCATATCTTAGCACTTGAATATTAGGCTCTTTTTCAACAACTGCGTAGTCAAAACTAATTTTTGTCAATGTGTCATATTTCTTAAATAAATCCGCATAATCCACAAAATCAATTAATTCATGTGCTTTATTTAATAAATACCCTAGTTTAAACGCAAACACACCTGCATTCCATAACGCACCTTGTTTAATGTATTCTTTAGCTGTTTCTGTATCTGGCTTTTCAGTAAATTTAGCTACACGACTAATCTCATTCTTATCCACAGGAATAATATATCCATACTTTTCACTAGGAACAGTTGGTTCTATTCCCATCAAAACTAAATTTGATTGTCCTTCATTTACAACTTCCTCTAATTTCTGTACAGTCTGATAATAAGTATTATCTACATAAGGATCCACAGGACAAACGGCAACACAATCCTCTTCACTTAATCCCTGCACATCTTTTAGATAAGCAGCCGCTAAAGCGATTGCTGGAAATGTATCTCTTCTACAAGGTTCTAAACAAATGGAAACCTTATTTCCTAATTGATTACGAATCGCACTCACTTGTGACTTACTTGTCGCAATCGTCACTTCCATATCCGAATTCACAGTTTGAATTTGACGATACACTCTTTGTACCATAGATTCATACTTTCCATTTTCATTCTTAAATAATTTTATAAATTGTTTACTACGAACATCATTAGATAATGGCCATAACCGTTTCCCACTACCTCCTGAAAGTAAAATAATATGCATAATATACCCCTTTCCTATAATCCCATTCTTGTTTTAATTAAATTCTGAATCATCTCAAATCGAACATTCGCATCCGATTCATCATTTCCTCTAATACTATAATAAATTTTAATTTTAGATTCTGTTCCCGAAGGTCTAACAGCCACCCATGAACCGTCTTTTAATTCATATTTCAATACATTTGAAATTGGATATGTTCCAAAACCATGCTCTTCAAATGTTGTTTTATTAAAATCCGATATTTTCTCAACATCCGTAAATGGACATTCCTTTCTTAGAATGCTCATCATCTCATTAATTTTTTCAATACCATCTTTTCCTTTTAATATGAAACTTTCTAGAACATCTTTATAATAACCATATTCATTATAAATATCATTTAACTTATCTATTAATGTCTTATTTTGACTCTTAGCCTCCGCAGCCATCTCACAAATCAACATACTAGAAACAACGGCATCTTTATCTCGTGCATGAGTCCCACAATGATACCCATAAGATTCTTCATATCCAAATAAATAATCAAAATTCCTTGATAAGTCATCTTGATCTTTTGCCTTTTCAAACTGAGTAATCTTTTCACCAATAAATTTGAATCCTGTTAATGTTGAAAAAACTTCAATATCATTTTTTTCTGCAATCTTTGCACCTAATTCAGAAGTCACGACCGTTTTTACAATGGCAGGTTTTTCTAGTTCACTTAAATCTGTGTGACGAATAATAAAATCCATTAGTAATGAACCAATTTGATTTCCTGTTAATAATTTATATTCATTATTCGCATCTTTAACCGCAATACCCACACGATCACAATCTGGATCTGTACCTAATACAATATCCGCATTTAACTCTTTAGCTAATTCGATACCTAAAGTTAAAGCTTCCTTATCTTCAGGATTCGGTGATTTAACCGTAGAAAAGTTCCCATCATCATTTGCCTGTTCATCAACCAGCGAAACACAATGGAACCCATCCATTTCTAATATTTTAGAAACGGGTATTCTACCAGAACCGTGTAATGGAGTATATACAATATTTAGATTATTCTTAATTATTCCATTATTAATACGCTGTTGCTTAAATACTTCTGAAACAAATTCCTCAGTATTATCAATAAAAGTAAGTAATGTATCATTTCCTTCAAAATCTATTGAATGATAATCCTTCACTTCATTCACATATTGAATCACTCGATCAGCCTGACTAGGAACCAATTGACATCCAAATTCATCATAAACCTTATATCCATTATATTCCCTAGGATTATGACTAGCCGTCAATACAACTCCGGCTAAAGCTTTATAATAAGGCACAGAAAAACTCAACTGTGGAGTTGGTCTGGCATCTTTCATAAGATATACTTTTAACCCTAATCCCGTTAAAACATCGGCTACCACTCTAGCATATTCTTTACTATTATTTCTTGTATCAAACCCAACAACAACTCCTCGTTCAATACATTCATCTTTACAATAGGTATCCAATAAATAATGTCCTAAACCTAAAGTTACTTTGCCAACTGTATATTTATTTAAACGATTTGTACCAGCCCCCATAATTCCTCGAAGTCCACCAGTACCAAATTCTAATTCTTTATAAAACCGATCTTCTATCTCCTTTTCAGAAGTTATACATTTCAATTCTTTTCTTGTATGCTCATCAAAAAATCTATCGTCAACCCAACTCTTATATACCTCTAAATAACCCATATATTACCATCCTATATTTCCAAAAAATAAACACTCAATATATAATATGTAAATCCGTATATATATACGCAATATTAATAATTTCATCTATATTTGTAATCGCTTATAAGGCTTCAATGTAAATTGTTAATCCTAAAATTAACGACAATACAAAACATCTATGTTTTTACTAAGTGATTTTACCATATGAACAAACTTAAGGCAAAACGTATCAATTGCTAATCATTGTTATATAAGCGTCTCAACATTACAGAGGCAACTTCTTAAAATTTTTTTAAATCTATATGAAAAAAACGTTGTGCTGTCACAAACGGGTATCCGAATTTTCTAGGGGTTCGAATTTAGGGGACAATCTGGGAAACAATAATGAGAAATGAATTTAGTGTGCTATGAAATGTAATTATTTCATTCCTGATTCATTCTCTTTTTTTATATCTTATATAACCATTTATAATTAGTACGTTATGTTCATTGTCTTCAACCAGGAGGTATATAAATGAACAATAACGAAAACATTTCTATTTCTAAGTAAGCATCAAATAGGACCCATATTAAAATAACGATCTCTTTGTGAAATAATAGAGCCACAAGGAGGTCTATTTTTATGCCAGGTACTTTAAAAGTGGAATGGATGCATATATTCGCAGATCAGGAATCTAGTGAATTGAGCGTTTCTTTTTATTTAAGCTTCATGGTATATCTGACAAATCATCGATGTATTCAGAGTACATGATACATAAAAGTTGGAAAGCAAAGTGTTTATATCGTTTGTAGCACTAATACTAAGAAATGAAATATATCAAGCGTTGAAGCCAATGTACAAAAAGAACCGTAAAGAGAACACAGTACCAAAAGTAATAAGAGAATATGAAAGACTTGGTATAAAAAAACTTTCGGATAATAAATATCATGTAAGATATAGTTTGACCAGCCGACAGAAAAAAATATTAGTCGCAGTTGATGTAACAGAAAAAGACTACATGGATAAAGTCAATAAAATAGTACAAGCAAGCATTGAATAAATCATAAAGAATACCCGTTGTGACAGCACAACGGGATGTTTTTTCGTATAGATGTATAAATATTGTGGGAAGTTGACGGGACCAATATGCCACGACTAGAGTATTGGAAAACGCCTAGGGTTGTCAGATGGGTACTCACATTAAAGAATTGACGTTGTGTTAATCTGCCGTTCAACTATCAGCAATCAGTTATACATTCCACGAAGAAGAGGATCTAAGAAATTTCTTTAAAGACGGTCGCTGCAAATTAAGCAACAATCTAGAAGAACAAAGAATCACACCATTCGTAATAGCCAGAAAGAAATTCTTGTTTTCAAATACAAAAAGCGGAGCCAAAGCAAGTACTATATATTTCAGTTTAATGGAATTTGCAAAAATGAATAAACTAAATCCATATAAATATCTGGAACATGTGTTGGATACATTGAGCACCAAAGGATTATCAAACGAAATCATAAATAGTGTATTGCCGTACTCTAAACAGCTGCCAAAGAATCTATATGTAAAATAGAACAGATCAGATTGACATTGACATTTAATCATTTCAAATCAGATCTTTTAATATGGGCTCTATTTGACGCTTACGTAATAAAAAAGAGGGGTATCCAAATTTTCTAGGGGGCTCGAATTTAGGGGGCAATCTGGGGGACAATAATGAGAAATGAATTTAGGGGTATATGAAATGTAATTATTTCATTCCTGATTCATTCTCTTTTTTTATGTCTGATATAACCGTTTATAATTATTTCGTTATGTTCATTGTCTTCAACCAGGAGGTATATAAATGAACAATAACGAAAACA
>ERZ773221.314-NODE-314-length-58369-cov-6.037504_pt1 | contig 58369 bp, 55 predicted proteins | sample MGYA00580994_ERZ773221 | MGnify/ENA primary metagenome ERZ773221 (study PRJEB29015, sample SAMEA2737758) | human gut metagenome | biome: human gut; feature: human-associated habitat; material: faeces | place: China | collected 2012 ... | reverse complement strand
CATCAAATTCAACCAACAGATCTAATCTTGGATTTTTCATTTTACTGAAATCTTTCACCATTTCTGAGTTTTTAACAACCACATGATGGACTTTCCTTTCTAAAAATACCGTAAGTAATGATTTTAAGGCATCATTAGCCTCCTTACAATCTTCGCCAAACACATACTTAAAGGCGAAATCATTTAATAAATTTGCGCTACGCATGAGCACCTCAATTCTAGTAGGCATTTCCTACATACTCATATACGTAAAAAAAGGAATTTTTCTAAAAAAAGCAAAAAAAGCGCCTTTCGACGCTTATTCGGCTTCAATCTCCTTAATGAGGCACTCATTACCTTGAAGAAGAACTGTATGTTCACTCTTACAATATGGACACTCTCTTCCATATTGAATCGTATCATATGTTTTTTCACATTCATTACAAATCGTAATGGCTTCAATCCATTCATATTCTAGTGTTGAGTTTTCAATTAAAGGAACTTTTTTCTTATAATATTTCCAACAATCTACTAAATACTCAGGAACAATTCCACTTACTTTTCCTATCTGCAAAGTCACTCTACGAATATCTGTAATATTATTTTCTTGTGCAAGTTCTTCCAATGTTTTTGAAATATGTACAACAATTCCTAATTCATGCATACTATTTCTTCTTATTGCGAATAATCTTGATTTGGCGTTTAGCCGCATACGGCAAGATAGCTTTCATCTTATCTTCCGCCTTAACCATTCTTGCGCCATCTTTGATATCACGCGTTAAGTGGATCGCATCAAATTCACATTTTGTCGTACACAAACCACAACCAATGCACTTATTGGTATCCACAATACTTGCACCACATCCAAGACATCGATTGGCTTCAATCTTAACTTGTTCTTCTGTAAATGTCGAGCGTAAATCTCTAAAGGATTTTTCACCCAACCCCTTTTTAATACCAGGTATCTGTCGCTTGGCATGATCAAAATCAATATCAATCAATGCGTTATTCTTATCAAATTCATTAAATAAATGTAAGTCTCTTCCAATTGTAAGAGAATGCCCCTTATGAACAAAACGATGCATAGATTCAGCTGCTTCTTTACCATGACTAATCGCATCAATCGCAAATTTTGGACCTGTATACACATCACCGCCCACAAATACATCTTCAACAGATGTTTGAAGTGTTGTACCATCCGCTTTGATTGTTCCATTTGGATTGACATCTACATCCAATCCTTGAATTGGAATAATACTTTGTCCAATTGAAAGTAATACATGACTACATTGTATAGTTTCCAAAACACTATCATCATAGCTTGGATTAAATCTTCCAGTTTCATCCTTTACACTTACACATTGTTTAAATACAATTGAATCTTCTAAGATTTCCTTTGGACCCCATCCACAATGAAGAAGAATTCCCTCTTCTTTAGCTTCTAATACTTCCTCAGGACTAGCCGGCATTTCGCCTTCTTGTTCTAAAGAACATAAATGAACCTTTTGTGCTCCACTTCTTAAAGCTGCGCGAGCTACATCTATCGCAACATTTCCACCACCAACGACAACCACATCGCCAAAAATTAGATTAGGATCCTCTACTTTATTCACCTTTCGCAAGAAATCAATTCCAGATTCAACCATCGCATTATCTTCTCCTGGAATATTTAATTTTCTTGATCCTTGAGCACCAATGGCCACATAGAATGCTTCATATCCCTCATTTCTTAAATCATCCAAAGTAATATCTTTACCTACTTCTATGCCAAGCTTAAATTCAATGCCCATAGCCTTTAACACTTCAATTTCAGCCTCAATCACAGACTTCTCTAATCTAAAGGATGGAATTCCATATACCAACATACCGCCTGGTTTTTCTTCCTTTTCAAATATTGTGACAGGATAGCCCATCATTCTTAAATAATAAGCTGCACTCATACCCGCAGGACCTGCACCAATAATGGCCATCTTATTCGTGAAAAATTTGCCTTCGACATTTTCACACAAAGGAATATATCGTTTATCTTCATGAAGTTCCTGTTCAGCAATAAACTTTTTGATTTCATCAATAGCTAAAGGCTCATCAATCAATCCACGCGTACACTGTTGTTCACACCTTCTATTACAAATAGCTCCACATACGGCTGGAAATGGATTAAAGTCTTTAATTAACTTTAATGCATCCATATAGCGACCTTCTTTCGCCATCTTAATATAGCCTTGTACCGGTAAATGTGCAGGACAAGCACTCTTACAAGGCGATGTTCCCGTTTCATAACAGTTGACTTTAGCTGTATCTCTAAAATTCCAGTTCCACTTTTCAGGACCCCACTTTACATCATCACAAAGTTCCTGCTTAGGATACGATACAGGTCCATCTTTTGTACAAAGTTTTTGACCCAATTTTGCCGCTCCTACAGGACAAATTTCCACACACTTTCCACACGCAACACACTTTTCACTATCCACATGAGCCCTATAAGCACTGGCCGACATATTTGGCGTATTAAACAATTGACTCGTTCTTAATGCGTTACATACGCCATGTGCACAGTTACATATCGCAAAAATCTTATCTTCTCCATCAATATTCGTAATCTGATGTACATATCCTTTTCTTTCACAACGTTCTAAAGTCTCAATAACCTCTTCATACGTACAATAATGACCACCCTTGTTTGTCTGTACAACATAGTCAGCCATATCACCTACCGCAATACAAACATCCGCTTCAACATCACCAGTTCCTTCACCTCTAACACGTTGTTGTCTTCTACATGAACATGGAGAAAGTGCGTATTTATCGTATTTATTCAACCAATGCGAAATCTTTTCTACACTTACCGCTTGCTGATTTGCATGAATCGCCTTTTCTACAGGAATAACATGCATACCAATGCCTGCTCCTCCAGGTGGAACCATTGGCGTTACCTTTTCAAGTGGTAATCGCGTCATCTTTTCAAAGAAATCCGCAACAATTGGATGTTCTTCTACAAGATCTTTATTCATAACCATAAATTCAGCTGCTCCAGGAACAAATTGAGGAAGCACAAACTGTTTATGATGATTCTCATTTTCCCAGTTGTATTCAATCATTCCAATATTGCATACTTCATTTAATACACGATTCACTCTTCCTGCTGGCCACCCACTTCTTTTCACTACTTCTTCAAAAGAAAGTGGTTTGCGCACTTCAAAACACAAACATAAATCGCATTGTTCATCATTTAATATTTCATTTAAGCACTCATATTCAGGATCCGTTTCCGATAATTTTTTTACTTTAGCTGGAATACGATCCGTGATACGCCTTGCCAGTTTATCAATATTATCTCGATATGTCATATTATTCCTTCCAGGCCTTTACTTCGTTTTCAAGCCAATTACACCAATCTTCAATTCCCTCACCTGTTTTAGCACACACTTCAAAAATCTTCGCATTTGAATTACGGTACAAAATATTCTTTTTACACTTATCTACATCAAAATCAAAGTATGGCAATACATCCATTTTATTAATTAAAACCACATCACACACTTGAAACATCAATGGATATTTTAAAGGTTTGTCATCTCCTTCTGGAACACTTAATATAGCCACATTTTTAGTGGATCCCGTGTCAAATTCAGCAGGACACACTAAATTCCCTACATTTTCAAGTACAGCCAAATCTAAATCTTCCATACCCATTTCATGCAATCCTTGACGAGTCATATCTGCGTCTAAATGACACATACCACCTGTATGTAGTTGAATCGTGCGTACGCCATATTCACTGATGGTTTTGGCATCTACATCACTATCAATATCCGCTTCCATAATACCAATTCTCATTGTATCTTTTAGTCTTTCTAACGTTCTAGATAGAGTTGTTGTCTTCCCTGCTCCTGGACTTGACATAACATTCAATAAGAACACACCTTTATCTTTACATTCTTCTCTCAATATGTTCGCATCTTTATTATTATCTTCAAATACACTTTGTTTTACTTCTATAATTTTATACATGATAAGAAACCTCCTAAAATGATTGTAAACGATTTCAAATCAGTAGTAAATAAACACATGTTAGTCTTTGCACACCTTGAAAAGTAGTCACTTTTCGCCTATCATAATCTATATGAAGATCTGTATGTACCAAATGTCTGTTTCAATGGATAACCAACAAAATATAGCTAAACTAAAAAATATTCCAGACTGTGATATTTTAGTTCTACCAGAAATGTGGGACTGTCCCTATCATAATGATGCACTTAAAACAGCGTATTTGCGTCATGATGAAAGTTTGATGGCTTTAAAAAAACTAGCTAAATCGCATAGGATATGGATTGTGGCTGGTTCCATTTGTGCTGACAAATACAATCGCTGTTACATATTAAATAGCGATGGCGACATTGTTTGTTCGTATGATAAAACACATCTTTTTGAATTCCACAACAAACAAGATTATTGTGAAAATGAAGTGTTTGTACCAGGAAATCACCTACAATGTTTTGATACGCCATGGGGAAAATGTGGCATTTTATTATGTTACGACATTCGCTTTCCAGAAGTATCCAGAGTTCTATCTCAAAATGGAGCACAAATTCTATTTTGTCCAGCCGCCTTTAATGAGCAGGCTACAAAGAAACATTGGAAGCTATTTGCTCAAACACGTGCCTTAGAAAATGAAGTCTTTTTGTGTGGGGTTGCCCCAGCTAAGTATGCGTATAAGAACTATACTTCAGGAGGCCACTCTATTCTTGTGGATGGTTTTGGCAATATTGTAGTGGAGTTAGGTGAAGAAGAAGCATACAAAGTTGTAGATATCGATTTAAACGACATTGAAAAAGTAAGGAAAAGGATGCCTTATTGGAAGGTACGTAGAAATGATTTATATAAATTAAAGGAGATCAAAAATGAAGACAATTCAAATCAATGAAATCGAAGGATTTCAAATTGGTAGTGCACAAGATATAGAAAATGCGACTGGCTGTACAGTCATCTTATGTAAAGAAGGAGCCACAGCTGGTGTAGATGTACGTGGTGGTGGTCCAGCCACTCGTGAAACAGATTTATTAAACCCTAAAAACATGGTTCAAAAGATTCATGCGGTTACATTATCAGGTGGTAGTGCTTTTGGTTTAGAATCAAGTAGTGGTGTTATGCAATATTTGAGCGAACACGAAATTGGTTTTGACATGAAAAACATCTATATTCCAATCGTATGTGAAGCTTGTCTATTTGATTGTGGTGTAGGTAATTCTAAAGCGTATCCAAACAAACAAATGGGTTATGATGCTTGTATAGAAGCTGAAAAAAATGATCCAAAACAAGGAAATGTAGGTGCAGGAACAGGGGCTAGTGTTGGTAAATTCTTTGGTCCTCAATATGCGATGAAGGCAGGACTTGGATTTTCTGCCCTACAAATGGGTCCATTAAAAGTAGGAGCTATTGTAGCTGTGAATGCGTGTGGTGATATTTTCTATCCAAATTCAGACAAACCAATTGCAGGTATCTATGATCGAAACACAAACACAAGATTGTTTAGTGAAGATGAAATCTTAAAGGCAGCTGAAAAGATGATCAATTCTTGTGGTATGAATACGACAATTGGTTGTATCATCACAAATGCGGATTTAAGTAAAGCACAAATGAATAAGATTGCGAGTATGGCACACAATGGATATGCAAGATGTATTCGTCCCGTCCACACTTCAAGTGATGGAGATACTATTTTTGCGATGACATCGAATAAAGTGCCTGCAGAACAAGATCTAGTTGGAATCATGGCCGTAAAAGCAATGGAACAAGCCATTGTCAATGCAGGTACACTTGCAGATAGTGCTTATGGTCTAGCTAGCTATAAAGAAATCACAAAGGAATAATCATTAAAGTATCGCTACGGTGATACTTTTTTCATATCAAAAATGACAAAAGTGCAATATCTGTAACGACAACTGCACTTTTTTAAGGTTTAATCTAAAATTTTTCCATCAATTGAAATTGTGACAACTTGCCAAGGAATGAACTTTTTGCTTTCCTGCAAAGCTTTTTTAACCGCATTTTCAAGACCACCACAACAAGGTACTTCCATACGTACAATGGTTACACTTTCAATAGAATTCATACGAATAATATCGCAAAGCTTTTCTGAATAATCCACACCATCGAGTTTTGGACATCCAATTAGAGTCACTTTATTTCTCATAAATTCCTGATGAAAATTGGCATAGGCATAAGCTGTACAATCCGCAGCTATTAAAAGCTTAGCATGGTGAAAGAATGGTGCGTTGATAGGTGCTAGCTTAATTTGTATAGGCCAAGATGTTAATTGACTTGTTACATCAATCGATGGACTTGATACAACTGGATTCAGTGTATGCATCATAGATCCAGGGCATCCTGAATGCATGGTGCCTGATTCTTTCATGCGCTTTTCCATATTCTTTTTTACAGCCTCTTCATCATAAGCTAGAGTATCTTTTTCAATAAATGAAATAGCACCTGTAGGACATGTTGGTAAACAATCCCCTAGTCCATCACAATAATCATCACGCATTAATTTTGCTTTTCCATTCACTAAGCCAATGGCTCCTTCATGACAGGCATCCACACAGATACCGCATCCTGTACATTTATCTTCATCAATTTGAATTATTTTTCTTAACATAGAATCATCCTCATTTCTTATGAACTTATTATAGTGTATAATACATTAAATTTATGTTGTTTAAACCACGAAAGGGAGATATTTATGGATTTACAATTTAAAAAATACAAGAAAAATGAAATTATTTATCATATGGAAGATATTCCTCAAGCCATTGGCATTGTCAAAGAAGGAAGTGTTGTCATAGAAACTGTAGACTTTTTAGGCAATGTTTCCTTATTGTCACATATAGGTCCCAATCAAATGTTTGCGGAAAGCTATGCCCTAACCAAAACACCTATGCACGTCTATGTTAGAGCGGTTGAGGATTGTACGATTCAATTTTTAGATGTTCAAGCCTTAGAAAAATCCCCAGAATTAAAAGATCAAATGATTCAAATACTTTCAAATAAAAACAAGATGTTGTCACAACACATATTCCATATTTCCAACAAAACCATTCGCAATAAAGTGTTGTCATACTTATCGTTTATGAAACTAGAAACACAAAATTCTACCTTTAAGATTCCGTTTGATCGTCAACAGATGGCTAACTATTTAAACGTAGAACGAAGTGCCTTATCAAAAGAGCTTTCTAAAATGAAAAGTGAAGGTCTAATTGATTATCACAAGAACACATTCACTGTTTACTCTATTTAATTTTCACTGGTACAAAACCATCATTGGTTAATATTTGCAGTTCTTTAAATCCACAAGATTGAATCAAGTCTAAACTGGATTCAAAAGCACAATCCAAATAGTTCTTATCATGACAATCACTGTTTAGACAAATACGTGCATTCTTTGCGTATAAATATTCCAATATATTCTTAGATGGATATGGTGTTTTACGATAGCCTCTGGCGATAGCTCCTGTATTCACTTCAAAAATCTTATCGTTGATCAACAATCGGTCAATACAATCGCAAACAATATTCATATAGTCTTTATCATTAAATTGAAAATAAGACTCGTCCTCATTATATTTGGTAATCAAATCCAAATGTCCAATGATATCCACTTCTTGCCAGTCATACATATTCGATAAATCTGAATAGTAGTCTTTACACATCTTTTTATAGTCACCAGAATAGGATTCAAATAAAGAATCAAATACAGGCTTTGAATAATCCACAGCAGTCTCACCTAAAAAGTGTTTACTTCCAATCACATATTCAAATGGATCTTTTTCAGATATTCTTCCTAACATATCTTCTTCAATCCCTAAATGAATTTGAATAGATGAAGAATATTTTGATTTAATTCTTTGAACTTCAGAAATATACCCCTTAGTATCTCGCATTGAACCATCATCTATACTTAAATATCCATGTCCTGAAAATCCTAGAATATCAAAGCCTTTTGAGATGGCTTCTAAAGTCATTTCTTCAATCGTATCTTTTCCATCACAAAAGATGGAGTGCGTATGTAGATTCTGTTTCATGATAATTTCTCCAACCAGGCTTTACAACCCTCATTAATATCATTATAAGCTGTTTCAAAATCATTACTATACCAAGGATCCGAAACATCTCTTGATAATAATTTATAGATCTTGTGATCTGGATCATTATTGAACATACGATTTAGATTACGCATATTATTTTCATCCATACAAATTAAATAATCATATGACAAATAATCACTCATTGTAGCTTGTCTTGCGTAATGCCTAGAAAATGGAATCCCCTTTTCTTTTAGTTTACGCTTAGCCGGAGGATAGATATCATTACCAATTTCTTCACGACTTGTAGCTGCACTAGAAACATATAGATCTACCCCATTTTTCTTTGCCAAATCTTTCATAATGTACTCAGCACTAACACTACGACATATGTTCCCATGGCAAATAAAAAGCACTTTCTTCATAGTCAAAAACCTCGCTTTTATATAATTTATCATATCAAAAGAAATTTAAAAAGCAGTTAATCAGCTTCAAATTATACATATATTTATCATTTATTTAACATCTGCCAATCTAATTCATCTCATGACTAAAGTCATGAGTGTTCTTAGATTGCATTATAATCGGCAATGTAAACCATGATTTTTTCACTTCTTCATCAGGAATTATACTTTCGATATATACAAGTAATTCTTTCATACTCGTTTTTCACGTCCTTTCCGCTGCTTTTTCACAGTCTTTTTTTGCTTGCATATCCTTAAAAAAATCTTTCATTTCATCTCTCCAATCTAAAATTTATGCATAGAAAAAGCAGCCAATCTTAAGACTAACTGCTAATTACTACACTATATTCATTTCTTGTTGTGATTAAATTTTCTTTAGCTGTTCACTTATATCACGTCCGCCATACATCACTGTAACGATACGCACAATTTTTTCTTCCAAGTCAGGAATATATAAAACAACAAAGTTATCTATCGGAAGAACTCGCATACCTAAACTGTGCCACGGTTCAGTTTCATAACGGCGGTATCGTTCTGGTAATTCATCAAGAGAGAGAATTGCATCCCACAAACGACTGATTTGTCTTTCTGCGTTTTCAGGTGCATTTAAATCAACCGTAATATAAAGGAAAATATTCCTTAAATCCCTGTCGGCTCTTTCTGTTAATTCTACTTCAAATTGCATATATTAAAATCTTTGCGCATTTCGGCAAATGCCTGTTTTGCGGGCTTTGTTCTTCCTGACAAAATATCCGCATATCCTTTCTCAAGTTCTGCGTTCAATTCTTCTTCACTAAGTGCTCCCATGCAGACGGGTTTTTCATATGGTAAGCGTACTTCAAAAGGAAGTCCTTTTTTTAAGACAATCTGTTTGAAAAACATATCAATCGCATTAGAAGTAGGAATACCAAGTGCAGACAATATTGTTTCTGCCTGTTCCTTTAATGCAGGGTCAATTCTTGCATATACGCTCGCAGATTTTGCCATAATAATAGCTCCTTTCATAGAAATAATATACCTTTTTCTATGTCAATTATACTACATTGTATTGATATGAGCAATACACCGATAACCCAAATTTTCTGCAAGAGTCTTACCAATATCGTGTCCTTTTCTAGTATCAACACCTGATAGCCTTGTCTTTTAAAGCAGGATATCTAGGCGTGATTCCTAAATATGGATTATCTTCCAATAGATAAATATTCTTTTCTAAATCATCTAATTTTTTTAATGCAATATCCTCATCGAAATTTCTTGCGATATTCATTACTTTTTTTCGAATACCAATATCTGCAGTATCTGTACGTACAATAGTATATTTTATTTTCCTTTTAACATAGCTCTTAAATCATTAAAAGTGTCTTGAATAGGTGATACTCTTCCGTTCGCAACATCTTCATCTGCTTCTGCAAGCAATTCCAACAATTCAATTCTTGACTTCATACTTTTGTATTCATCATAAGATAAAGAAACTGTATCACCACGTCCATTTACTGTAATAATTACAGCTTCATTCTCTTCCCGACATTGTTTTGAAATTTCATTATAGTGATTTCTTAAATCAGCAGATGGCCTAATAGATTCTCGTATATGATACATAATATATGTAAATTATGTCATAAAATGACTATATGATCCATTTATATCATCTTCGAACTGCTTGTATTTGTTCGAAAATAAGGCTTCCATATTTGCATAAACATTCCTTTATCGGTATAATACAGATACAGAAAGGCTACTGGATACAGTGGTCACTCTGAATTAAGGTCAAAAGACGCTAGTAATCCATTGGTGAGGGTGAACTAGTGTCTTTTACATTTTTCTATAATAATCAATGTGATTTTTAGTAATTCAACTAAAGCCAATAAAACCATGGCAACATCAATGTATAGATAAATATACATACAACACGTCCTCCTGCAAAAAAATCGAAGGATCTGCCGAGAACTCAAGCAGATTTCTTTTTTTAATTCAGAGGGTTCACCATTACTACATCCAGTAGCACTTCTAATTATAAAATTTCAATGTGAAAACATTGTGAATTATGTTCAATAGTTCCTATTTGATCTAAAACGTGTTATTTTCGCTGAATTAGATACGATTTAGCATTCTAAAAGAACACAAAATCATCCTTTTGCACAATATTAGTACCATCTCAACTGACTTTAAAAAGCAGTTAGCCTAAAATTGACCAACTGCCATATTTATTATTCTTGTGAAGTTCTAGCATCTACACGAGCTCTAATTTCATCCATTTCCGGTTGAATAGCTTCGTATTCTTTTTTGAACTCTTCATCCTGCAATTGTTGCACAAGCAAGTCATCAAATGTTTTCATTTTATTTAATTCTATATTTCGTTCCTTTCCCTTTACCTTCAATAGTGATTACACCTTTTTGTTCCATATCTTTCAATAACTTTGTTGTTTTGGATTTACCAAAAGATATATATGGTGCAATTTCACTCATTGATTTCAACATATTTCTACTCAAAAGTTTATACACTACTTTTTCATCTTCCGTTAAATTCGCATTCTCTTCATATATTGGAAGAACAATTTGAATCGCATTCTCTGATACTTCAAAACTTGGTTTTACCGATGCTTCAGAATAGATTTGTTTGATTCTTGTAATACCTGTTCCAAATATTTCTACAAACCCCAATCTGTAAAATACATTCGCAAGATTTCTGTTTCTTAAAACCGAAAGTTTGCCTGATAAATATTCATCCTCTGTGATTCCAGATGGTAATCCACCTGGAGATACAACTTCTATTTTATCTTCGAACATAGATACTCTAATTTGTGAATCCACATCCCATACTCGATGAATTAAAGTGTTCGCAATAGCTTCTCTAAATGCAGCTTCAGGTATCTTTTCCACCATCTTTCGATCAGCTCCTTGAATTACTTCATATTGATAATAATCTCTAAATACACTAAGAGCTTTTTCATATATATCCAAGACGGATGTATTTTCAAAAGTAATCCTCTTTTGTATAATGCTGATATTTTCTCCAAATTTCACAATATCAATTCCGGGAAAATGATTTTTATCCGCTAAAAGACCAGCTGCATTATTAAAGCCATTCACGTCATCATATAGGTTTAATGTCTTTAAAGTATCTTTATTAAAAGTTTCAATCTGAATTTTCTCTTTTAGATTACTTTGCAAAATTTCAAAAGACAACTTTTGATCTTTACAAGGCAATTCTTCAAACCGAATATTTTTTCCTTCTAAGACAAGTCTTGAAAACTCTAATGTATCTACTTCTATTGTTGATGTATCATTTCGTTTATATGCTTTTGATTTATACAAATACGGTTTCTGAAGACCACTCTTTACACTTAATTTTATCGTTTGCTCATTATTTTGGATTTCTAAAGTATAGTTTGGCTGAGGCGAAATACTATCATTGATTTTATTTTCAATATCTAAACAAGCTTGTTTCGCATTAGACAAACCTTTTATATTTCCATCATCATCCACACCAAAAAGAATCACTCCACCATCATAATTCGAAAAGGCACTCACTGTTTTTAGAAAAGTATTCGTAATTTTTTCTTTAAATTCTAGTATTCTTGTTTCTCGCATATAGACTCCTTTCCACTTTTATTAATTATATTATATGTATAATCACGCATAAAAACAATCGTATTTATTTATGACTGATTTTATGCGTGATTTCAATCATATTTTTTTATTTTCGACCGTATTTTTAACTGGAATCAATACATAAATATTGTAAAAGACTTTTATAATTCTTTTTTAGATGAATTGATTTTTTACAATCACGATTTTTAAACCAGCTTTTACAATACTATGAATCCGTGTTAAAACATTAACAACAATCCAAGTATAGACACACAATTTAAATTTTCTCTAATTTGATTTGTTGATGAAGTTATCCAAAAGGTGCATTTAAGGTGCACAAATCCTCTTAATTTCATTTATTATCCTTTATATAAAGTGCCTTATGAAGATTAAAATATGTTGCCGTGGCAACTAAAAAGCACTTTCTTCAAAGTCAAAAAACTTCACTTTTATATAATTATCATACTCAAAAGAAAATGATAAGTCATGAAGCTAAACAATATTTCTATTTAGTTTATTTGCACAAAATAAAAACAATCGTATGTTTTACGATTGCCTTTACAAATTCTTTAAATAATCCTCCACATTTTTTCTTCATAATCTTTTCTTCTCTTTCTTCAACGCAAAAAGAGTTTCTTGTTCATGCCACAGAAACTCTTTTGTACTCTAATGCATATCCATAATCGAAAAAGAACTATTATCAATTGCTTTAAAATACTATATTGGTCAGCATGTTTACATCTCAAGCTTTCACTGAATTTGCCAATCGATAATATCAAATTCATTATACATACAAAATTTTAACATGCCATCGTTTTTCTAACTTATATAGTTATTTATTCGATTTAATTATCGTTTTAATTTAAAAACACTATACGTTTTTATAACCACACAACTTCGATATAACTCGAATCAGTATATCTTTATCTAAAGGTTTGGATACATGTGCATTCATACCTGCTTTTTTAGCCTTTATTTTATCTTCCATAAACGCATTGGCTGTCATCGCCACAATTGGAACTTTTAAATCCATTTCACGAATCATTCGAGTTGCCTCATATCCATCCATTTCCGGCATCATTATATCCATTAAGATAATGTCAAAAGATTCGGGTGCGTTCTTATAGATATCCACCGCTTCTTTACCATTTGTAGCACAAGTAACTCTAGCCCCTTCGTTTTCGATAATAAACCTGGCAATTTCCATATTCAATTCATTATCTTCTACAAGTAAAACGCTAAGTCCTTCAATCGATGCGGAAGCGGATTCTTTTACTCTTTCATTTTTATGTTCTTCATCAATTTTAAATGGAATGCGTATCACAAATTGAGAACCCACACCTTCTTGACTTGTAAACGCAATGGATCCACCCATCTTTTCGACAAGGCTTTTTGCGATTGGCATACCCAAACCTGTCCCCACATATTTAGAACGACTTCCCATATGTTCTTGGGCAAAAGGCTCAAAGATTTTGTTCTGGAATTCTTTAGACATACCAACGCCTGTGTCTCGACAAGTGAATTCAATTACGGTCGAGTTTGAATGATTTAAGTACAACTCTTTATAACTTACATAGATAAATCCATTATCCTTATTGTATTTAATGGTATTGGAAAGAACATTCATTAATACACGCTTTACATGGATTGGACTTCCCATCAAATATGGATGGGTAATACTTTTTTCTTCTTCGACAATTTGAATATTACGCTCTTTTGCGAGTTCTTCTACTATTCCAATCGTTTCATCACTCAACTTATCTATATTAAATCCAACTTCTTCAAGGACGATTTCACCCGACTCAAGCTTACTCATGTCTAATACTTCATTCACTAATTCAAGTAATGTATTGGAAGCATCTTTGATCTTTGCACGACAATGGGCCTGCTTTTCAATATCATCACTATAATGATCCCCAACTTCAACCATACCAATGATTCCATTGATTGGAGTACGAATATCGTGAGACATTCTTTGAAGAAATTCGGTTTTGGCAACATTAGCCGCCTCTGCCTTTTTAGCTGCCTTTAATAATTCTTCTTGGTGCACCTTCTCTTTTTCTTGCTCTTTAGCCTGTCTTATACGATTATTGCGATGACCAATATATCTTAGTACAAGCACAAACAATATATATACAAGTAAAATCGCAACTAATTTTGTGAAAACACCTTCAAATACCACATGATCTGGAATATAGGCAAAGATATAATAATTACTTTGTTTCAACATAATGCCATAATAGCCTGCACCTTTATTATTAAAATGATACATATGTTGACTATCCTTGTTTCCTTTTAATAATTGAACAATTTCATTCTTCTTTGTCGAAGCATGAAGAAGTGATTTATCATTACTGGCAATGATGTTTCCTTCATCGCAAACAAGAATCGTTCCATCCAATTTTGTACTATATCCTTTCAACAAATTTTGAAGTGTTAAATTATAATTCTGCGCAAAATAAGCGGAAGTATAAAAATAAGTAGCCACAATGCCAGGTGCATCACTTCTTGCACATGTCGCAATATCTAAATGAGACCCATCATCCAATTCAACGCGTTGTGCATATGTTCTTTCTGGACAATTCATATAATTCAAAACAATATCTTTACGGATATATTGATGAACTTGTTTTAAAATGGAATCATTTGTACTATAGGAACTTTCTATATTCCCATTTTCATCCAATACAAGAATCCCATCCATCCATAATGTACTAAGATTATCCTTTAGAAAAGCTTGATCTATAAGTTTTCCTGCATCTACTTTACTTTGAAGATTCGTTTGAAGCTGACGACAACTCTCAATCGTTCTTAATAAACTCTTCGATTCACTCGCCTCATTATAATGGGTATATGTAGAACATTGTATCTTTACATAATTTACAATTTTTACCAACTTAGTTTCTGTTTCATCTTTTTGTGTTTGGATAAAATAAAATGCAGAAGAGAAAATCATACAAACCCCTAGTAGTACTGTCAGTATATGGTAGTAACAATTTTTAATACGCAAAATCATTCACCTCCAAATACTTTTCTGGATTCGTTAGATATTTACCTATAATCTTTTTAGATGTGCCATCTTGTCTCATCTCATTTAATGTTTGATCCAACTTCTCACAAAGATCACGCTTATCATTTTTTGAGAAAGCTACACCAATGCCTACTCGCATCAATGGCTCTTCTAGAATACGAAAATCCGCATGATAGTCCTTCATATATTGAATAATCGATTCTTCATGAGCGCCAATCGCATCCACATATCCTTTTTGTAGGAAAGTAAAGATCAATTCTCTATGGTTTAAACTAATCAAATTACCTACATTATAATTACCCTCTAATAAAATGCCTTCTGGCTTTGTGGTCGATTGTACAGCTACATTTTTACCTTTTAAATCATCCAAAGTATAAATATCACTATCCTCGTTTACCGCAATCACCTGACGACTTGCGATATATGGACCAGCCCACTTGTAGTCATCTAATCTTCCTTCCATAGAAAAACAGGCCATGATACAATCGATTTTTCCACTTTCTAAAAGTTCCTTATTCTTTTCCCAATCAATATAAACCACTTCAACTCTGTATCCCAATCGTTTAAACGCTTCGGTTGCCAAATCCACATCAATACCTGTAGGATTTCCATCCTCATTCAAATAGTTGTAGGGAGGATAATTATCACTGCCTAAAGTAATAACAGGTAAATTGGATGCATCCGATTCTAAATTCCTTGTCTTACATCCGCTTAGTAGACAAACAAGTAAAGATAGACTCAATAAACTTGTAATTATTCGTTTCCCTTTCAAATCATATCCTCCTATCTATTTGACCAATCACGCCAATATATTGATCTGTATCCAAACCAGACCACAACGTATGAAATTTTATATTTAACTCTTTAAATTGTAAAGTAAACTCTTTATTTTCCACAGAAGTTTCATTTAAATGTTTTTTAACTTCTTCCACCACTTCGTCATTCACATCAAACGACTCAAATTCCGAAACACTCTTTTTATACTTTTTATTTTTCTCTCGATCTATAATAGTTAACTCACCAATTAAAGGATTATAATCAAATAAGACTTTAGATTGACTCAATTCAAAAAAGTCCATCTTTTCCTTTAAAAAATCAATAATGCGCTGTGAATGATCACTGTATGGCAATGTTTCTGATTTTAATATTTCACTAGACAATTTTTTTGCCTCATGATAATCTTTATAATCGTCCTTTTGCGTTTTAAAAGCCAAATACATATCTGTACCCACCTCTTTTAAACACTCTACTAACAATGGATTGAAACATCCACACTTTCCATCCAAAATCATTTGAATGGCCGTTCTATAATCATAGGCTTTTTTATATACACGCGTACTTGTCAGTGCATCAAATGCATCCGCAACCGATACAACTTGGGCAGAAATAGGAATATCATTACCCACTAAACCATCAGGATAGCCCTTTCCATCAAAGCGTTCGTGGTGCCATCTACAAATTTCATAAGCCATTTGAGCCAATGGATTATCATTCGGATATTCCATACTACGAATCATTTTTGCGCCAAGTAAAGTATGTGTCTTCATAATTTCATATTCTTCATCCGTAAGCTTTGTCGGTTTATTTAAAATTTCTTTTGAGATTGACACCTTACCAATATCGTGTAAAGACGATGCCGTCGCAATCAATGTAATATCAGACTCCGTTAAAGGATACGCATCCGTTTTCTCAACTAACCTTCTTAAAAGCATCTGCGTGGCAATACGAATATGAAGAATATGTTCACGACTCTCCTTATTGTATGTTCCTACAACACTACTCAAGATGTTGATCATCACTTTATTGTTTTCTTCTTTTTCATATACCTGGTTCACTACTACATTGGTCAATCGTTTTTGATTGGCATATAAAACAAGTGTATTCATAACTCTTCGCTTAATAATAAACGCATCAAAAGGACGTTGAATATATTCAACAGCCCCTAAATTATATGCCTTTTCAATAATTGAAGTCTCTTCTTCTGCAGAAATCACAATTATCGGAAATTCTTCAATCCACTGATACTTATTCATATATTCCAAAACTTCAAACCCATTCATTTTTGGCATATTGATATCGAGCAACATTAAATCAATTGTCCAATCCTTTTGTAGAATGGAAATGGCCTCTAAGCCATCACTGGCCACGATATATTGATAGTTTTCGCCCAATATTTCCATCAATAATTCCTGATTGAATTTGGAGTCGTCCACAATCAAAATTTTCTGTCTTTCCTCTAAACTTTTCATAACCCTATTCCCACTTCATCCTTTGCTTCTAACACAATTCATACCTAATTTGAATATATTAACACAAACTTACCTCACTTGTTTTCTGTAATATCCTTTTGGGGTACCCCCCCCACCAGATTTTATGTTTTGTACAACGCTTTTCAAAATCTGCATATCGACTGGTTTTGAAATATATGCATCCATACCTACTGACAAGGAATGTTGAATATCTTCACTGAAGGCATTGGCCGTCATCGCAATAATTGGTATATTTTGATCAAATGAACGAATCTTTAATGTTGCCTCATATCCATTCATGATTGGCATTTGAATATCCATTAAAATCATGTCATATTCGCCTGGTTTGGATTGTTCAAACGTTTCTACGATCTTCTTACCATTTTCACAAATGACACACTTTGCTCCTTCATATTTCAATAATTCCTCAAGAATTTCAGCATTCAATTCATTATCTTCTGCACACAAGAATTTCATGCCAGAAATACTCTCCATACTATTTTCAATTTTTGTGCTCACTACTTCATGATCTTTGACAATCTTTAAATCCAATAAGATTTCAAAACAACTCCCCTTACCTTTTTCGCTTTCCACTTCAATCGTTCCGCCCATCGCATCCAATAAATTCTTTGTGATGGCCATACCTAGACCAGTCCCCTGAATTCGATTTGTCACGCTATTTTCTTCTCTTGTGAACGCATCAAAAATCTTATCTTTAAAACTTTCTTCCATACCCATACCATTATCGACGACTAAAAAGCGATATTTGGCATATACCGAAGACTTTGAAGATAATTCTTCTAACCAAAGCTGAATGTGTCCACCGGCTTGTGTATACTTAACGGCATTCGATAATAGATTATTAAATATCTGCATCAAACGAACACTGTCTGCATGTACCCATTCATGTGAAATGTTTTCCACGTGAATTTCAAACGATTGCTGTTTTTCATCCATTTGAGGACGAAAGATCGTATTGATTTGTTCCACAAATTCTAAGATGGAAAAATCTGTATAATTCAAGGTCGTCTTACCCGACTCAATCTTATTCATGTCTAGAACATCATTGATAATGCCCAATAAATGTTTTGAAGATAATTCAATCTTCTTCGCATATTCCTTCACTTTTTCTTCATTACCACAATCTTTTTGAAGAAGTGTTGTCATACCTACGATTGCGTTCATTGGCGTACGAATATCATGCGACATATTCGCTAAGAAATCGGTCTTTGCCCGATTGGCATTTTCAGCCACTTCTAAAGCTTGTGTAGTTGCACTTTGTGCGATCTTTAAATTCTTATTGATGTTCACTAATTCCTTTAAGTTTTTTTCTTGAATCTCTTTATTTTTTTCTTCATATTTCATTTTTTGATCTGTAAGCTTCATTTTTGAAACGCTAAAAGATAATCCCAAAATCAAGAAGAAAATCAAAATAACCATAATAAGTGCAATGAACAATACCATGCGTTGATAGCTAACTAAACTATTGTCTACAACATATTTTGAAACAATGCATATAAGCATGGAATCATTATTTTGAATAGGTCGATATCCTAAATAAAATGGTTTATCATTCCCTAATAACTCAACGCCATATTCATCATTTTGAATTGCTTTTTCAATTTTTTCTGCCTGCTCATCACTGATCGCATCTTCCATTTTTAAATGTTTGATCAACGAATAATTTTGTACCAATTCCTTTTTTGACTGGTTTGTATAAATCACAGTGCCATCTTTGTTTACCATGAAAATAAAGGCTTTTCCATCATATCCATTTAAGTTAAGTACGGAATTCAACTTTTTACTATCCATAACAGAACCTATGGCTGTATATGACTCACCATCAATATCATATTTTTCACATGGTACAGCCATTAAGAATCCACTTCCGGATTCTTGTCTAAAACTTAATGGAATTAGTTTTGCGATATTCTTATTATTTTTAAGATTCATTAATAACGGATTGGAAATATCCAATCTACAACGAGTGCCATCCGCCGTTATAGCTGTGCCGTTCTCTTTTATAAATAAGATTTGACTGTCCAATTCATTTTGCCAGCTATTTAGAAACTTTTGATTTTCTACAAGAGATATATTTGAATCATGAATCAAATAATTCTCAATTAAATGAAGTTGACTATAATACGAATTCAACTGAAGGTCATATGTCTGTTGAAGTTGTTCATCCACCGCGTCTAGACTCAATTTTCCATTTGTTTCAATATATGAATTCATCTTCGCAAACAAAATTTGGGATACAACAACGATTATAATCAACAGCGCAAAAAGAAGTGGTACAAATCTATTTTTACTCTTCATCTTCTGCATAATTTTACTTTCCAATCTCTATATAATCTTCTGGTTTTGATGGTTGATCCTGTTTTGACATAATACTGACCCATGCACTTGCCAAAGAAGGATTCGATACATCCGTACTATCTGAAAGCAGAATCGAATACTTCTTATCAAAATCAATCGATACGCCATCTACCAATATGTCTTTTAATTTATAATTTTGATCATATACAAGCTTCATTCCAGATGCGATTGGTAAAGAGTATTTGTCTTTGACATCCAATTCTTTTACCAACGCATAAATTTCTTTACCACTCATTTTTTTAACATGAACATAAGTATTGGAATCGTGACAAAGCATTAAATCCAATTGACTGGCCGTACAATCCCCTTTATAGATGGATGAAGTAAAATAATAATAGGGTACAAATGCCAACTTGACATCATACGCCTTTCTTATCGTAGTCAAAATCGAAGATGGTGCATCACGACCATTTTTATCATTTAAATAAATGGAATAATCCTTGTCAAAATGAACAATTGCCTTTTCTTTATCACTCTTCGCATTCATGAGTTCGCAAAAAATATCATACGCACTATTTTCATCCATTTGTCCAGTTAATAATCCATGGACAACTTCTTTGGCAGCCGCAAACGATTTTTGTGCTGAATAACGAATATAAATATTATTATTTTTTAAAGGTTCCTCAAGTCCTTTGACATCATTCATCATGGAAGAAACATCTGGATTAAATGAAATTACACCCGTTCCATTCGCAATCAACTGTTGTCCTTTTTTAGAAATCATACAATCCAATACTTTTAATGCCGAATCTAATTTTGTCTGATCGTTCTCTAACTCTTTATTCAATGCCACATTCAAAGAAGGACACATATAGATATATCCATCATTTGAAGTTTGCGAAAAATAAGGTAAACGAACCAGTTCACTATCACTCATTTGATTAGAAAGAGTTTTATAGATGTCTGGCGTACCATGAAATATAGCTGATTTTTTCTCAACAAACATATTTGTACCATCATCAATAGAAACATTCACATCTTCAGCTGTAAAATAAGAATCCTTTAAAAATTGATGGGTCTTTGAAAAAATTCGATGTCCCATATCCGCATCGAAAGAAATCTTATTCTCTGCACTTTCCGCCTTACTTCTCCACTCTAATCCTTCAAGACTTGTGAATTCATCAATAGCCCCACCTTGAATGGCTTCTAGACAAGACCAGTCTTCACCCATATCCATGGAATTTGGTTTAATACCTAAAGCATTCAATTTTTGACAAGCCTCTGCATACTCTTCATAATTTGTCGGTAAAGCAATACCATATTGATCAAACAACGTTTTATTTGCGATCATTGTTTGTGGAATCCCACATATAGGAAGCCAATTGATAGATTGATCCTTATTATAGTAATACTGCAAAGCATACGAATAATATTTTGAAACAATATTATACGAACTTAAATCCAATAAATACGGTTGTAGTTCTTTTGAATCTGTACCCGAAAAACGACGCACACTCATAATATCTGGTAATTCGCCATGTTCTTGGTAATATTCATATAAATCTGTATTATTATTTCCCGAAATAAATTCAATATCCATATCTGGGTATTGAGAACGAATATAGGGTGCTAAATTTTTTATAAGTCGACTCTCCCATAAAAATACGGTCAGATGATGATCATCCTTCTTTGTATCTGCCTTTGCACAACCAGATAGAATCATTGAAAAGGCCAGCAGGCCTGTTAAGCATTTTTTTAATTTATTCATAACTTTCCCCATTTTAACAACATATAACCATATGGCTAGTTACGTAAAGTATACATCGAAGAAAAGCTTGTTTTCAAGAACAAATGTGAATATTTCACAAGCATTTTTTATAACCAAAAAAGCCTGGCATAGTATGCCAAGCAATTGTATTTATTGACCTATTTTGTTCATTGCCAAGATTTCATTTTCAAGTACTTCTTTATAAGAATCTAACTGTTTCATTCTAGCACTTTCATATACTTTGATTTCAATAGTCTTATCTGCATGTGTATCAATTTTAGCTGCCCCATTTGGTGAGAATAAGTAATAATTGTATCAACACAAAAAATATGATAAATTACAAATGACGAAGGCGCGAGATGCGCAAACCGGAATCCTACCTGGACAAGAACCAGATGGAGACCGGATTTTTTTATCGTATTATAAAAGCCATAGTATCTATTTACTACGGCTTTTCTCAATATATGTCTCCATTAGTTCTAATAATCTAATTTTCGGTAAATTGTATTTATTGGTTGATTTTGTTCATTGCCAAGATTTCATTTTCAAGCACTTCTTTATAAGAATCTAACTGTTTCGTTCTAGCGCTTTCATATACTTTGATTTCTTCACTTACATCATCTCCATCTTCTTTATTTAATAAAGATGTTGTAGCATTTTTTGTATTTGTGAAATAGTAGCCTTTATCATTGCCCCACCACTTGTTGTTTTCAACAGCCTTATCTGCATGCGCATCAATTTTAGCAGCCGCATTTGGTGAGAATAAGTAATAGTTGTATTCACACAAACCATTTAATTGGTATGCCACATCTAGGGCATCATTTACTTTGTCTTTCTTTAAATCTTGAATGATTTCATCCATATATTCAATGTTGTTTTGATATCCCACGTGTTTCATCACAACATCACTCGAGAATACAATTCCGACAAAGTTATCTTGTACATATTTAAATAAGTCTAATACTTTCTTATTGTAGGCTTTTCCATCTTTTTGAATCGAAGTAACATCCGATTTAGAGTTTACCGCCTTTACATAACGATTATTAATATCTTGACCCTCTTTATTTAGTGCATCCACTTCTTTTTCAAAAACAGCTAAAGCCTTGTCCCAATTCTTTTTAGAAACACCAGCTTCCAAAGCTAAATCTTCATTAAAGCTTTCCTTTAAATCATCAATGGTAGCTTGCATATTTAAAGACATAGCTGGAAGCTGATCGATGGCGATAGCCATACTTCCAAATACCGCAATATTAGCCTTCATCTCCTTTTCACTATACGTATCCGTATTATCGGATTCTGTATGATAATGAAGTTGTGTCCAAGTATATTCACCATCATCCTTTGTTTCTCCAGAACAAGTATCCGTTGTATTCAAGAAATAAGGAACTCCCGCATTACGATAGGAAACACCATCTTCCATTGTCGTTGTATCATATGTCTTTGTAGAAATACCATTCTTATATTCTTTTACAGCGCCATCCAATGCACCTGAATCGACTAAGCTTTTCACTAAAGACGCATATTCAGGAACACAAGTCACCATGAATGTATCTGAACCATCATCATAAGCATCCAATTCAAAGTTAAATAAAGCTAAAGTTTTATTAGCCCACTCAGGATGTACATTGTTGATCAATTCATAAGCCCCTCTTGTCCAGTCAAATTCAGTTCCTGTTGCGCCCCATTCTTCAGCACCATGCGCAACAACCACAATATCATTTTCAGGCACATAGCCACTATCGATCATTGTCTTAGCCATCGACATAATGGTTCCAATAGCACTGCAGTCATCTTGAAAACCAGTAAAATACATATCATAATGTCCGGCAAAAATAATTTGTTGATCATGTGACTTACCAGGAATATAGCCAACCACATCATAACTTGTACCATTGCCTTCTTCCATCACACTATCCACTTTTAAAGTAGCCATATCATGACCTTGTTTTAAAGCCTTTTTAATTTGTTTGTACTCACTCATTGTGATGATTGTCGTAGGCATAATATCTTCTGCACAAACATCCTGAATCTGATGATCATCATCACTAAATCTTCCATATCCATCCAAATCGTATGTGACTAATGCTTTTGCGCCATGCTCATACGCCTCATAAATATATCCACCAATCCAAGATTCATTAAATTGATCCACACCAACTAACGCAATCTTACCTTCAACGTCCTTGTCTTCATAGTCTTTCGCAAAACCAGTACCACAATCTACGATTTGTGCTGTAATCCCATTTTCATCTGTACCATTCACCATGTAAGATACGGGCATCAAATCAATATCTGTTCCTTCAATCGTTAGTGAAGCATCATTATATTGCCACTTATCCACATTCACAGGTATCTTTTCTACATTCTTTAAACCAATGGCCTTCATTTCCTTAGCCAAATAATCGGCTGTTCTATGTTCTGCATCGGAACCACTCGTTCTAAATCCAAGTGAATTATCATGTAATGAAGTATCTGTAGACAATGTTTTTGTGAAGTCATACGCATAGTCCATATCAATTTCATTCACGTAGGCATCAATCGAATCTTGATAGATGGCCTCATCTTTTGTCGAACCACAACCCACTAGGCTCAACACCAATACTGCACTAAGGCTTGCTTGTAAAATCTTTTTCATATTCCTCTTCTCCTTTACCAACACAAAAAAAAGATAGGCGCACAATATACACCTATCTTCGTCCATCATCTATCTGCATACTTTTCGTAACAGAAATTCCAGCTTATTGACCATTTCATAAGGTATATTGTACTTTATAAAACTGAGCTTTTAACTCAATCAATAAGGGTAAACACCCTTCCGTATTCCCTAAATACGGTTCTTGCTTCTTCAACAAGTCTTCGGCATTTGACCCGGCCGTCCGTGTAGCCTTAGCCTATATCTAGGCGGTCAATTTCTGTACGATTTGTACGCAAAAAAATATACAGGAAAATGATATTTTTTGTCAACTAAAATTTTTAAAAATATGTAACCCATCCACTTTTGTCTCTAGCTTTTTAAAATAATAGGCAAGAATTAAAGTGGAAAAAATGCATACTATTAGATAAATCCAGTCATTTAAATATGGATCAAATAAGTTCATTGAAATTCTTTGAAGTATATAGATTTCAAATACATATTGACCTAAGAAATGAAACAAACTATTTTTAATTTCTTTATATGCACATACATCTACAATCAAGAAACAAAACGCAATCGAAATTATTTCATATGCGAGTATTGGTAAGTGAAGACAATATAAACTAAAAGCTAAAATCATCAAGAAAATAAAGAATACTGGCTTTTGAATGATGGAACAAACACGATCTTTATATTTAGATAGAATCATACCTGCTGGATAACAAAGAATGATATTGTACCACCAAGCCTGATCCTTTATTACATCCATCAAAATTATATATAGTATGGTAAATACTACACATGAAGTCATACTATGTTTCTTACATTGTTTAAACGAAATATATACAATACTATACATAGCTAATATCGCAAATACATACCAATTACTATTTCCAATGGAACTTAAAGCCGTAAATGAGAATACAATACGAACAAAGGAATAATCCTTTCTTAATAAGAATGACAAAGCCAAGTAAATACATAATGCCATACAAAAGTGAATATAAAACTTCAATATTCTTTTTCTTGGCATGATGTCAATATACACAATACCTCTTCTTTTAATTTGTTCCATAATGCCATATCCCGAATAGAACAAGAATGGTGCAACCATGAGTTGTCCAATTGCCAATAAAAGATTATTCCATGGCATAGTTTCATATTGTCCAAAATGTGATAAGAACACAAACAACACAAAAATTCCATTGATACAAGTTGTTTGTTCCTTATTTAATGCCCTTTTAAAATTCATTTCATGCCCTCTACAATAAGGTATTATATCACCATATTATCTCCTTCAATGGAATATTTATTTTAGTATTTCCATTGATAAAACATTTCAATGTGGTACAATATAAATGAAAAGAGAGCACCCAATAAGGAGTTCTCCTGGAGAAAAATTATAGTTTTGAAATAACTACCTTGGTTTCCTGCAAGAATGATGAGGTAGTTTTTTCTTATGTCTTTTCAGTTTATGTATTTGTTTGTCCATATCTTCAATTATATGAAGCAGATTTAAGATTGCTTCAGCAATCTGAACCAATCTGTGGACAATTACTAACAAAATCGACAAGAATATTGTCACAAATATTAAATATCCATACACAATATCACCTCCTTGAGGCTATGGAACTCAAGTGTTTTCGTAACTTGGAGCCCCTGTGACGGTATTAATACGATTAATACAGCCGTTCCCTAGGAGAACTACCTTAGGTCTATTTGGACCTATCCTATTGTTTACTCTCATATAAATTGTATCATGTAGCATAGATATTCAAAAGAATATTCTTTGTTTAAAAGATATAAGAAATCTTTAATTTCATACCCTGAATAAACCAAAAGTGGACATTTCTGCCCACTATTTATTACGACTAATATAATTTGCGAGTGCACCCAGTAAGTTAGCATCTTGACGATATGTACAACACTTTAAGTTAGGTGTGATGACATCCATACCCATCTTTTCACGAATTATATTATATTCTTCCATTAATCTTTCAACAAAATCATCTCTTTGACTTATCGCACCACCAAACAAGATCATTTCAGAATCTAGTGTATGTTGTACATTAAATACACCCATCGCAAGATTGTGATAGAACTGTTTGATGACTTGTTTACACAATGCATTGCCGGCATTTGCTTCTTCAAAGATTCGAACTCCATCCCAACTTTCATTTGTCGCCTCTTCCATCTTACGAACCATACTTAAAGGTATCATCCCAAATTCACCACCATAGCGATGAGCCCCTGAACATACTTGTCTATTTCTAATAATGGCACCACCAACACCTGTACCAATCACAAAGAAGGCCATATCTTAAATGTCTTGTGCTTTTCCAAAATATACTTCAGATAATGCTGCACAATTCGCATCATTTTCAATTTCACAATGCAATCCGAGCTCTTTTTGAACCACTTCACGCCAAGGAATTCCTTGTAAAAAAGGTAGTGCCCATACGGCATCAATTACTGCATTTTCTACGTCAATCGAACCACAAGAACTGATTGCGACACCATCAAGTTCATATTCCTCTTTAAACATTTGATGAAAATCCTTCATACATGCCAACAACACTTTAAAAGTATCTGTCATCGAATATGATTTTTTCTCAATAATTTTCCCCTCACGACTAAGAGGTCCACTCTTCACCGAACTTCCACCAATGTCAAAACACAAATATTACTTCATATTTATCAACAAAACAATATATATTCCTTACCTATGGAAATTACATCTCTTTCACTTGCTTCATCAACACAAAAATATTCTTCTCAATTTGTTGGATTATTTTTTTTAATTCCTCAACACTTTTTCCCGTAGGATTCTCAAGCTGCCAATTATCATCAAAATCTCTTCCAATGAATGGACACCCTACATTACATCCCATTGATATCGCAATATCTGGATTTGGGATATCCGAAATCAACTTAGAATACTACGACTTCTCCATATCAATCCCATACAACTCTTTCATAATGCGAAGGGCATCTGGATTGATTTGAAGCTTGGTTTCAGTCCCTGCCGAATAACGATTATGAAGAGCTTAAGGAGGAACAAGGTATTAATTCGAATTATTTTAAAAAGCGTCCTCAATATACAGGACGCCAAATGATTATTAGAAATCTAAAATCTCCCCATTTGTCTCGATTACTTTTTTATACCATCCGAAACTATCTTTTTTATAACGTTTATAGGATCCAGAACCATCATTATTTCTATCTACATAAATAAATCCATAGCGTTTTTTCATTTCTCCCGTTGTAAATGAAATTGGATCAATACATCCCCAAACCGTATAACCTATACAGTCACAGCCATCTTCATCCATTGCTTTTTTCATTTCTTCAATGTGTGATTTCAAATAATCAATACGATTTTGATCATGGACCTTTCCATCCTCAAATTGATCTGCATATCCAAAACCATTTTCTACAATAAACATTGGAATTTCATAACGATCCTGATACATATTCATAATATATCGCAATCCCTTTGGATCGATGGCCCAACCCCAGTCTGTACTTTCTAAATATGGATTTTCAACAGCAAAGTTTCCTTGTAAATCATCACCTAATTTTTTTACATTTAAATCTTTTGAGACAGTATTACTTAAATAATACGTAAAGCCTAGATAATCTACACAGCCTTTTGAAAGTATTTCTAAATCTTCTTCTGTGATGTCTAAAATGTAATCCTTATTCTTCCATTCATTTAATAAATAATTCGGATAGTGTCCTCGAATTTGAACATCCGTAAACATCAATAGCTTTCGGTCTTCAGATTGAGCTAATAAAATATCATCTGGATTCGGTGTGTTTGGATAGTTAGGTGTAGCCGCAACACAACATCCCATTTGAATATTTGGATTTAAGTCATGGGCAAACTTTGTTACCAATGCACTCGCAACAAATTGATAATGCACAGCCTGATAGATTGTTTCTAGACGATCCTCATTTTCTTCAAAAACAATACCCGAATTCGTAAATGCATAGATATCATTTTCAACAAGCATTTGGTTATTGATTTCATTAAAAGTCATCCAATACTTTACTTTATTTTGATAACGTTTTAAAACCACTTTACTAAAACGATAGAAGAAATCAATCATTTTACGATTTCTCCAACCTCCATATTCTTTTACTAAATGATATGGAATTTCAAAATGAGAAAGTGTAATCACTGGCTGCATTCCATTTTCTAACATGCAATCAAACAGATCATCATAAAACTTTAATCCTTCTTCATTTGGTTGTATCTCATCTCCATTTGGAAAGATTCGTGACCAGGCAATACTTGTTCTTAGACATTTAAATCCCATTTCCCCAAACATTTTAATATCTTCTTGATAATGATCATAAAAACGAATTCCTTCGTGATTTGGATAAAATTTACCTTCAAGTACACCATCCGTAATTTCACGAGGAGTATCTACACTACCTGCTGTCATAACATCTGCTGTACTTAATCCTTTACCCCCAACATCATAAGCACCTTCTATTTGATGGGCAGCAACAGCTCCACCCCATAAAAAATCTTTTCTCATGTTCTTCCTCCTAGTATATTAGGCTAATACTTTGTAAAGTTCTTCTCCTGTTTTAACTGTTTGATTCTCATTCATGACAATATCACTAAATTGATCTGCATTCGTTACTAATACAGGCGATTGCAGACTGTATCCTTTTGATAAAATGAATTTTTTATCAAACTCCAACAATTTTTGGCCACATACTACTTTGTCACCTTGCTTAACAAAAGCTGTAAAACCTTCACCATTCAACATAACCGTATTTAAACCAATGTGTACCAATAGTTCAACACCATCTTTTGTCGTAATTCCAACTGCATGTTTAGAAGGGAATAATACACTAACAGTTCCTTCTACAGGTGATACTACAACATTATTTGTTGGAACAATCGCAACACCTTTTCCTGTAACTCCACTCGCAAAAACTTCATCATCTACTTCTTTTAATTCAATAACATCTCCATCTAATGGTGACACAACAGAAATCATCTTAACATCGCTTGGTTTTAAGCTCTTTGACTCTGTTTCCATTACTTGTAAATCTTGGGCTTTTTCTTCATCCAAACCACTAAGTCCCCATGTATATGTCAAAATTGTTGCGACATCCAAAGATGTTAAAACAGCAATGGCATAAGCCCAAATTGGTGAATAGCTCATTACAGCAGCTGAAAAAATGTTGTGGAAAACATATGCATCCATAGTTACACCCAACGTTCCTGCAATAGCACCTCCACAAGCACCACTAATAGCAACAACAACCATTAATCGTTTATATTCCATAACAATTGAATATAAAATTGGTTCTGTAACACCTGCAAAGAATCCTGTAATAAATGTAGGTCCTGCAATGGATTTTAACTTCGAATTTTTCTGAGCCTTCAAATAAGATCCTAACGCAATTCCCATTTGTGCCCAAACTGCACAAACACATACACCTTCAATAATATCTCCACCAAACTGATCTAAGTTTTGCAAAGTAATTGGAGTAAATCCCCAATGTAATCCAAGCATTGTTAAGAATGGGTAAGCAGCACCTAATACAATTCCTGCTAAAGTTCCACTAATTGAAAATAACCACATCACAAAAGAACTTACATAATTACCAATTGTTGTTCCTACTGGACCAAATAAGATGACTGTAAATGGAACCATAATCATTAAACATACCATTGGAACTAAAAAATATTGTAAACTTTGTGGTGTTACCTTTCTTAAAGATTTATCTAAATAAGCATATACTAGAATCGCAATAAAAATCGGAAAAATCGTTGCCTGATAATCAATAGGCGTAACAGGAATGCCTAAGAAATTGACGGCACCTTCAGCCGACAATAAACCTGTAAAATTAGGTTCTAATAGTGCAGCTCCAATAGCTCCTCCAACAAATGCATTTGCCTTTAACTGTTTAGAAATTGTAATCCCTAAAAATACAGGCATGAAATAGAAACATGCATTTCCTGCCGCAGATAAAATTAAATAAGTTGAACTAGAATCTGACATCACACCAATCGTAGTGAATAAAGTTAATAATGCTTTTATCATACCAGAACCAGCCATTAATGGAATTAATGGTGAAAAAGCTCCAGAAATTACTTTTAAAATTTTATCTGACAATTTTACTTTCTCTGTACTCTGTAAAGTTGTATTGTTTCCACCCTCAATTTTTGCTACGGCAAAAATTGCATCATAATAAGCATCTACATTAGGCCCAATAACAACTTGATACTGACCTCCACTCACTAATACTTTTAATACATAGCTTAACTTTTCTAATTTTTCCTTTTGAAATTTTGAACCATCCTTCAATTCAAAACGCAAACGAGTAGCACAATGTACTAAACTGGCTACATTGGCTTCTCCACCAACTAAACCGACAATTTCCTTTGCCTCATTTTCAAATTTCATCTTTTTTTCTCCTTCTATAAAATAAAAGACTCAAGAAAATACATAAGCACATAAAAATAAATACTTATACATTCTCTTGAGTCATGCCTGGTCGAACCAGTAACACCATTTTTTAGTTTGTTGTTGCATTCATACGATTTAAATGAAGTGTTAAATAAAGCTCTTCACTTGTACTTACTTCCCAACCGTATTGTTCTGTTAAAAACTTAGAAATCAACATAGCGCACTGATAATCATCTGGATATCTTTGTGCAACTATCTTTGCGATACTTGTATCTGCACTTAGTACATCGCCATTAATTTGTCGTCGAACAAAATAGCGAATATGAATAATAAATCTTGAAACATCAAAACTATTTTCATCTAAATCTCTTTTGTAGTAGCGACGAACTATATTCAAAATATTTTGAATGATTTTTGTCGTCATCATTGTTTCATCCATATCCTTCTTATTGGCAGATGCATTGATAAAATGTAGTGCAATAAAACTCGCCTCTTGTTCTGGAATTTTTAAATCCATCGTTTCATTAATCATATGCACACATCTTAATGCATAGCGATATTCATTTGGGTAAATCAATTTAATGTCCCATTCCAAAGGCGTTCCAAAAAACAAATTTTCCTTAGCTCTTTTCAAAGCTAAACTCAAGTGATCTGCTAAGGCAAGTAAAATAGAATCATTAAAAGTATATCCAAGCTCTTCTTCTCCATGTTTAATAATCTGGTTGGCCAATCCCAAATCTTCTACATGAATATTTTCCAAAATACGATTTACAGATTCATTCTGCAAAGCATATTTCTTCTCGATTTTTTGTTCATCAATCAAATCATTTCTCTTCTTATTGAACGCAATACCCTTACCCATCACAATAAATTCTTTATCATCATTTTTAACAAGTGCAGTATTGTTATTCAATGCTTTGATAACTCTCATGCTCTCTCCTTCTACAAAAAATAGGCACGACCACATAAAAAGATATAAACCATTCCATTTATTTCCTTTTATGTAATCATGCCTGCCTAACAGTAACACTTCCTCTAATAAGATACCGTAAGCGATTTCAAATGTCAATATGCGTTTTGCAAATCATTCATATTTCTGATATTCAAACCATCCTCTCCATCTAATAATTATGATCATTCATCTGAAATACCCCATTCTTCAGAAACTTGTTTTATATTTATCTCCTAATCTCAGAAATGTTATATCACTTTAACAGAACATTACAGTTTCTGCCACTATTCATTACGACCCATATAATTTGCGAGTGCACCAAGTAAGTTAGCATCTTGACGATATGTACAACACCTTAAAAGTATCTGTCATCGAATATGATTTTTTCTCAATGATTTTCCCCTCACGACTAAGAAGTCCACTCTTCATCGAACTTCCACCAATGTCAAAGCACAAATAATATTTCATAATTTCCTACATTAAGCCAACATCTGCATAGTCTATCAATACAATTATATGAAAGTCCTTTACGTATATTAACCTAATTCATTTCCTAAGCGGATTCGCTATTCTCTATGAACATATGGTACACCGTTAAGGTACCATTTCTGATATACTAACTCGGTTGGATGAGAAATAATTTACGCCAATATACAAATGGTATTACGCCAACACCCATTTGAGTTCCGCTCATCTAACATCGATTAGAGAACTAGACTTCTCCGTAATATATGCATAATATCTAGTTCTCTCCTCTAAAATTTGTTGTCCAACGGTTTAGATTCGTGCTAGAATAATATTGTCTAGAGAGTCATTCTAACACATTTGATATCTAACCATTCTTATACTTTCCTGACTCTCTAAATGTGGACCAGTTGTTGCTGGTCTTTTTTTTGCATTGAAAAAGGCTCAAATCCTTTCGATTTGAACCCACTTTATTATTCCATTGGACAATCACAAACAATAGAAGCAGTATCCACTTCAATTTTTGTCACCACAAATGGCAATTGCGTTTGATCCACATCCATTCCATACAAGATCAATGATAATGTATGTCCTTTAGGAATTGTATAGTCGTTGCTGACAAAGTCAAATGAATATGTATACCAAGTATCTGGATCAATGGCTTCCTTTGAATAATTATTCAAACGATTTTGTGCATTCATCCAACCTCGTGTAATCACAAAATAATCGGATGGTTTTTCTTCCATTTTAAAGACAAAAGAATAATTTTCATCCCCATCCAAATTCGGTGTCAAACGAACTTGTTTTCCCTTTTCCACAAGCATTGCACTCAAAATAGCCGTAGGCTGTTGAATTCGAGCCCTAAAAGAAACTTTGGCTCTTCCCGCAAAACGCGTATCTTCCTTCATTGTTTCTAAATCAAAAGAAAGCGAATGCGCATTTTGAGTTAAAACCAACTCATCTAGCCATGCCTTTGTGTTTTTTTGTTTACGGTCATAAATCGTTTGCGACAAATCATCCACAATCATCTGATTTCCATTCTCTTGTACACGATAGGACTTATAAGATTTAGGTGGCCAAACCTCTTCTTGCATCCACAATTTTTGATCTAAGTTATTCTCAATATAAATCTTAGGCTCATTTTGAATACCTGTATCAATCCCTTTTAAATAATAATCCAACCAACGATCGATCAATCCTAATGTAGGACTATCCTCAAGATGATACGTATAAATATGTTGTCCTTGATGCAACAACATCATGCGATCTTTACCAAGTTCTTGAAGCTTTTCATACAAACGAATCCCTTGATCTGGTTTTACATTCCAATCATTTAAGCCTTGAAGAACGAATACCGAAGCTTGGATGCGATCGGCATGCTGCAAATAATTACGCTCATCCCAAAAGCGATTGTAGTTTCCCGATTGTCTATCTTCGCCTTCTTGTAGAGTCTTTTGATTCTTTTCAAACAAAGGTTTGATCGACGCAAAATCATTTGGATTCAATGCCCGTGAAAAACAATACTTTGCCAAAATATCCAAGTCATCTCCTTGCCAATCCATGGCCGGTAAAGTTAAACCATTATGACGATAATATTCATACCAGTTGGAAATGCCCGCTTCAGGAAGAATTGTCTTTAAGCCTTCTACACCTGTTGTGGCTACCCCAATACACATTGTACCCAAATAAGAACGTGCAGACATCGCAACAGAACCTGTACACCAAGAGGCCAAAACCTGTACCGTTCTTGTCTTATCTCTAAAAGCTCGAGCTCTTCCGTTTAACCAATCAATGACCGATTTAAACGCAAGAATCTCCTCTTCACTTCCCGTCATTGTTAATCCGTCGCTCCCTCTTGTACCAAGTCCACCACTAAACACACCGGCGTAGCCACGTTCTAGTAAATGATCATATAAATCTGAAATGCATTCATAAGCGCTTGGATCTGGTTCTGGATACGGACTGCTTTCTACAATTTGTTCGGCTTCTTTTTTAGGACAAACTACAGGATCTTTTGGATGAAACGTGATATCCTCACGCTGAATATTCTGACTCGGATATGCCTGTATATTTGCATTTACATCATACAAATCATACCAATCCTCATTACAGTGCAACATATATGGATTGGCCACAAAAATAGCTGGAAATTTTTCATCTAGCTTTGGGCGCTTAATATAAACCGCAATCAAATCATATTGTCCATCTTGATCTGTATCCACTGTAGTTTCCACAAAAACTCTTTCAAATAATGCTTCCATATTAATTTACTTTCGGGTGTTTCTTTAAATACGATTTCCAAACCAACACAAAGACAGCTCCTAAAACTAACATTGCAACTAAGAAGCCAAAGAATAAACGATATCCACCAACACCTGGATTTTGATCAATCATCATACCCGCTAAAACAGATACAAAAATTTCTGGCAAATACCCAATGGTAGAAATAATTCCAGCAGCCGTTCCAGAATACTTTTCTGGTACAGCCCCCTCATCCATCATAGCCCATGTTTGTGCATAGTTTACATTATAGAAAATATAGATTAAGACAAATAAAACTGTAAAGAGCACAATAGAACCTGCATTCGTTGGCAACAATAAAATTCCCAAAGTACCCAAAGCCATTACCACAAATGAAATCAATAGAGCATTTCCTGTACCAAACTTATCGGAGAAGAAGCCTCCACCAACGTTTCCAAATAAAGAAAACCATCGTTTCATAGCTGCAAGTGTAGCTCCAAAAGTAACTGTGGCACCTAAAATAGATGTGGCATATGGTGTAAAGTAATACAAAGACAAGGTAAATACATAATTACAGAATGTCACAAAACTGATGATCCAGATGGCTGGCATTTTTAATACTTCCCCAATGCCTTTAAAAGAAATACGTTCACTTGCTTCCATATGTCCATCTTTTACTTTAAAGAAACAGAAGATGCCCATCGCAATTGTCAAAACGGAATAATAAACAATGACTGTTTTCATACCTGCCACTTCGTCATTGATTTGACCAATGCCAATACGGAAAGCTACAACAGCACCCATAGCCATCAAAGCAGCACCAACGCCACGACCACCTTCAAAGAATCCATAGGCTTTTCCTTGATCATCCGAATCCGATAGAATACGAACAGCTTTTACACAGGCTGGCCAAAACGCAAATAAACTTGAAATGCCCCAGAATGCATAAAGTGCTAGTAACTGATAGTAATTCAATGGTAATAAGTGTACAAAACCACCTAATCCTGTTCCAATTAAAGAAACCGTTAAGATCATTCTTGTAGAAAAGCGGTCTGCCACAATACCTCCAAATAAATAGGAAATCATACCAAAAATTCCTAAAATACTTCCAAACACACCCATTTGTGTATTCGTCAAATGATACGTAGCTAAATATGCATCATAGTAATCAAAGCGAAAATATGGCAAGCCATAAATAATCGCCCCTCCAAATGCGACGATAATAATGGCCCAGAAGTTCTTTGCCGTCTTATCGCCAAAACCTAGTTTTTTAAATAATTTGTTCATCTTTTTTCTCCCTTACTTAAAACTATTTCATTTTCTTTATGATTAAAGGTATGAAGTCCAAGATAAAGAACAATACCTGCAATCGCATATAATATAGCGGCTAAAAAATAAGCCTGCTGATACCCAGATTGGTGGACAAATAAAATCTTTCCTGTAAAATGACCACTCAATATACTCACAATACCCGCCGTAAAATTCACTACGGAGGTATAAACAGGCCGCAAATCTTTAGGAATCACATCCATCGATAGAGCACTATCCACAGGACTTGATAAATTCGCAAGGCCCGCACGTATAAATAGTGATACACCAACAACAGGTACAACATATTTACCAAAATAATTTCCATTTCCAATCATCAACATAAAAGGAATGGAGGCCATCACCGTTAAGAAGATTGTTCCCACTTTACCAAATTTTTTTGTACACTTCGGCGTAAAAAACATAAATAAGACAATCGCAACATAGGAAATGGATACCATTAAAGAACTTGTTGCCTTATCAATATGTAAATTTCGATTTAGATATACAGTATAGTACGATGTAAATAGGCCCATCGCAAAAGAAATCAAAGCCCAATACAATAAATAAGCCCGGGAATATCGATTTAATAAAAGTTGTCTTGCACCATTCATTTTTTCCTTTAAAGAAAGCCTTGGAGTAAGCTCCATTTGATAATCCGATTTCTTTTCCGATATACATAAGACGGGAATCAAGGAAATTAACGCAATACAACCCACCACGAATAGAACCATTCGATTCGCATCCATATAAGATTGATATAAACCAGATGAAAGATGCGTCATATAGCGCGTTGCCTCTTGGGCTTGCGCATATGAAATGTTGGCCACACAACTAAACACCTTTACCACAAAGGCTCCACCAAGATACGTTGCCAAGAAATATCCAATATACCCCATATAGTAAGTTCTTGTATACCAATGTATTTCTTGATCTTTAAATGTTTCTGTATAACAAGCAATAAAAGGACTTAACATGATAAAGTGCAGCTGCACACCCGTTAATGCCAATAGGGTTGCGATATATAAAGCCCAAGTAAAATCCATACAGACGGCGCCAAAAAAGGCACAGGCCGTTGAAAGTGAACAAAAAAGTAATAGCTTTTTATAGCCAATCTTTGGCACGAACAACAATAAAGCTGCACTTATGAATGTGGCATATCCATAAAAGGCCCAAAAGGATGTTGCGATAGAAGTTTGTGCTTCTTGCAGATAATTCACAAACGTATCGTACAAAACTCCACTTGCCAAATTATTAATGATATAACTGATTATAAAATAAACAATATTCCGTTTATCTCTTCGTTCTTCCATTTCTTCAACTCCTAAAAACTGTTTAAAATTATACGATTATATAAAAAACAAATCAATTGTTAATTATATATTTTCAGTAAATCGATGAAATGAAAAAGAGGATGAGTTCTAAGTCATCCTCGGTTCGGGCTCCTCACCCTGCATTTTTGTTTAAATTGAATTTAGCTTCTCGCCATTCAAGAGCTATCGTTCGTTTGCGTTATACAATATATATAATATATATTTAAAGCACTATATTTATGATTTATTTTCAAATTATTTATCTAACATCTGCACATCTAATTCATCTCACGACTAAAGTCACGAGTATTCTTAGATTGCACAATAAATTCAGATACCGCACTCATTTGATTGATTCTTTTAATAGAGATTCAATTCAATGTAAATGTAAAGCCTCAATGCAGTATGCTTATACATATTAATTCAATAGTTTTCCTTCTAAATAGGAACATCTTAGATAATCTGGATTACTGTAATAAACATTTGAATTAAACCAAGTAATTTCATCAATGATGAAAGAATTAAATATTTTGCGAATATGTTGTACTAACTGATTTTCTGATGTTAATGTATCCAAAATCAATCTTTGGTAAACTTTACCAATTGCGGTATAAGAGGGTACCTTGTATTTACAATCGGCTACAGAATCATACTTACCATTTTCTATATGATACGTATCAATCCACTCATCACAAACTTGTTCAAATGAAAGACAATGATTTACACAAGCAACATCCAATTCGTGTAAGATTTGTTCATCACTCATTTTAGAAATGATATAGTTTCTGTGATTTTTTGTGATACGTGCTACAAACTCAACCATAGAACAAAAATAAAATAGATCATCTTTATTGAATTTCATGAATTGCTTCACTCCTTTCGAATTTTAGACATTCAAGAGCTTGAATAGAATGAAAACTAATTTGATGGGTTGGATGTTTGAACTTTGCTAGTTCCCAAAAAACAGACCTTGGAATATCACCGTTGATATAATCATTCACATAGTTCCAAATGGTATCATCAGCCATTGGGCCTTCGACAATATCATAGCTATGAACTTTTCCTGACCTACAATCTGTAATGAAATCCAACCATTCATCACTCATTGTTTCAAACTTTTTAATTTTTAAGTCTTTGTTTTCGGTATATTTATAAACATTAACAAACCCATTTTGACTTCTTTTATTTGCCCATTTATAGGCTTGCTCATAATTTATGGTGCAATAGAATCCCCAGGAAAAATCTTTTGTATATTTTGTTTTACGTATTTCTGGAAATTCAACAATCTCTCCACTACCATGGTATAAAAGAATATCTTCCATAGCTGATTCTCCTCTCTAAGTTATACTTTAAATCTACTGTATATATTTTACCAATTTGAAGAAGTATTCTCAATCTCAATAAAGGCTACATGAAGCATATTGTTTCTTGATTTAATCAGAGTCTTAGGGATATTCCCTAAACACTTATCTTTGATCAATCAAAGACGTTGCTTGCTACAACTGTAGACATTAATTGTCTACAGTCTTTTTCTTATCCGGTATAAGATTTTTTAGATCATGATTCATTTTCTAACATTTCTTTTTTCTGATTTTGTAATTTTAAATTTGAAGATATTTTTTTTAATTGTGAGTACCCATATGGCATCCTCATCTAATAAATTAGCATTAAGAATGTTAATAAACAGCTAGTAAATCAGGTAAATATGCTATAGCTAGACAGCATGAAAAATGTCTAAGGGTTATCAGATGGGTACTCACAAAGATAAATACAAAATGCAGGCTACTATTACAATAACCTTTTTGTCGTGCCCTGCAATTCATCTTTTATGATATTTCATCACTTTTTCACATATAATATTTTCCTGTCCCGAAACCAAAATCTTAATATACAAAAAAATGAGGATGAGTTCTAAGTCATCCTCGGTCGGGTTTCTCACCCTGCATTTTAGTTTAAATTGAATTTAGCTCCTCGCCATTCAAGAGCTATCGCTCGTTTGCATTGTACCATAAGGCATCTAAAAGTTCTAACATATAATTCCAATCATGCTTATTCAATATTCATAATTCTTTTATTGATATTTCCGAAGCATCACGCAAAATCTAAAATTAAAATTTAGGGAACTTTTTCGTTATATATTATATCAATAGTTCCCTAAACAATAAATACAAACAGGGAACTTTTATCACACACAACACTTAATAAGTTCCCTATTTTTTATCCTGTTGTTTTATTGTATTTAAAACATCTGCTTCTCGTGATATTTATTTCAAACTGTTTTTGACTATTGTTAATCATTTTATCGGAACATTATAAGATTTTACCAAGCATATACGCTTTTCTCATCTTCTGCAGCCCTTGTATCATGTAGATATCTCGAAATGCATATTCACTTGCATACACGATAATTTCTACTTCTTTAATACACAACAACCAATACAACAAATGGCTTTTCTTTGAAATCTAAAACTTGTTGACACAATTACCTTGTGGCATTAGTATAATAGCTAAAGCTGACTTTAGGTCAAGAAAGGAATCACTATGTATACAATTGGTCAAGTATCTGAAATGTTTGATTTACCCATCTCTACCCTTCGATATTATGATAAAGAAGGATTTTTCCCTCATTTAGTTCGCAAAGGCAATATCCGCTATTTCAGTAATCATGAAATTGAAGCTTTACATCTCATTGAGTGTTTAAAGAAATCTGGTCTTGGCATTAAGGAAATCAATCAATTCTTTGCTTGGGTTTCTGAAGGAAGTGCAAGTTTTGAAAAGAGAAAAGAGTTGTTTGAGGCTCGAAAAGAGGCTGTAGAAGCTGAAATTAAAAGTCTTCAAGAAACACTATCTTTATTAGAATTTAAGTGTTGGTACTACTCAAAAGCTATGGAGGATGGTACAGAAGAATATGTTCAAGCCATGCTTCCAGACAAACTCCCAAGTGATATTCAAAAATTATATGATGCAAGTCATAAATAAGAAAATGGAGCAGATATTCTGCTCCAAAGCTATTCAAAACCAGCTGGCTCGTTCTGATTTTGATTGACTGATTCTTAAATTTCAAACCATTTGATTTCACAAGCATCCAATTCAACATCAAAGCTTGTTCCATCCCCCTTATACACGGTAGTTGTCTGTGGTTCATATGTATTATTGACAACACAGAAACTGTTTGTAGAAGGATATACGTTGATATCCACATTGTAGTTGTCGGAATACCAGCGTTTCATTTCTTCTTCTTTGTGTGCTGCAAAGAAAATAGCACGATACAATAGTCTTACGTTTTCAAAACTAAATGGAAGACCATTCATATACACACCGCGACCTTTTCCATATTCATTTACAGCTAAATTGACATGTAGATCTTTTTCAGCCAAGATTTCTGTTTCAGGAAGAGCATATACATCATTTACACATTCTCCCCAATCTTCATGTTCTAATTGTTCTGTAATAAAGTGATCTGGATGTACTTGCCAATTGTATTTGTCTGTATGCATTGTGAAACCTAATTCTTTATCCACACCCAATACATCGTATAAAGTGAAGAATTTACCGTTGCGGTTGATAGCTGTTGGCTCACCCACACCGATGAATCCACCGCCCTGGTCGACATAACGACGAAGAGCTGTAATCACTGGTTCATCAAATTCAGCTCCACCACTAAAGCTAGTGTATGCAGAACCAATATTCATCACAACGTCCATATCATCTAAGATGGTTGGATCTTTTCGTATATCATCAAAACTAATGAAATGAACATCAAATGGGAAACCACTCAACGCCTCCATTACACCTGTATATGAATAGATTTGTTTGTACCAAATGGCATGGTGAACCAAGTGTGTTCCCCAACGACGAAGTTCTCCCCAACTATTAATTACACCCACTTTTAATAAGTTTAATGGAACTTGTTGGTTCACATGAGAATATAGCGTACGGAATTCGTCACATACCTTTTCAATATAATCAATGAATTCAGGGAAATCCAATGCCAATTTTAAATATCCACCATAACCAATACGATCGACCGGACTACGTAAAATAGCTCTACGAGCCGTTACCCAGTTGACCTTAGCTTCTTTTAATGGATCTCCATTTTCATGGAAAACATCTGGGAAGAAGTATGGTAAAAATCTTCCTTCTGTATACTTAACACCCTTAATATCGGAAATTAAACGAAGTGTTGTACCAGAACCGACCGATCCTACAACCGCATCCAATCCAATGGATTCAAAATATTTTCCAAATGGCTCTGTACCAATCCAGTGATCCCCTAAGAACATCATGGCTTCTTTTCCATATTCATGACAAATATCTACAAATTTCTTCGCTAATTTACTTACTTCACGTTGTTGGAAATCCATGAAATCACGATATTCCTTAGTTGGAACACAGAAAGTTGAGTTATTAAATCCTTTGTTGATAATATATTCCGCTCTAAATGGATAGCCCACTTCTTTTTCAAACTGTTCCAAAATATATGGAGATACAGAAGCACTATATCCAAACCAGTCTACAAATTTTTCGCGTGCAAACTCATCAAATTGAAGAGTGAATTGGTGGAAGAAAGTTGTAAAACGAACAACGTCTACATCATCTCTTTCTTCACAGAATTTTCTAAATTTATCCAATACATACTTTTGTGTTTTAGGTTGTCGAACATCAAAAGTCATTTGGTGTTCTTCCCCCTGCCAATCGTTTGTCAATGCATTATACATATGTACGGGATCCCAAATCACAAATGCCAAGAAGCTTACTGTATACGCATGATACGGAATTGTATCATGAATAATCACTTCACCCGTTTCTTCATCATAATCCCAATTTGTGATGACATCATCCGTTGTACGATCAATGACTTCCCACCATCTGTGATTGTCTTTTGTGTTTGGCTTTAATTGATCCTTATAGAAATGCTGCATGATTTGAATTTTTAATTCGGTTGACTTTGCCGTCACAAAATCACTCATCAAATACATCTGTTGGATTTCATCTGGATTTGCCTTGGCCCACGCATTATCTTTTCTTGTCGTATAGTAAGTCGCATATTGCTTAATATCCATCTTACGCAATTCTTCTGGCATATCCGTTCCGTCACAGTCACGGATGGCATCGGCTTTCCATCGATTAATAATCTCAATTGTTGCATCAATTACATCAACATCTGTCGGTACAGTTACTCTGCCTGTTTCAATCATTTTATTTTCTCCTAAACTAGTCAATTCTATTTTCAGTTTCCATATCAAAGAAATGTACTTTTGATAAGTCCATTGTTAATTTAATTGTTGAATGTGCTTCTGGTTCCAAACGAGAATTTACTTTGGCACACATTTTTTGTCCATTTAAAGCACCATGCAAAATATATTCATGGCCCAATAGTTCGGCCACTTCAATTTCAAAATCAAAGTTAGCACTCGGATATGTATCAGCTACAATTCCCTCACCATGTAAATCTTCTGGACGAATACCCATGATAACTTCTTTTCCTTCGTAGCTAGAAAGTTTTTCTCTATACATCAAAGGAATTTCAATCTTCATATCCCCCACTTGGAAGAATCCATTTGTATACGTACCCTTCACAAAGTTCGTTGCAGGCGCACCCAAGAATCCAGCTACGAATAAATTTGCCGGATTATTATATATTTCTTTTGGCGTACCAATCTGCTGGATATATCCACCCTTCATCACAACAATACGATCAGCCATAGTCATAGCTTCCGTTTGATCGTGTGTTACATAAATGGTAGTAGCTCCAATACGTTCATGAAGCTGAATGATTTCCGAACGCATTTGTACACGCAATTTCGCATCCAAGTTTGAAAGTGGCTCATCCATTAAGAATACCTTCGCATTACGAACGATAGCACGACCCAAGGCAACACGCTGTCTTTGACCACCTGATAAAGCTTTTGGCTTACGATCCAAATAAGGTTCAATCTCTAAAATACGCGCTGCTTCATGCACACGCTTATCAATCTCTTCCTTACTATACTTACGTAGTTTTAAACCAAATGCCATATTCTCATATACGCTCATATGAGGGTATAACGCATAAGACTGGAATACCATCGCAATATCACGATCTTTTGGTTCCACATCATTCATTCTTTTTCCATCAATGTAGAAATCACCGGCACTAATCTCTTCCAAACCAGCAATCATACGAAGTGTTGTAGATTTACCACATCCACTTGGTCCTACAAACACAATAAACTCTTTATCTTTAACTTCTAAATTAAAGTCAAATACAGCCTGAACATTGTTGTCATATATTTTATCAACATGCTGCAATGATAATTCTGCCATACTTCTTCCTCCTATTTATGTTTTCGATTGTATAGAAACAATAATGTTAGTAAGCCTGTCAATCCAACGATTTCAATCATTAGATTACGAACACTTACCGTCTTCTGTGCCCAAATGATCATACCTAAGAACACAAAGAATAAAACGATCATAATTATGTTCATTACTTTATTTTCATCTCTCATATTAGACACCTTACTCTTTCATTCCACCAATACTCATGCCCTGTGTAATCTTCTTTTGAACACAAATATAAAGAACTAACGTTGGAATCATAACAATTACCAACCCAGCATACATGACACCAAAGTTTGCCTGTGACTTCGCATCGGCCATTAAGTATTTAACACCAACGGCCAACGTCGCATTTTCTTTATCCATAAAAGTAAATGCGATAATATATTCATTCCAGAAAGCCAAGAATTGAAATAGGATAACCGTAATAATACTTGGTCTTGCCATGGGAATCATAATCTTTGTCATGGTCTTAAAGTAGCCACAACCATCAATGCGAGCCGCCTCTTCATACGCCTTAGGCAACGTTTTAAAATAGCCCGTCAACAAATAGATTGTGAAAGGTAAGGCCGTTGCCGCATACACGACAGAAAGCCAGAACTTACTATTTAAGAAAAAGTCAAATCCAAGCTTAATGTCCGCATTAAATAACATTAAGAAAATTGGTAAAACAATATAGTTCACATTTACGAAAAGTCCAGCCATGAAAAGTCCATTAAAGAATTTCTTTCCCGCAAAATCAAATCGTGCCAAAACATACGATGCAGGAAGAGCCACCACCAATAAAATGACTAATGATAGTGCTGTTACAATGATTGTATTTAATAAATAATCACCCATTCTTGCCTTCACAAAGGCATCCGCAAAGTTTGACCACAATATTTGTTTGGGAAGATCAAATGGATTTCCACTCACCAATTCCAATTGCAATTTTAAAGATGCAAGGAATACCCAAACGATGGGTACAATAATCGAAATAGCTAATGTGATCAGTGCCACATAAACAAAGATCTTGTATAAAGGAAAATTACGTTTCTTCATATCTCATCCTCCTAATACTGTAATATATCACGTTCAGTGACCTTATTTATGATGGCGGATAAGGCAAATGAGAATACGAAGATACATACTCCGACGGCCATACCAAATCCGTATTTACCAGCGAACGCATTGTTGTACATATAGTTCAATGCCACTTCACTTCCTAGATTTCCCTCACTTGTCAATTGAACGAACATAAATGATAAGTTGATTGTAGAAATTACGAAGAAAGTTAAAGTTGTACGAATGTTATCCCAAATCAAAGGTAAAGTAATCATAAAGAACTGTCTGACTTTACTAGCCCCCTCAAGACTTGCAGCCTCATATAGGTTTTCTGGAATACTCGACATACTCGACATATACATAACCATATAATAACCAATGGCCTGCCATACAAGGGCACCAATAATAGAATAGTTAATAACAGCCGGATTTCCCATCCATTGTTGTTGTAAAGACGAAAGTCCAATCATACCGAAGAATGTATTTAAAATACCATTCGTAGGTTGATAAATAGCTGAGAAAATACCTGCAATAACAACAATACTCAAAATATTTGGAATGTAGAAAATAACACGGAAGAAGTTTTTTCCAACAAACTCTTCACGAGTTAATAATGTCGCAAACAATACGGCCAACACCAAAGTGATGATCGTAATCAATACAACATACAAGATTGTATTTTGCATAGCCTCAATAAAACGCATGTCGTTAAAAAGAACCTTAAAGTTGAAGAACCCGGCAAAAGTGGCATCACTTACGAAATTGCTCTTTTTAAAGAATGCTGTCTTAAATACATCAATCGTTGGAATCACCATAAAAATGAAGACTAGAATAACGGCTGGTGCAAGACACGCAAATACGAAACGATTTTGTGCTTTCTTTTTATTCATGAGTTTTTCCTCCCATCTTTTAAAAAGCGACGAGCAACAATTTGCTCATCGCTTTCAGTTTAATTATTCAGTTACAGCTTTGTTTTTAGATAATTTAACCCAAGCATCTGCTAATTTGCTTTGGTAATCTTTTGCAGTTAATTCACCAGTAGCCAAAGAGTCAATTGAACCAAATACTGTTGCAGCACGGTCAAAGTCTGGTAAGTTATCTGTGTTGTAAGGAGCAAATGCACCTAATGCAGCAGAAGCAGTGTCATATACTGAGAAGAATTCTTTTGTATATCCATCTTCCATAGCAGCAATAGTGTCTGACATATTTGTAGTTGGAACAATGTTTCCACCTTCAGCCATGATCTTAACACCTTCATCAGAATAGATAAACTTCAAGAATGCTTTCGCATCATCTACGTTTTTAGCTTGAGCAGGAATCCATACTTGTTCAGTCATAGAACCAACGAAACGTTCACCATCTTTTTCTAATGCAGGCAATGGAAGCAATCCCCAGTGATAATCTTCAGGAGTTGTATCTGCCATTTCATTAACTACCCAGTCACCATTAGGCATGAATAATGCTTTTCCATCAATGACAGCCTGTTGGTTCATTGTGAAACCATCTTTCGCATTCGCATTTGAGACTGTATCAGAATATAAATAATCAGGACTTACTAATTTAGCTAAAATATCGATAGTTTGTTTAGCACCATCTGTATTCCAAGCATCCTTATCATAATTTAATACTTTCGTTAATAATTCTTCTCCACCAGTTTCTTTCAACAATGCATTTAATGTGTTGTCAAAATAACCATTTGTTGGATAAGTAAATAATGCGATACCATCTTTCTTAGCTTGATCACCTAAAGCCCAGAATTCTTCCCAAGTTGTTGGAAGTTCATATTTCTTTCCTTCTCCAACCAATTCAGTATTATAGAAGAATCCAGCTGGAGTTGTCTTAAGTGGCATCAAATAAGATTTTCCATCACCATAATATTGTACGATACTACTATTTGCGTAGTTTTCATCCATACCAACTTCTTCAACTACATCTGAAATATCCAATACTTCATGAGTATTTAATTGAGTTTCAGTATATCCAGAAGGCTGACCTAAGTTATAGTAAACAACATCCGAATATTCACCCTTCGCATTTTCTTTATTCAATACATCTGGCAATTCTTTTTCAAAACGCAATTGAACATCCACATCTGGATTTGCCTTTTCGAAAGCCTTAGCCAATTTTGTGAATACTTCTTCACCATTACCACCAGAGAAAGAATCAAATTTTAATACTCGCTTATCTCCAGAATCAGAATTTTCAGCTGGTTTGCTAGAACATCCTGCTAACATAGATGCTGCCATCGCAAATGATAACCCAGCAGTTATAACTTTTTTCATACTTTACCTCCTCATAAATTCGTATGAACCTCTTTTGACAAGCTTAGTATAGCTTATTTGAAAGCGCTTTATCATAAAAATATAGCTCTATATTTTAGATATATTGCGATTTAGTAAATTTGGCAACAAAATTGATAAACAAAAGAAAACAATATATAATAATACAAAAAGAGGTGTTTTTATGAGTACACAACGCTTTCAAATTGACCAAGTCGACTTCAATAAAGCCCGACCAAAACTACTATATATAACTGAATCCAAGTTCGATCACGAATGGAATTCCACCCTACATACCCATTTATACACGGAAATGTTCTATGTGACAAAGGGCCATGGACTTTTAAGTTTAGACAACAAAAACTATCCCGTAAAAGAAGACGATCTCGTTATTGTCAATCCACTAGTATCCCATACCGAACGTGGTATTGAAAATGTAAACTTTGAATACATTGTTATGGGAATTGAAGGCGTTACCTTCTTTTCAAAAGAAGAGGATGAAGAACAGGGTTGCAGCATTGCCAACTATTATGAATACAAACACGAAGTATTATTCTATCTAAAAACCATTCTAATGGAAGTTAAGGCAAGAGATGCTGAATATCAATCGTTATGCCAAAACCTATTAGAAGTATTACTGATCAACCTGATGCGTAGGGCCAACATTAGTTTAAAATCTTCACCCGTTAATAAAGCCAACAAAGACTGTGTCTATATCGAAAAATATATTGATGCTCACTTTAAAGAAGATATCACACTAGACACATTAAGTGAACTCACTTTCTTAAATAAATATCACATTGTACATGCCTTTAAACAATATAAAGGAATCTCCCCCATTAACTACATGATTCAAAAACGTTTAGATGAAGCTAAACTTTTGTTGTCTACAACCAATCTTCAAATTTCAGAAATATCCATCATCATAGGATTTACGAGCCAATCCTATTTTGCCCAAGCCTTCAAAAAAGCAACAGGCATTTCACCTATTCAATTTAGAAAAAATCATAGTGAACAATAGAAAAAGGAGCACACGCTCCTTTATTTACATAATACAGCACGATATTTTTCAACCATGTCCTGATATTCTTCATCCGACAATGTTTTTTCACCAGGATTCATAGCGAATACACCGCCCCATTCATATCCATCCTTATATTTAGGAACTAAATGGAAATGAAGATGATGACCCGTATCCCCATAAGCACCATAGTTAACTTTATCTGGATTGAAGATTTCATGCATAGCACAAGCTACTCTATTGATATCTTCCATATAAGCAGCTCTTTCCTGGGCAGTCAACTCTGTAATTTCACTCACATGCTTCTTATGAGCCACAATCACACGACCCGGATGAGACTGTTCCTTAAACAAATACACTTTTGAACTTTCTAGTTCACAAATTTTAATTCCGAAAGCAGCTACTAGCTCGCCTTCCATGCAATAAGCACAATTTTGATCTTTCATTTTTTTTACCTACTCTTCCTGAAGGTATAATACCACAATTTGTAAGTACTTACATAGTAAATTTAAACTAATTATTTCAAGTATACATTCGATAACAAAGTGCTTTCTTTTCCCATAAAAGCATGTTATACTATGAGTGTGTTGATTAAGTTAAGACTCTAACCCTTTCAATTAACTTTCTCAACATTCCCATTTCTGGACCGGGCCCATTCCGGTCCTTTTATTTTGTCAAAAAAACGCAGAGTTTATTAACTAAACTCTGCACTATGTTTTTTATTTAACGATGAAGTCGAACTACATATTTATATTGATTTGCACGATGATGGTTTTTTGAATATTCAATCGGCACATTCAAATCATTATATGTTATTCTTTCTTTCAAAAAGATAGGTTCATCTTTATCCAAAAACATTTCTTTTCTAATTTCCGGTGTACTCATTACAGCTTCTATAGTTTCACTAGCACTCGTTACCTTTACACCATTTTGTTCATAAAAATCATATAAAGATGTCTCTGAATCAAATTGTTCTGGTTCTAACGGCAAATTAAATCGCATAGATATATAAGTATTGTAGACACCATAAATTCGTCCATTATATAAACGTAGTCTTTTTAAATAAAATATATTCTCCCCGGGTTCAATTTGAAGAAATTCAGCAACAGCAGGAGATGCCGTCTGCACTTCACTTTTTAAAATAATAGATGAAGACTTTGCACCATTATTTTTTGCATCTTCTGTAAAACCAGTTAATTCATATAAATCGGAACATTTCTTCTTTGGTAAAACCACTGAACCTTTACCCTTTATTTTTTTTGTGTATCCATCAGATTCTAAATCTGAAAGAACTCTCCTCGCGGTTATTCTAGAAACACCATATGTTTTTTGTATAACTGCTTCTGAAGGCAAGTAGCTTCCTTCTGGATAAGTAGAATCCGAAATTTTATGAATCATTTCTTCATAAATTGTTTGATACAATGGCTTTTTTTCTTTATTCGTCATGTGATACCTCCAAACAGGCTCTTCTTAAAAAAATTATATCACATTAGTCGAATTATTAATCTTCATTAAGCGCTTTTCCGTTAATACAAACCATGCTTTCTCTAACACTATTCATCGCATTTTCTAAGAATGCATGTAAGTCTTCGCCATCCCACATTTCACGACTCATTAACAATTCTAGTAACAATGGTAAATTAGCGCCTGTTAATACTTCTAAGTCATTTTCCATGGATAAAGCTAATGCTGTATTAAATGGAGTTGCAGCAAATAAATCAACGACTAAGCAACAAGGAATATTGTTGTCATTATATTTTTTTACAAGTTCTCCTATCTTTTCTTTTAAATCCTCTGGATCATCACCATTCATGAAGCAAACTGCATCAAAATTTTCCTGTGGACCTGCAATCATTTCCACTGCATTTTTAAGTCCTTGAGCCAGAGTAGAATGAGTACATACAATTACACCTATCATTTATAAAACTACCCCCTATTTTCTTCTCTCCATTTACGAGCTTTTCTACATTCATCTAAGAAATATTTTGCTTTTTCAGGATTGATTGGATTTCTCATATCTCCATCTTTAATCCATGTTGCTACTGAAACACCATCATAATATTTTAATAATTCATAGACGTTATCGCCTGTAGATCCACCGCCTAACATAATCGGAGTATCTGGTAATAATTTTCTAGTTTCTTTAATATATTCTAAGCTTTCTTCTGTGTTAGAACCACTCATGAAAATTCCATCTGCAAAATTTTTTTTAACAGCATTCTTAGCAGCCGCAGGTTTTGGACTTGGACATAAGTAGTTTGCGTTTACTTCCTGAATATCAACTAAAACTGGCATTTTAGATCCTAATCTCTTTTTCAAAGATAAGATTTCACCACATTGTCCAAACATAAATCCAGTTGAATCAATACTTACTCCTGTGTATAAGTGTTCTACACGAACAAAGTCTGCTTTTGCAGCTTCTGCAACGGCTAACGAAGAAACTCCATCCCAGTTTACTAAAATGCCTAACACTTTATCTGGATATGTTTCTTTAAGCTTGTTAGCTAAATATGTCATATACGCAACTGTTTCAACTCTTGCTGTTTGAGCGACAGGTCCATCATGCATGTTTTGTAAAATGAAACCATCAAATCCCATTTTAACAATCATTTCTGCTTCCTTCATCAATTTTTCAGTAATTGATTCAAAAGATTCACCATCATTTAAATAACTTCCTGGAAGTGCCTCTGGCTGCATCATTACTAATGCCAAAGGAAATTGTTCTTTATTAAGCATCTTTACCCTCCTGATATACAAAATACAATAAATCTGTAGCTTTAATTATTCCTTTTTCTGTTACATAACCTGTAATCCACTTAGGATCTACACCTACCAATTCAATAGATGTGAAGTTTACTTTTTCTTTTAATTCATCTTTCCAATTTTTAGCCATAGTATCAACTAAATCTTTAGTTAGTACAGGTTTATAGATTCCATACATTGAACGAATATCATTCTTTAACATTGGAGTTAAAACATAATAAGGTACATTGTGATACATACATAATTCAGCTAAAATATCTGATCCTACTGTATTAAAAGCTGTTCCGTCTGAATAGAATGTTTCAGCACCAATAAATGCGATATCCACTTCATCTAATACTGTTAACATTGAAGCATCTGGAATAAAACATACTTCATGTCCTGCATTAACAATTCCTTCCACAAATGGGAATCCACCATTAATAACACGGCTTTCAGGAATATATACTTTTAATTTGTGTGAACATTTTGCAACAGCCTTTTCAACTGTACTAGAGTAATCATAAATCATTACTGTATTCTTATCTTTTAACAAACGGTCTGTATATAACAAGATTTTTTCTACATCTTGATCCGCCTGAGCAAAATAAGTATTTATAGCTGATTCTACTCGAACTGCATAATTCTCTTCAGAACTATTTTCAATCAATTTCTCCACTTTTTCTAAAGCATTGACAATTGCATAGCTTGACTCGCCACGAGTTTTTTTGAAGAATTGTCCAACTTTTTCAATATATTCTTTAGCAGTTGCTTCATCATTTTCTTTTGCAATTTCTGCATACATGTGCGAAATCATTTTAATATGATTACTTGCACCCAATGATCTACCAGAAACAATATCATCAAAACTTTGTTTAACTGATTCTGGTAAACAGCTTCTAGTTTCTTCTACGTTCATACTAATTAGCGAAAACGATTCTTTCGTTCATCGCTTTCTCCTTTCATTTTTCTCCGCTTAAAACATATAGGAGAGTTTATTAAACCCTCCTATATGTTAAGTAATTTTTTTGCATTTTCAGAAAACATTTTTTCTTTAAGTTCATCTGATAAATCCAATGAATTATATTTCAAAATTGATAATTTTGTAAAATTCGATGGATAATTAGATCCATACAAGAATAAATCGGCAGGAAGTTCTCTGAAAGCTCTTCTCAAAGAAGGCACTTCTGTTTCATAAGATGTTTCCAACATTAAATTTGAATTCTCTTCTTCTTTGCAAAGATCGACTGTTCCATACGAATAATCTGAACCACCTAAATGTTCAATCACAAATGTGACATTTGGGAATCTGTGTGAATAAAACACCCACTGTTCAGGCATAGTATAGAATCCTTGGCCAGTAAACACCTTTACAATCAAGTTATGCTCATCACATATTTTTAATATTGGATCGATGTTATAGGCAAATTTTTCTGGACGATATCCATGTTCCAATGAATTAAATTCAATCATACGAATTTGTGGAATTTCTGCCACTCGTTTTGCCTCTTCTACAGCATCATCTAACTTTGGATTAATTACTGCACATCCAATCAAACGATCTGGATATTGTTTTACTAATTCAACAATCTTGTCATTAGCAGCAGAAATTGAACTTCCATAAAATGTAGAAATCACACGCTTATCGATATGATTATCTTCCATATCTTTAAGCAATTCATCTACTTTGTATTCTTTTGTAATAGGATCGCGGTCTAAATGTGCATGAAAATCAATGATCATCCTAATCCGCCTCCTTATAAGATTCCAACAACTACACCTAAGCAACCTAAGCAGATTGTTGCAACCATCAATAAAATAATATTAACTTTCTTCTTATCAATTAAGTAGTACATCAATAATGTATACAATAATGGGATAAGGTTTGGCATTAAATCATCCAAAACTTTCTGAAGTGCTACTACAGTATCGCCTTGAACATAAGAAACATTAAGTGTAACGTATACCAATGCAGAAATGAAACCACCGCAGACTGTAAACGCTGCAATACCAGCATATTTAGTTAAACGATCTAACATACCACCTTGTTGTAAGTTAGCAACCAACGCCAATCCGCCTTCATACCCTTTGAAAATACCTACATAACGTACTGCCATTCCAACGATTGTCATAACAAGAATAAATAAGATAGGTCCAGCTGCACTATGATATCCACTTGCTGCTGCCATTGAACAAGCTAAACCAGCCATGATTGGTCTTAAAGTACCGTGAATTAAAGAGTCACCAACACCTGCTAAAGGACCCATCAATGCAACTTTAATTGAGTTAATTGAATCAACATCAATATCGCCAACCTTAGCATTTCTTTCTTCCATAGCACAAGAAATACCAATACAGAATGAAGCCATACGTCCTTCAGTTAAGAATAATTCACAGTGACGAGAATAAGCTTCAGCACGTTCTTCTTTATTATCATAAACTTTATCTAATACCGGGATCATACCTTGTAAGAAACCATCAGCTTCTTGTCTTGTTGTACAGTTTCCACTTTCGATGGCTAATGCATAACGGAAAGTTTTCCATAGATCTTGTTTAGTAATTACACGATAAGAAGTGTCTTCTTCAGGCATATCAACAGAATTATCATTACCTTCTGATTCTAAACTACGTTTATCCATGTAATAGTTCATTGCCACGCAAACGATTGCTACTAGAGCAACACCAATCATATTTACGCCTAAATATGAAGCAAAGAAGAATCCAACGATGAAATATGGCCACGCACTCTTATTTTTAACACTACCTAATAACAACGCAACACCAACAGCTCCTAATAAACCAGTACCAGCAGAAATACCATCAATTAACCAACTTGGGATAACATCGATAAATGCCTGTACATAAGAAGCTCCAAAATAAACGCCAACAAATACAGGTAAACCAAAGAAAATATATTCAAAGATTGAAGGGATGATTGAAGTCCATAGAACAACTTTTCTTGGATTTGCCTCGGCCGCAGCCTTATCAACCTGTCTTTGCGTAAATTCATAAATAGTAGAGTTACGAGTTTGTCTAAAGATTTGTCCAACAAATGAGATTGGCAACGCAGTTGCAATACCAACTTCAACACTACCCGTAGCACAAGCTAACGCTGCTGCTAGGCCAGCAGAAATTGTTTCATCAGGTGGAATAGCTGTACCAACGAAAATTACAGCTAAGAACATTAATTCAACGGATACACCAACTTCCAGACCAGTGGCAAAATCTCCGAAAACTAAACCAACCATCGGGCCTATAATGATAGGACGATAGAAGAAAGTATGTAAGAACGCTTTATCTAAGAACCCTAACCAAACGATTATAGAGGTCATTAAAGCCTGTAAAAACAGATTCATGATCTAATCTCCTTATTATTATTTTTTAATTATTATGATTTATGTTTTTATTTAAATTTTTTTGCAATTAATTCCATAGGATCTTTTGCACGTTCCTCAGGAACTGCTTTAACTTCTAAGTGAACACCTTTTGCATTCAAGCTTTTCAATGCTTCAACATCATCAGGTTCAACATAGATATAATCCAATAGTTGAGTACGTCCAACTTTAGATTTTGAGTTGCTAATATTACCAACAATGATAGAATCTAATTTCATACCCATTTCAACAAGAAGATTAGCTTCTTTTGGATTTCTAACTAACATCAACACATTTGTATTTGAAGTATCTTCAGCAACAGTTTTCACTGCATCTTCTTTGTTTAAAATTTGTAATTGAATTCCAGCAGGTACTGCAAATTTTAAGATTGTTTGTAGCATTTTATCTGATGCAGCTTTGTCATCAACTACCATAATCATTTTTGCATTTGCTTCTTTAATCCATTTAGTAACAATTTGACCGTGAATTAAACGATCATCGATTCGGCATACATTAATATTCATAATTACCTCCGTTTATTCCATACCCCAAAGGTGGGCTGCATTTTTATGGAATACATATTCTAATTCCTCATCTGTAAATCCCATCTGATAAATTTTTTCAATCTCACATTCAACAGATTTATATGGCCAGTCTGTACCAAACACTATTCGTTTTGCACCAACGCATTCCTTCACCTTCAATAACACATCTGTTTCATAAATAACTGAAGTTTCCAAATAAATATTCGGTATGTCTCGGACAGCTTCAATCACACTGTATCCGAATTCTCGACAACCCATATGAGTAAATAAGAAATTAATGTTCGGATGTTTCTTTGCCAACCTCATCCAAACAAATGGAGTGCTTAATGGGCTAGTTCCAACATGTGTTTGCACATGAACTCCATACTTCTCAATATGTGTTAAGATTTCATCTAACTGTGGAGTATTATCAGCATAATATCCGTGCTTCCAAGAATGGAACTTTACCGCTTTAAACCCTCTTTCACCAAGGCATAAATCAATCTCTTCATGAGCATCTGGAGCTTTCGGATTAATAAAAGCATAAGGTAAAATACGATCTGGATATTCTTTATAGCACTCATATACTAAATCATTTTGAACTCGATTTACTGTACCAGATAAACTACTAATGCCAATCTTTTCGATACCATACTTATCCATATCATTCACTAAAGCATGCGCATCAACTGGATCTCCAGAACTTGTCTTCCCCATATGTCCATGAACATCATACATAAGCATCTCTCTCTCCTCCTTTCGTAGTATTTGATTGAATACGCTTTCATTATATACATGTTATATCATGTTGTCAATCCTATCATTACATCTTAAACAATTTATTGCACATTTTTATGATATTTGGATTCACTTTTTTATTTACATCACGAATCCACTTAGTCTGATATCTACTTTGATTCGTTTTACCATTCATAAATAGATCAAGCATAAACAGCACTATCGCAGTTAAAAGACAAGTTTTAACATTCATCTTCAAGATTAAATACATCACTATAAATAGTATTAAAGACAAACTGGTTGTAGCCGCTAAATTCATATATGCAAACATTTTATATCTCTTATTATATTTCTCTGCAAGGCTCAAAATATCTTCATATTCCCCTTTATTTAAAGTTAATTTATCAGATAACCCAGGAAATTTTCCTGAATTTTCTACAATTGCCAATTGGTGCATTGCACAATACATCTGACACACTTTATTTTCTTTATTCTCTTCCTTCATCCTCTCTCGATGCAGCCTATTATATGTATTTAACATTTCTTCTGCATATTCACGCTTTACTCGTACATCACTACTCATATTAAAAGCCCTCCTGTATTACATATCTCTATACTTAGTATAACATGTTTTATGTGAATCACATATTATTTTATAAAAATGAGCAAATTCGATAAATATTTATTTCGATTCTTTTAATAATCTATGATATTATTAATGAGCATTAGCTACGCTTGTAATAACATGTTATAAAAAAGGAGCATATAAAATGAAAAAGGAACTCAAATACATTATTCTAATAATCCTATCTTCGCTATTATCCGCAATAGCAGTACAAGGATTTGTCGAACCCGCACATCTTTATCCCGCCGGTTTTCTAGGCTTATCTGTATTCATAAGCAATATACTTAGCTCTTTTTTGCATATGAATCTATCATTCAATCTTATCTATCTGATTTTAAACGTATTATCTACATTTTTAGTATTACAGGTAGCAGGAAAAAAATTAATCATTTATTCAGTCTTACAATATTCATTAGTAAGTTTATTTATTTCTATAATCCCAAAATTTATGTTAGTCGATGATTTCATGTTACTTAGTATCTTCGGTGGTATTATTGCCGGTATTTCATGCTGGCTTGCACTCGATTCTAACGCATCAAGTGGAGGCACTGATTTTATTGCGATATTCTTTTCAACAAAATTAAATAAAAACTGCTGGACCGAAGTTATGATATTAAACATTATGATCCTTACTTTAGCCGGTCTATTCTTTGGATGGCAAGATTCCTTCTATTCCATGATTTATCAGTTTATGGTCACTGCCGTTATCAACAAATTATACAATCGATACAATCTTGTATCTCTACACATAATTACAGATAAGCAAGACGAAGTTGAAACTCTTATTTTCAAAACAACAAATCATACAGCTACAAAAATTGACGCATCAGGATTATATTCCAAAGAACTAAAATCTGTATTATATCTAGTATGCAACTTATATGAATCTCAAAAAATATCTTCAGGTATTTTATCAATAGATCCAAACGCATTCATAACCGAAACTAAAATCAGTAAAGTAAACGGAAACTATCATCAAGAGAAATTACAATAGACATTAAAAGCCTGTGTGCAAATTAAAACTGCACCCAGGCTTTATTATTCCTTATTTCCAACAATAATAAAGAGTACAAATCATTTCAGTTTGCACTCCTAGGACTTATAAGAATATCTGTTGATTACATATGGTTTAAAATCAATCAATATATTGTAAGCGTTATCTACTTTCTTAGTATATAATGGACTTAGTATGAATCGAGGGACTTATTATGTCATATTTTAACCATAATCAAGATTCATTTGATGAGACCCTTTTAAACTTATACGATGAACAATTCAAATATTCTACTTTCAAAGCGATGATTTCCAACAAAAATAATGAAGCCAATAAATTGATGAATCATATTTTTGAATCGATAGATCAGGAAGAAGATGATGACGTTAAATTTGTTGTTGATTTATCAGATGAAATGAAAGAACAGTATAAACAAGGGTTGCTAAAATTCGATAAAGGAAAAGATGGTAAGCTATATGCTCAACTAAGAGATGAAAACAATCGATATGGTAAGAAGTTAAACATCAAAGAAGACATTAAAGAAAGTGATTTAATTTTTGCGAGTCAACTAGATATGATTACCGATGTATTAAATGAAATTGTTGATACATTAGAAAATGTCGAAGAATGTATACACAATGTTCTTTTAGACTTGCACAACGATCGTATTGGTTTGTATTATAGTGGATTAGCCTTATATCTAGAAGCACTTCAAGCTTCAGATGATTCACTTAAAAATGTGCTGATTGCTCAATCTTTAAAATCACTCAATGATGCACAAGCACAAATCATTCAAGAATTTAAAGCTGATATTTTCTATCTAAAATCGCCTGAGTTTCTAAAATCCAAAAAGAAAAAACATGATGTATTAGTAGAAAAGATGCAAAACATACATGAATGTTATCAAACAATTAATAGAATCATCAGTTTAAAGGCAATGATCTATTTTGATAACAACCAATTATCTTCCATGATGATGGTTTGCACGGAATATCAAAGATTTATAGATGCAGTCATTAAACCTAATAAGGGCTTTTTGATTGAATGTGATCCAAGAGATGACAAGCTAATCAACGGTATTTGGGAAAAAAGAGCTAAATCGCTATTACAATGTAAAAAACTTCAAATGCAATTAAGAAATAATACCTTATTCATAGGTATGGAGGAGAAATAACATGGATTCAAGAAAAAAAGCATGTCCTAACGAACTATGCAAAACTTACAAAAATAAAAAATTCAATTCTAAAATCAACTATTGTCCAGAATGTGGTACAAAATTAATTTATGTATGCAAAACACATAAATGTTATAAGCCATTAGATGAAACACAACCTGAACACGCATATTGCAAAGAGTGTGAAGCAAATCGTCAAGATAGACATGATAAAGCAGTAGCTTTAGCTAAAAAAGGTGGTGGCGCTGTAGCTGCTGCAGTTGTTGTTCCAGTTTTACAAGTTGTCGATAAAAAAGGCGGTGCATTGGCTAAAGAAGTTGCAGGAAAAGGTATGGATGTTGTTATAAATGTTGTTAAGAAAAAAATTTAATAAGGCTCAATTGATAAGCTCAATTGACCTTATCATACATTTTTATAATGAAATATGTATACAAATAGATAACATCATGTTAGACTTATTATGTTGATTAACTCACTAATCAACATCTCCGAGAGTTGGCGCCATTTCACATTTATTTAAGCCAACTCTATTTTTTTATGCTTATATCAAAAGAGGCTGTAGTTTCGCTACAACCTCTTTTCACTAAATAACAATAATATTAATATCACTCACGCACTACGCCACTTTCTTTTGCCGCATCTGCAACGGCTTGAGCCACAATATCCGCAACTCTTGGATCTAAAGCGGAAACAATAATATGTT
>ERZ773221.285-NODE-285-length-61794-cov-6.780269_pt1 | contig 61794 bp, 68 predicted proteins | sample MGYA00580994_ERZ773221 | MGnify/ENA primary metagenome ERZ773221 (study PRJEB29015, sample SAMEA2737758) | human gut metagenome | biome: human gut; feature: human-associated habitat; material: faeces | place: China | collected 2012 ... | reverse complement strand
TCACGTTCATACGCACCTGAACAGCATGGTGTTCAGGTGCTGAGTGAACAGTAACAAAAAATATCATTTTTATTCCGTCCGCAACTGCTTTTTTCGTTTACACCAACTCCGATTGTTTCCTTAACAATTTATTTAACAAAACACTTTAACTTTTTTCAATTTTCAAATCATTTCGCATACTCTCAATTAACTGCTCTCTCGCTTTATTAATGCTATTATTTAATGAATCTGGATCCTCTCCCACGTACAATCCTGATATAAATGTATTTTTCTTAACGACATTAAATTCTCTTAGTTTATTCTTTACTTCTTGTCCTGCATATAAATCAAAGCTTGCCTTATCCTCTTTATTAAATTTCCGGTATTTTTCTTCAGCCCCAAAATAATCATCTCTGATTTTATTTATTTTTTTATTGCGTACTCTCTATTGCTAATTTGATTTTCTATATCATATCGTCGTTCTCTTTTTAAATGTTCAAAATTTAATTGTCTCTTATAGTCCTCAATTTAAATATTCAATATCTCTATAGTACTCTCAAATTTTTCCATCGAATAACTAGGTGCAAATTCAATATTACGAAGGACATCATTTGGTGATCTATCTGGATAACCATTAACTATATTTATTAACTCTTTATAAATATTACCCAATTTATCATTTTTAATTTGCTTTTCCTGCATTCTCACTTCCAACTGTTTTTTATCTTTTTCTATTATTCTATTTATCATTAAATTTTCCAAACAGTTAACTATAATGTCTTCTCCTCTTTTTTACGCTCAGATTCATATATAGTATTTCGTATTCTAATCTTTAATGGCTACTTCTCTGATTTTGCCAGTATATAAACACTTATTAAATCATCTGTACTATATATTATTGAAACTTGACTATTTCTTTTACTTTTCATAAGTATTCATCCCTACAAGCTGTGATTCTTTTACGCAAATATGCACCAATATTATGGGGAACAAACCGGATTTTAAATTATTCACTTTTGATAAAGAATTTTCAAATCTCCATCTACAAATCCAGCCGAAATTGCTTCATATTTTTTCAATTCTTCTGCATATTTCCCCTCAGAAATATACTGTTTTATCATTTGACAGGAAATATCGAATATCTCTTCCCATCCCATCTCTGCTTTCCAGCAGAATACATTTTCTCCAGAGCTAAATTCTTCTTCACAACACCAGTCTTCATCTGCTTCATCAAAATACGATGCACAAATCAGTTGTATAGACCAATATAAATCTACTTCTTCATAAAGATTAAAATTTATAGCAGCTCCTGGTATCGGTATATTTTCTTCTAAAATATTATTCAACCATTTTTCAAACTCTATGTACATATTTCTTCCCTTGTGGTTTCTGAAATTAGAACTATGCTATCTTTACATTTTAGTATAAATATAGTATAATCAATTTATAAAAAGGTGCTACCGATAGACGGTTAGCCTATTGAATAACTAATTGCTCAAATAACCGCCAAGTTTTCTCAGGACAGTGGCGGTTATTTTTTTGCCATGGTTATCTTTCCCGATCAGGTAAAATAATCCGGCAACGCTTATCAATAAACTCGTGAACTGAATAAGTTCCGTCAGTGTTATCATTAGCATCCCCTCCATTTACGAATTTCTTCTTACGAAGATTTCTATGTAATCAGAGGGTTCAGTCCCTCTGTTGAGGGCTAACCGCCTACCGTTCTCTCGTAGCACCTACAATTATTATATCAAACCAATAAAATCAGTGCAATTTATTTAATTTTAAAGGAATTACTTTTAATAAGCAAAATTCTGTACCCAGTAATAAGTAGAACCATCATAATAGCAGGAAACAGAAATTTTTGTATAATTAGCATTTAAAATGTTGGCACGGTGTCCATCACTTCGCATCCAACCATCCATTACCATGTCTGGTGAAATTGCTCCCTTTGCAATATTTTCCCCAACATTCATTTCTCCACCTGCAGAATTATGACTGAAATCAGTGGTGATTTCTTTTGCTCTTCGATCTGAGTATGATGTCATACTGCTATCCCAAGTCAATGCAGCAAGACCATTATTTGCTCTTTCCTGATTAACCATCGCAAATACCTGTTGAGCATAATCGCTATTATAATATCCCGGTTCCTTAGTATCATTAGCCTGATCCCCTTCACCTAAAGAAATTATGAATGCTTCTCTTTCTTCTGGAGTCATTGAATCGAACATTTCTGCAAATTCAGCATCTGTCATTCCTAAATCATTAACAGTGTCATTCCCTTTATACTCTCCAGTTTGTTTCTTTCCAGCAACATTTACATTGCCAGATTTTTCACCCTTAGAAGTATCATCACTTGTCTGTAAAATCAGACCCATCTTTTCGATCAGAGCGGCTGCATCCAACCCTATATATGTTACCGTCACTTCATAATCTGCCTCATTCGCATTGCCAGCATGATCCTCAACAGTACAATGAACGTTTAATACTTCAATAGGATTTTCTTTCTGCAGATTAAAAGATTTCTGCTCAAACTTGTATGAAATTTTGTTGTCCTGGCAAAATGCATCGCTCGCAACCGCCCACTCCGCATCTGTAAAGTTCGGAAGCTCATGCAGCATATCTGCAATCTTTTCCGCATCATCGGTATCAATGTCATCAACATTAATGCTTGAGGCATCGACATCCAGATGCATCAAATTTTCTACAAGCTCCGGAGCTGTTCCGTCAACATAGATATCCGTTGTTACGTTAGTAAAATTGCCCTCGCTATCCTTCACTTGGGCTGTCACTGCATAACAGCCTTCCTCCGTCAACTCAATGCTGTCCTGATAATCTGAATCATCATATGGCAGGATAAAATTTATAGCAGCTTTCTCCTTTAACATTTCTGTATAAACGCATGCAGCAAGATCATTTTTTTTCTCACAGGAAACGATACCACTGGAAGTTTCCGATGCATCTTTAATGTTTCTGATCAAGTCGTCCACTTTAACCGTTCCCGGCTGAATATAAAGATAATCTGTAGCTTCACACTCAGGAGCTGTCGTATCGATTACATTTACTGTAAATGGATAATCCTTGTTATTGTAAGAAATTTTGGCAGAATATGATCCAACTTTTGATTCATCAACTGCAGATAAATCCAGTTCGGCTGAACTTAAAACTTTTTTATCCGAATTTTCCAGATAATCAGCCACATTGTCCGAGAGTTCCTCGCCCAATTCAAGCGTTACCGTGCTCTCTGAAAGTTCCACTTTTGAACAACCTGTAAGACCTGCTACGCTTAAAAAAGCCATTCCTATAAGTACAAATTGTGTATTTTTATAACTTGTTTTCTTCATTTCGTGACCTCCAAATGTTTCTGAAATTAGAACTATCATATCCTTATAAATATTTTCATCTTCGTCAACTGTTTTTGTCCATAATATATCATGAAGCCTAGCTTCATGATCGCGATCTACACTCGCTTCGCTCGGCAGTCTTTATTATATCACGATCAGTTATATAGATCAGATATTCACTTTCCTTTTCTTACAAACGTCAACTCCGGCTATTGATCCGTCTCAATGATCGATTCCAGCATCTCCGCAAATCCTTTTGGATCAAGAATCTGATACTGCATATGGTTATAGCCCTCAAAAACCGGAAAATTTCCATATTTATAAGTCTGCATAACTGCATTTCTATACTTAAAGTGATCTTCTTTACTGCCAAACTCCCAGAATATATTTTTCTGGAATTCATCTGGCAGCTCTGGAAATGGTCTGTCCTCTAAACTGTCCAAAAGCTGTCTCCTCAGATTCCCATATGTTATCTTCCTGCCAGCTTCTATAAAATACGGCTTTATATTATCATCATCACACCACATGATTTTCTTTAACGTTTTTCCTTTTGACCAGTAGAGACTTTTTATTGCCAGATATAAAAAAGGAACCATGATCCTCTCATTGTCTTCCCGATCTGCGCAAACTGTCCTCCGTCAAAAAAGGCATGCTTTACCGTAATCTTTGTGTTTGCCAGAAATGCCAATGCAAGATCCACACCTATTGAGGAAGCCACTATAAGTTCTATCTCACAGATTCCCTGTTCCTTCAAAAAATTCATGATCTGCTGTATCTCATCTGTTTTGCCAAGATATTTCTGTCCATCACAGTACACCGTTGAAGTTGGCATAATACAGTAAAATTTATCCTTCAAACAGCTTGCCACAGGCATACTGCTGTCACCGGTCACTCCCATTGCATAAAAAACAGGATTGCCGGTTTTTCTTTGTCACCTATCGTTTTAAATACCATGCAGATCACCTACTTTACCATTCCAGAATTACTTCTGTATTCCTCATTCAACTGACGAAGTTCCTTCTCACCATTGATATATGGTTCATAAAATGCATCAACAGAACCTCCACCCAAGTTGTCGCATCCATTACAGAAGTCACATGCGCCTCCGCACTGATTAAGCCCTTCCTGCACAATGCGAATACGTTCTTCTTTTGTTGTATCCTTTATCAATATACTCTTAATTTCCATCATCCCATTTCTCTTTCAATCGCACTTGTTGTTCCACAGAAAATTACCAGTGATTGCATATTTCCAATAACAGAATTATACCACCATTCCCACTCTTCAACAAATAATCTGAAAATAATGTTATCATCCCTAAAATGTCAGCAGAAACTATGTATTAATCTATGTCTCCATTATATCTTTTTATTCCATTTTTTGATATTTCGAATGCCGAATTATCTAATACCTCTCTCCAATTTTTTTCAATTCGCATACTCTTTCCGTATATACGAGAATAATCTCTTTTCATTTGCTGTAAGATTTTTCGTACATCTTTTTTTAATTCAATTTGGTGCAATACCAATTGCCATAACCATTCTGCACTTACCTTCTCATATCTATCAGAAACAATTACAGAATCAGGCCATTTTCCAAAAACACCAGGATAGTCCATCATTTGTTTTTTTCGATAATTAGCCCACTCGATAAACTTAGCATCTGTCATATGATGCAAATAATTTCTTGCACTATTCATTTTGTTTAATAATTCATTAAAATCCTGTGATAATATTTCCAATTCAGGCAATTGTACATTTTTTTCATCCTTTAATTTTCTGTATTCATATCTAAATCTCCAATATGAAACTCCTCCTTTTTTTGTTCTATCACCAAGTAAGTTTAATAATTGCAACTCAACATTTTGAATCTTATCCTCGATTGATTTATATTCTATGTAATCAATGCAATAGTCTTTGTAATTACTTGTATAATTTTCTTGCTTCCTTATATTATAAATTTCAGTGACCATATTTTTTTCATCTATTTCTACCATCTCTACAAGAGATATTTCTTTTATTTTCTTTTTTGCCATTGTAATTAACTCATCATAATAAACACAATACCGATAAAAATGCTTATCAACCAATTCAATGCTAAGACTTAAAAGTTCTATTAGCTGTTCTCGATTTTCAAAAAGATATTTTTTTCCCATTGCTGTCTCCCTGTTATCTATATATGCATAAATCTAATAATGCCTTCGCATTCTAAAATATTTCTTTTCATTTTACCACCCGACATAAACCACCTCAATGAACTTACGTGAAATCGAAAGTTATTTTTACAGAAAAGCACTCTAAAAGAACGATTCTGATTGCTCATTCTATTAGAGTGCTTCTACTTTAAAAATTCTGTTATGGTCTGAGTTCATTTCCAAAGCCGCCCATCCCCTGTGATGGGTGATTTGGTTTGGGGTTATTTGGATTCGGATTGGAGTTCGGCGATGGCGGTGTTGTATTCGGACTCGGTATAATCTTCCAGAATGACTTCCTTCGTTGCATGAAAACGGTTGATCATGTTTTTGATAGCGGCGATGTTGGCCTGCCGTTGACCGGCTTCTTCGCCTTGCTGGTATGCTTTTTCTGCGACTTCTTCTGAATATTTTTTCATTACTTCACACACTGCGTTTACGCCTCCTTCTTCATGTTTCAGATAGTGCACACGGTTGGTTAATTTCGGAAATTTTACATTGTCTACTTCCTTTTGCAGAAAACAGTCCATGTATTCTGAAATGGTTGTTCCGTCTTTTACTACGGTATTGACGAATACACGTTCCAATCCGTCGTCCACTCTTTCCTGTGTTTCCCGAATCACGCTGTCCACATGATAGATCACCCTGCCACGTTTAAAGATATCGAACTCGGAAATATACACAACGATCAGATCGATCGTCTCCTCAAATTTATCATCCGTCTGCGAGTCCCGCACCGTGATGACCGATGCATTGAACCGCACCCTTTCCAATGATACAGAGTGCATCCAGACGGACAGATCGCCCATACAGGTTTCTCTCACTGCTCTGTACGATAACGTCTTTTACGATGAGTTTCTCATCTTCTAAAATGATACGCAGCATCTCCTGACATACGCCAATATCATCTGCCAGTACTTCAAAAAACGTATCATCGATAGGTCTGAAATTTTTGACCTGTTCTTTCTTTTCTTCTAATGTCATTTTATCTCCTGTTTTTATGGTATACAAACAGGTTTTCCGAATGATCTATGTTTATTATATAGAACCCCTCAAGATTCTTCAAGACTGTTTGCATGGATTTTTTAGTTACTGCTCTAATTTTGTGTCTGTCATTTTCTCCTGCTGAGTGGTCCACCGATGTGGTGATGGATTTTTGTTATGTTAGTATGTTTTGTAACTTTGATTTGATAAAAAAGATAGGTTTATTGTAAGGGGCTGGGAGGGGAAAGTCAAGGATATAATTGACTTTTTCCACAGTAGGTTGTGCAGGAATGCTTTTTCGGCAACTTTTTTCATTTCTGTCCAGATGTTGCTGCGGTTCACCGGGTTTCCGTTTCTTGTGATGAATACCACTCCGCTTTTGATGTTTTTCTTTTTGCAGTAGTCGAGCAGTTTCCATTTCAATTTGTGTACGAGATAGATCTGGCGGTGTTTTTCTTTGCAGGATATGCTGATTTTTCCGGTCTTTATGGCATCCAATGTGACGGATGCAAGCTCACTGACACGCATGCCGGTGCCACCGATGGTCTAATCATGGCAAGGCGAAGGTTGTCCTGCTCTTTTGCGGTTTTGATCAGTTTTTTGTATTCGGCGCGCTTCATCTCTTTTTCCTGCGCGTAGCTGTGGTTTGGCTGAGTCTTTAAGGTCATGACGCGGCAGTCGTGCCAGCCTATGTATTTGAAGAAGCCGTTTAGTGCCGTCAGCATGCTGTTAGTGGTGCTCGGCTTGTAGTGGACTTCGAGGTATTTTTTGTAGCGGATGTATTTGTCGATGGTGTTTTGGGATTTTTCCTGTGTATAAAAACAGTTTTGAGTAACCTTTGGACAGGTCTGTACAGACCGTAAGAAAATGATACAAGCGTGAGCAAATCCCCATCTGCGAAGCAGATTTTAATGGATTTGCGAATCGTAATTATGAAGGCACTGAATAATTACGATTTTTGTAGGATTGCAGGGTGTTTTCGTCGATTGTTCTCATGTTGGTTCCTCGTATGGTGTCTTGATTTTTGTCCACGGATTTCCGGGGAAATCTGCGGTTAGTTACAGTATACGGGGGGATTTGAGGGAGGGCAATCGGGGTGGGGGAATTGGTAGAAATTGGCAGGTTTGTTGGCAGGTGGTTGGGAATGGTTTTTATGATGTGGAAGAGCCTGTCCTGACGGGCTGGCTCTGTGATGGGTGATTTTTGTCTGGGGTTATTTGGCTTCGGATTCGAGTTCGGCGATGGCGGTGTTGTATTCGGACTCGGTATAATCTTTAAGAATGACTTCCTCCGTTGCGTGGAAGCGGATGATCATGTTTTTTTGATAGTGGCGATGTTGGCCTGTCGTTGACCGATTTCTTTGCCGATTTCTTTTCCGGCTTCTTCGCCCTGCTTATACGCTTCATCTGAATATTTTTTCATTACTTTACACAGTTCGTTTACGCCTCCCTCTTCATGTTTCAGATAGTGCACACGGTTGGTTAATTTTGGAAATTTTTCGTTATCTATTTCCTTTTGCAGAAAACAGTCCATGTATTCTGAAATGGTTGTTCTATCTTTTACTGCGGTATTGACGAATACACGTTCTAATCCATCATCTACTTTTTCCTGCACGTAGATATGGCTTATCCACGACTTTAAGGTCATGATGTAGTAGTCGTTCCAGTTCCATAGTTACTGACTCGTAAGACACGTAATCTCTGTGCAAAAAAACATTTACCACCGATTTTTCTATATAATATCAATTGTTTCTACATAATATCCTCATGTCCAAGTTTTTTCTCACTTGCTTTACAATTCCAAATGTCTATCATAAAACACTAACACACTTTTTCTTTTTTAATTCCATTCTTCACATCATAGCTGGAAGAAAGCTTTTTCATTTAAATTCGTCTATCACTGCCAATATGTATTTTTTCCATTTATTAATTAACTTTTCCTTAGTAAGCATGTACCATCCAATTAAAAGTTCAATAGCTAAAACAATTAACATCACAGCTGCCTTCATATTATCTGCCGGAAAAACGGATTCCACAAAAGCTAAGGCAGCTACCGCAAACCCTAAAAGAGAAAAAATATAATTATTATAAACTATATAACTTGGCACATCCTTCACTTCTGCCTCTAGTTGAACAAACTTATTTCTATCACCATTAATAAATTCTCCCACCTTCTGCCTTGTAAGTTCAATTCTACTTAGTGCTGAACTTTCTGATGCTTTCTCTAACACCTTGCACAATACCATAAGTGCTGTATCCTGATCCATATAATTCTCCTTCCTCATGTTTCATCTTTTTCCATAAACCATATCGTTCTACGCTTCCCGCAATAATTCGAATAATTCAGGTATATTCGTTCCTAATTTTCCCATTTTAGAATCTGCTGAAGAATCCTCCCCTATTAATTCATCTAAATCCATAGTAAAATTTTCTTTAGCCTGCCTTATCGCAAAATCAATTTTAGGCAAATAATATTCCAGAAATTTTTGCTCACTAATCGCTTTCGAATGTTTGGCAATCTTCGAAACTTCCTTACTTGTAAAGGTATGTTTATCTGTCAAATTCTCATTCACAATAAACTTATCTAATTCCCCTGCATATATTTCTTTTATATCTACAAGGTGCATAAGCAGCCAAAATTCAAATAATGGTGTAGTTATATAACAATTATAACTTTTACTACAACATTGTGATACAATATCCTTCATTTGTTTAACACTATGCGAATGGTAATCTCTATCAATCACAATGCCAAATATATCATCGTTTCCATTACCCTTATATTCATTCAAAAAGTATTGATATGTTAAGTCTATTCCTGCTTCCTGCAAAACTGCTTCAAATTCTTTTGTTTTTATATCTCTCCTCTTATGTTCACCCTTCAGATACGATTCGATAAATTCGACTGAATACTCTTCTGGAATAACAGCCTTTAATCTTTGAGGCAAATTGCAATCATTCCTTATGTCCAAATATTCCTCTAACAGTTCTAAAACATTCTCAGGTGCGCTTAAATTATCATTTTTGGCACGTTGTAATGTGTGGATATGCACTTCCCTTTTTATGCCAAGTTTTTCTCTATACTTTTCAACATATTGAAAATACTGTTTTTCTGTCTTATTTCCTTCAACAGATAAAAAAACTATTTTTAAAGGCTCCTCTTTTTGTTCTTCATCGATTCGGTTAAACATTGTATTCGCTCTAAGTCGAAACGAATTTCCCATATTATTCTTCCTCCTCATCCCATGGATCTATACCAAAATTCGGCAAAGCTCCATATCGACCAAGCAGATAATCTTTTGCAACAGAACGATCAAACCTTTCTTTAAATTTATTTAAAGAGTAAAGCTCAGAACTATGATCTGCTTTTCTTTCCACAAACCATATTTCATCCTGCCGTAACAAATTCAGATTCATAATATTAGAGTCATGTAATGTTACGATCAATTGTGTAAATGCACCTTCTGTTTTTTCAAAGAATTTTTCTATAAATTCGATTGTCAGTTTTGTATGAAAACTTCTATCTAACTCATCAACAATTATAATATAATTCTGGTTTGCTTTTTGATACAATGGGATCAAATCAAAAAGCCTTCTTGTGCCATCTGATTCATCAAGCAGTTCAAACAGATCATCCTCATTACCATGATTCATCATAAGTCGTGCAGCTGTTATCGTTCCGTCATTATTCTTTGAAAAACTTAGACGGCGTCCCATAATTGTAATCTCAACAGATTTTAGTTTCTTCGTATTCTCTGCTTTCTCAAATGCTTCCTGCACATCATGGCTTACTTGATTTTTCAATTCCTCTGGAAGAAAAGACAAAACCTCATCCATTGATTTTTCGTCTCCTGACAATGAAACAATTCCTGTATCAAAGTATGTTAATAATTTTCCCATTGAACTAAGCGTATCATTCATAATAAGATTTCTATAATCACCAAATTTTGTCTGTGGAAAAATTATTATGATTGATTCAAACCACTCTTTTGTATCAAAAAATGGGGTGAATTCTGCAATATCCTCTAACTTATGACCAACTATCTCAGCAAGAAATGTTGTGTCATCCTTTACATCCTCCGAATAAATTAAAAATCGTTGCTTATTTTCAGCATTAGAAAATTTTATATCAGTATTAATTGTTCCATCTTCATTTCTTTCAAAAACAGAAATTTCCCGATCTCCATCTATCCGATATAACCATTCTGACACAATTTTGGCTTGTAAATAAGATACTGCAAATCCATATGAATAAAAACATCCATTATTATAGAAATCGAACTGAAAAACTCCAGGTCGATTGATCGATGTGCTGTCTATTCTAAAATTACGATTGACAAGTTTTCCTCCACTCACACCTCTCAAAGCAATATCTTTACCAAATTTAATTGCTTTAATAAGATTACTTTTACCTGCTGCATTTGCTCCAAACAAAATACCTGCTTTCAATAAACGTTTTCCCTGTGCAATTACCAACTGTTCCTTATGTCTGGTATGTTTTGCTGCTGCCATTGAAAAAACCTGTCTTTGATTAAATGAAAGAAAATTCTCTACAGAAAATCTTATTAGCATAGCGCCCTCCAATTTTTGTGTTATATTCACATATTATAACATTATTTTATTTATTTCAATCAGTATTTGTTGATAATATGTGATTATTTCACTTTTTCATAATTTTATTGACGAAACTGTTTTTTTCCTATACGATGATTGTACCATAGTTTATTACAATTTTCCCGAAAGGATTCAAAATATGAAAAAAATAAAACAAATTTTAGCAATCATCGGCGTGATCGTTCTGGTCGGGCTTTATATTTCTACTATCGTCTGTGCAGTTTCTGCCAGCGAAAATTTTATGAACATGCTCATGACATCTATTTATGCCTCTGTGATCATCCCTGTTTTGATCTGGGCATACAGTTTTATTTACAAACTGATCAAGAAGGATTCCGAAGAGAAAGATACTGCAGAGCATTAAAAAATCAGCACCTGACCAAATTTTCTGTCGGGTGCTGATCCTGTTTTTATCTCATTTATTCTTCTGTACTCTCAGACACGCTCTCTGTATCTAAAACAGTCTTCGTACCTTCTGCTTTCTCTGTGCTCTCCGCATCTTCTGTGACTGTCAGCTCCTCAATCGTTTTTGAAAAAGCATCCGCAAGAGACGTTTCTGTCAGATAAATGCTTCCTCCATCAGCTGAAATAATATAGTATGCATTCAAAGTATCATTTTTATTTCCTACAAAAAGAGAAACAGACCCTTCACTTGTTGTGTAGGATATCAGATCTTCCGGCTGGTCAAATCCAAACTCTTTCAGATCTGTATAATCACTGATCTCTTCTATTGCTGTCAGCGATGACAGTGTTGAAAGCATGCTGTCGATCGCTTCTTCATCCATATCCAGTGATGTGTCTCCGTCATAGGTCCATGTATCCCCATCCTTTGTAAAAGTATACGTCACATGGTCAACCTCATAAGAAAATGCTGTGATCGTGTCAACGTCCACTTTGGAAATATAAATGGTAGAAGCCTCTTCTTCCGCTGTTTTCTCTTCCTCTTTATTTTTGTTATACCATTTCATTCCGAAGGTGGCAGCGATAAGCACTGCCAGCACGATCAGAATTACAATAAACTGAATTTTCTGTTTTTTCATATTCTATCTGTCTCCAATCTTGATTTTCTATCATCTATTGTTTTATTTTTTTCTTCTTGATGCCCATATCACAATTCCAAGAATCATCATAATGACCGGAAGCACGATCATCAGACCAAGCCCGTACAGGATTCCTGCCGCTGCATCCACCGTGATGGCGCTGAGCGTGTAATCTTTTGTCGGGATCACACTTGTTGCAAGATCAGAATCGCCAACCATCTGGGCAATGATATCTGTAAACATAGCGCTGTTATTTCCGGAAACGATCTGGTCTGCACTGTCTGCAAACATTTCCACAGATCCGGCGACCACTACTTTTGCGACTGTATCTTCATCGATTGTTTTTTCCATGGCAACCGCAACCGCAAATGGTCCTGCAGCATCTCCCTCCTCCAGCTCTGATGTTGTTGCATTTACTGCATCTGTCTTGGATACTGCTTTATCTGTCGTCTCCAATAATGCTGTATAAGTTGTATCATCTGTATCTTCCCCATAGGTGATTGCCTCGCTATATGGAGCAAAGATATATGAACCGCTGACGGAACTTGTATATGCACTTGAATTTACGTCAGGAAGCAGATAATACGGTGTATTGCTATAGTAATAGGATTTATCATTTTCCATCACAATGCCGGAAACACGCTCCATGCCGCATGCCGACAGGATTGACTCGAAGTTTTCCAGACCCTGTGCCTGAAAATTACAGGTGATCAGCACTTTTCCACCCTGATTAATATAATCGATCACTTTGTTGGCATCTTCCTCCGAAAAATCAGTCGTTGGTCCATTAATAATCAACGCTGCTGCATCTTCCGGAACCGCATCCTCTTTTAATAATGCAAGGTCAGATAAAGTGATATTTGCTTTTTCAATTGCCTCTGTAAAACCACCGGATAAAGCTGTTTCCCCATGTCCGGATACCTGATAAATCACCGGAAGCTCTGTGGAATCCATGGTCACATACTGAATTGCACTTGTAATCTGTCCCTCTGCATCATATCCGTCAATGCTTCTGGAATAACTGCTGTAATCATAATTATAGGTATACACATCATTGTAATCAATAACTCTGGAACGCTCGCTGCTCACAACGATCATGCTGTTTGAAGTTACAGAACTGTCTGTATACTGCGCAGCAAAAGTCGGGTTTGCAGCCGGATTGATATAGGAAACTTTGATGTGATCCGACAAGGATTCGTATCTCTGCAACGTCTCATCCAGTTTTGTATCTTTCGATGCATCGGACACCAACACATAAATTGTCACATCTTCATCCAGTTTTTTCAGATAATCCTTCGTATCATCTGTGATGGAGTAAATCTTCGTCGAAGTCACATCAATGGATGTCCATGTTGCCGGAAGTTCTGCCACAAACAGATTCACAACAACGGTCAATGCCACCATAGCAATGATCATTCCCGTTGAAAATACACCTGTCGATATTTTTTTCGAGCTGATGCTCCAGCGGCGTTTCTGAATGGACTGTCCTGTCAGGAATAAAAGTAATGCAATGATCGTTACATAATAGACAATTCCCGCCACATCCAGTGTTCCATTCATAAAATTATCAAGTGGCGTGTAAAGATCATAGCAACCTAAAATTTTTGTCAGAAGATTTCCGCTCTCTGAGATCAGATTACAGATGCTTCCCATCATGTAGCCAGCAAATAATGCAACAAATGTCAAAACTGCAGAAATTACCTGGCTTTCAGTCAATGATGACATAAACATGCCAACGGCAATGCAGGCGCAGCCATACAGCCAGAATCCAAGCACTGCTGCATAGGATTCCCCTAATGGGATCGTTCCGTAGGACATTAACAGCAATGGTGTGATCGCAATGATCACCATATCTATGGTAAAAACAGTAACCATTGCAAAATATTTTCCCAATACTACTTTTCCCACGGATACCGGCGCGGTCAAAATCAACTGGTCTGTTCTGCTGTGACGTTCCTCCGCAAAACTACGCATGGTCAGCACCGGTACCGTAATCAGCATGATAAATGCGATCGCTGACAGTGAGTAAGAAATATAAGGATAGCCTGCGCGCAGATTGTAAACATAAAAATATAGTCCATAGAGCACAAGTACTGCTGCAATAAACAACCATCCTGTCACCGTCTGAAAGTAAGCTTTTACTTCTCTTTTTAATATTGCAAACATTATTTCCCGTCCTCCTTACTTTCTTTTCCAAAATGGAGTTTTTTCTCCGGCAGAACTTCCTTCTGTGTCCCCTCTTTTTCCGTGAGTTCAAGGAACACATCCTCAAGAGATTTTGAAACGGGATTCATCTGCAGAATGACAAATCCATGGTTGACGCAGGAGTCGAACACCTGTTCCCTGATATCCATTCCCGGTTTTGCGATCAGATTCAGATGTGCACACGCTTCGTCCTTCTGCTCTAATGGAATGCATTTTTCAACTTCTGCGATCCCGGTGAATGTCTCCTGCACTGCCGCATTGTCTCCTTTGACCAGAAGTTCGATCTCCTGCGCCCCGGACATCTGTTTCATCAGATTCTCTGTGGAATCGCCTGCCACTAATTTTCCTTTGGAAATAATGAAAATGTGATCACACACTGCAGATATTTCGGACAAAATATGCGAACTTAAAATAACCGTATGATTTTTGCCAAGTTCTTTGATGAGGTCACGGATCTCTATGATCTGTTTTGGATCAAGTCCGACCGTCGGTTCGTCCAGAATGATGATCTCCGGATACCCTAACACTGCCTGTGCAAATCCGACTCTCTGCCTGTAGCCTTTTGACAGGTTACGGATCAGTCTTGACTGCTGTGCAGTGATTCCGGTCGTCTCCATCGCCTCCTCCACATATTTATTTCTCCGACCCTTTTCGAGTTTCTTTAACTCTGCCACAAAGTTCAGATACTCCCTGACTGTCATATCCACATAAAGAGGCGGGATCTCCGGCAGATATCCCACACATTTTTTTGCTTCTTCCGGCTGTGCAAAAATATCAAATCCGTTGATTTTTACCTCTCCGCTGGTTGCACCTAAATACCCTGTAATAATGTTCATCGTGGTGGATTTTCCGGCGCCGTTTGGTCCTAAAAATCCATAAATTTTTCCCGGTTCCACAGTCAATGTCAGATCATTCACTGCAATATGGTCGCCATATTTTTTTACCAGATGGCTGATCTCGATCACAATCTTTTCCTCCTTACTTTCGGCTCGCATGAAAATCGCGAAATCCGTCTGTTTTCACGAATTTCGCAACTGTCGGTTTTCGATAGTACTATCTTATCGAAAAAATGTGTTTAATTTTGGTAAAAATTGTGATAACTTTGTGAAACGACGATTTTTCTCTTCTTAAGTACCTGCTATTTAAACATATATATTGTATTTCTTCAGATCCTCTTTGACCTGCCCGATCGTCTCAAAGCAGATTCCGTGGATTCCGGCTTTTTTTGCTCCCTCGATATTTTCCATCCGGTCATCGATAAATACACACTCATCCGGTTTTAACCGATACTGATTTAACAATGTTTCATATATTTCAAGATCCGGTTTGATCTGCTTCACTGTATAGGAAAAAATCGCTCCGTCTGTCAACGGCAGGAAATCCAGCGCATTGTCTTTTGTTCTCCGGTAAGTCCAATCCCCATAATTAGAAAGAATATACACCTGCAAGCTCTCTTTTTTCATATTGGAAATCCATTCTTTCGTATAGGAAAACTGTTTGATTGCCAGTTCCAGATGGTTCCAGAACAGATTGATCTCTTTTTTATATTCCGGTGCCTTCTCATAAAATGCCTGAAGAATCTGTTCATCTGACCAGACACCACGGTCTGTCTCAAGCCAGACCGGAGTATTTACCGTAGCATCCGCAACCGCTTTCACTGTCTTATCATCAAATCCAAGTTGTTTCATTGCGTCTTCCGGCTCCCACGCCACAAGCACTTTCCCGACATCTAAAATTATATTTTTTACCATAAATCCTCCTTCTTCCTTGTTTTGTCACAAAAGGCAGGGTGCACTGCACGCCTGCCTCAGTCTTTTTATTTATTGCGGTAAATGATATCTTCTCTGCCTGGTCCGTTGGAAACCATTGTGATCGGGTATCCGATCTGTTCCTCAACAAACTCAATATATTTTCTGCAGTTCTCCGGAAGATCCTCGTATTTCTTAATTCCACGGATATCACATTTCCATCCCGGGAGATTCTTTAATACCGGTTTTGCCTTCTCTAATTTTGCAGTTACAGGAAAGTCTGTAGTAACTTCTCCGTCGATATCGTATCCAACACATACCGGGATCTCATCTAAGTATCCTAATACATCAAGTACGGTAAGTGCTACATCGGTTGTTCCCTGCAGACGACATCCATATTTACTTGCAACACAGTCATACCAACCCATTCTTCTTGGACGTCCGGTTGTTGCTCCAAATTCACCACCGTCTCCGCCGCGTCTTCTCAGTTCGTCAGCCTCGTCTCCGAAGATCTCACTTACAAATGCACCTGCTCCTACTGCGGAAGAGTATGCTTTACTTACTGTTACAATCTTCTTGATCTCATATGGTGGGATGCCTGCTCCGATCGCACCGTATGCTGCTAAAGTAGAGGAAGATGTTACCATTGGATAAATTCCGTGATCCGGATCTTTTAAGGTACCAAGCTGACCTTCTAATAAGATCTTCTTGCCTTCCTTGATTGCTTTGTCCAAGAATAAAGAAACATCCCCGACATACGGAGCTACCATGTCTCTGTACTCATGTAAAGTAGCTAATAATTCCTCATCTTTTAATAATGGTTTGTGATACATATGCTCAAGCATAATGTTCTTTGTCTCGCAGGTACGTTTTACTTTTGCCTGCAATAATTCCTCGTCGAATAACTCACTTACCTGAAAACCGATCTTTGCATATTTGTCTGAATAAAATGGTGCGATACCGGACTTGGTAGAACCGAAAGAATTCTTTCCAAGACGCTCCTCCTCATACTGATCGAAAAGAACGTGGTATGGCATAACGATCTGTGCTCTATCTGAAATCATGATTTTTGGTGCAGGCACATTGCGGTCTGTGATCGATTTGATCTCACTTATTACCTTCGGGATATCCAGTGCAACACCATTTCCGATAATGTTGGTGATATGGCTGTGGAATACACCTGATGGCAATGTATGTAATGCAAATTTACCATAGTTGTTTACGATGGTGTGACCTGCATTTGCTCCGCCCTGAAAACGGATAACAATGTCCGCTTCATCTGCAAGCATATCTGTGATTTTTCCTTTTCCCTCGTCGCCCCAGTTAGCGCCTACTACTGCTGTAACCATTTGATTTTCCTCCTGCATAAAAAAAGTGATGGTCTGTAAAAACCATCACACTTTCCTGTTTTTACTTTATGATTATACACGAATATATGTCATAAGTAAAATTAATATTCATTATATTTGATATAATTGTTTATTATATCATGAAGCAAAGCTTCATGATCGACATTCGCCGTTCGCCGAATGCATAAATGCATTCTTCTCACTTGCGCTCATTATATCATGATATTCCATATGCTATCAGACACGATTGGTTTCAGAAACATGGAAACCAAAAGCGTAACTGCCAGAATCAGGACAGGTTCATATCGTACCAAAATTCCTTTTGAATCCACTGATTTTAAAGAGAACGGAAAAGAAAATCTTCTGCTTATTTCATATCCCAGCACGGTTCCTGCCGTATTGGTGATCAGATCATCAATATCCGTAAGCCGGAATGTAAATATCTGTAATAGTTCAATCCCCAGTGATACCGCGAGTCCCATGAAAAACATGGTTTTGAAAGACCGGTAATTCTTCCAGACCGCAGGTACAAAAAATCCCATCGGTATAAATAAAATGATATTCAAAATCGTATTTTTCATATATGCAAACGGACTATTTACAATGTCTACAAACGGTATCAGATTCAGACCAAAATCTATCTGAAATGTCCCAACCTCAGGGACACCCACAACTGAAAACATTGCAATCGCATAAAATGCAAATATCAGTTTTACACAAAATGGTTTAAATTCCCATTTCCTGTAGATTGTACACTGCAAAATAGCCAAAGCAGGAATCACAAAAATAGCAGACGAGACACAGTCTATCCCGATCGATAATAAACGCATCATTTACGTTTCCCCCTAAATATCCTGATCTTGCATATAAATTTATCATATTCCTGCCCGTAATCCCATTAATATTCTATTAAGATTGATAAAGAATTGATGAACTTTTTCTGACATTTTCACTACGGAACAAGCAGAAAATCGTATAGTTTTTCCGCTGCTGCCGACATCGGCGCACGCTCGTTTGAGACAATGCAAAACTCGCGTTCCGGTATCGCTCTGTCAAATTTCAATACAAATAATTCCCCGCTTTCAATGTATTTTTCTGCGAAATCCGACACAACACTGGCAACACCGAGGTTGCGCACCGCAAACTGGATGAGCATATCACTTGTCGCAAGTTCAAATTCCGGCCGGACAAATGTGCCGCGCTCTGCCAGATAATCCTCTACATATTTTCTTGTGGAAGTACTGCCCTCTAAGCACATCACCGGAAGATTTTCAAGCTCTTTATAGCTTAATTTTCCGCCTTTTAAATACTCAAACTTTTTTCCCGCCACAAAGACATCCTGGATTTTGCGGACAGGCGTCATTTTAAAATCGTATTTGTTGTTCACCGGGGTACTGATGATCCCAAAATCAATTTTTCCGTCCTGCAAATGTTTCAACGTCTCCGGTGTCGGGGCATTCGTCACAGTCACTTTGATCTGCGGAAATGCATCATGGAACGTCTCCAGATAAGGAAGCAGATAAAACTGCAATGTCATGTCACTGGCACCCACACAGATTTCTCCGGCATCTAAGTTTAACATCTCCGAGAGTTTTTTCTCCCCGGTGAGGATTGTCTCATATCCTTTTCTCACATATTCTGCAAGCAGTCCGCCTTCTTTTGTCAAGCGCACGCCTTTGGATGTCCGCACAAAGAGAGCACAGGAAAGATCACTTTCTAAATGTTTGACTGCCTGGCTGACTGCTGGCTGTGAGATGGAAAGTGCCTCTGCTGCGAGGGAGATACTGTTGTATTTGGATACATAATAAAAAATTTTGTAGTATTCGAGGTTTGTCTGCATTATTTTACTCCGTGATTTTACTGTGACTTGCAAATAATTGCTTTCTTATTATAACAGTTTCCCACGAAAAAATCTTTTCTTTTGCGAAAACAAAAAATTTATATTTTTTCGCAAAAATAAACATTGTCTTTTTGCGGTCCATGCCTTATACTAGGTTGCTGAAACGCAAAGAATATGCGTGTTGAGGCTAAAAAAACACGGACAGATTTTTAACTATTTTATAGATCAAGGAGTACAGACTATGACAAAAGACATGACAACGGGAAGCCCGCTCAGAATGATCTTACTTTTTTCCGTTCCGGTTCTACTGGGAAATATTTTTCAGCAGTTTTATAACATGGTGGATACGATCATTGTCGGGCAGTATCTTGGTGAGGATGCTCTGGCTGCGGTAGGCTCTACCGGATGCCTAATGTTCCTTGTATTAGGATTTGCAAATGGTATTGCGCAGGGATTTGGCGTTATGGTCTCCCACGCTTTCGGCGCAAAAGATTTCAAGCTGTTAAAACATTATGTTGCACTTTCCCTGATACTGACTGCCATTGTATCGTTAATTCTGACTATCCCTACGGTGGCAGCTTCCAGACAATTTCTTATTTTAATGAAAACACCGGACAATATCTTAGGACTCGCAGACTCTTATATTAAAGTCATTTTCGCAGGTATCCTGCTCACGATGTCCTACAACGTTGCCTCCGGTATTTTAAGAGGGATCGGCGACAGCAAAACACCGCTGTATTTCCTGATTCTCTCTTCCTTTTTAAATATTGTGCTCGACCTGTTTTTGATTGTCGTCGTAAAACTTGGAACCGCAGGCGCTGCCTATGCAACGATCATTGCGCAGGGTGTCTCCGCACTGCTTTGCTTTATTTATATGTTCCGCAAATTCGACATTTTAAAAACCAGCCGGGAAGATTACTATCTCGACAGATACGGTGTGTTCAATATGCTTTCCATCGGTATTCCGATGGCGCTCAACTATTCCATCACCGCTATCGGAACCATGATCCTGCAGGGCGCAGTCAATATTTTCGGTTCCAGTGTTGTGGCTGCCTTCACTGCCGCCTCCAAAGTGGAAAACCTCTCCACCCAGACCATGCCGACACTCGGCACTGCGATTGCCACCTACTGCGGTCAGAACCTCGGCGCAGGAAAATACAAACGTATCTACGAGGGAATGCGCAAAGGATTTTTCATCTGCATTTTTATCTCGCTTGCTGCCTCTGCCATCTGCGTATTCGGCGGACGTTTTATTGTGAGCTGGTTTGTGAGCGATCCTTCTGAAGAAATTTTTGACTATGCCATGCAGTATCTGAACACCATCAGTTTCTTCATGCTGCCGCTCGCATGGATTTTCCTTTACCGGAACGCCCTGCAGGGCTTAAACCGCGGACTTGTTCCAATGTTAAGCGGTGTTGTGGAAATGGTGTGCCGTATTATCGTGATCGCCGTCACCTTAAATCCGTTCGGTTACTGGGCAGTCCGTCTGGCAAGCCCGATCACATGGCTGATCACCGGAATCCTTCTGATCGTGACGTATTTTATCTGGGAAAAACAGAGCCGGAAAAAACATGCCGGTTCACCAGCCTAAAACTTTAGTTTTCCACCCCACTTCTGAACAGCCTCCACAAGCTGTATCAGATAACGGAACACCGGCTCCGTGATGACTGCGAACACGATCATGAGCATTGCACATTTTCCTGTGACCGCCGTGATCGCAAACAGTTCACTGAAAAACAGCATACAAAATAACCAGCCGATGACCATCGCTGCGATCAGGATCGCATGCGGTGTTGTCATCGGTTTTGCTATATGATAAAGGATCATGAAACCGACAACTGCGATCAGGATCGTGCACGACGTGGAAACGCACTCTTTTTCCACTCCGAACTCCCTGCAGAAAATCACCAGACCGCTCACCACGATAAAATCTGTAATCCCAGCCGGAAGCGCCTGGATCAGGACATTGGTAAGAAAATGTCCATGGATCTGATTCCGGTTCTGCTCCAGCGCCAGAAAAAATGACGGAATCCCGATCGTAAAAACGCTGATGAGCGACACCTGCGATGGCTCCAGCGGATAATCGATCAGAAACAGCATGGAAAATACGGCTAAGAGCATGGAGAAAATGTTCTTGACCAGATAAAGGCTGGCAGTGCGCCCGATGTTGTTCACCACCCGCCGCCCTTCCATGACAACCGCCGGCATTTTATTGAAATCATTATCGAGCAGCACAAGCTGTGCCACATGCGAAGCCGCCTCACTGCCTGACGCCATCGCAATGCTGCAGTCTGCATCTTTTAACGCAAGAATATCGTTCACGCCGTCTCCGGTCATTGCCACGGTCTTTCCCTGCTCTTTTAATGCCTGCACCAGAAGACGTTTCTGCTCCGGTGTCACCCTGCCGAACACCGTGTATTTTTTTGCTGCCTTCCGCACTGCATCCGCTGTTTTCAACGTTGCTGCGTCCACCTGTTTTTCCGCATGGCGGATTCCCGCTTTCTTTGCGATCTCCGATACCGTGACCGGATTGTCCCCGGAGATCACTTTCACTTCCACTCCCCGCTTGGAAAAGTAACGGAACGTATCCATTGCCCCCTCCCGGATCGCATTGTTGAGCAGGATAAATGCAATGGGACTTGCATTTTCTGTCAGTTCTTTTCCATCCAGATTCCCCTCATACTCTGCAAATACAAGCACACGATATCCCTTTTCCAGAAATACTTCGATTGTTCCCTGAACAGCCGCATAATCCTGCCGCAGCACAAATTCCGGTGCACCGACCACATAAGCTTTTCCTGCCAGAACCACTCCGCTGTATTTTGTGGCAGACGAAAATGGGACGATTTTTTCTGCACTGTTTTCCAACGGCTCCGTAAAATACTGCTGTAATGCCTCCATCGTTGCATTGTCGCACGGCAGGGCACGCACACAGTCAGAGATTGTTTTTGCAACTTTATTTTTCTCCTCTTCGGCTGCAAGGTTCTGGTCTTTTGCAAGGATAAACTGTGCCACTTCCATTTCCGGCACGGTAATGGTTCCGGTCTTATCCACGCACAGCACATTTACCCGCGCCAGTGTCTCGATACATTTCATGTCATGGATCAGTACCTTTTGTTTTCCAAGCCTCATCACCGACACCACCATCGCCACACTTGCAAGAAGGTACAGGCCTTCCGGGATCATTCCGAGAATAGCCGCCACCATGCCCGTCACACTATCTTTCATCGTTGCCCCGGAAAAAAAGTATTGCTGTAAAAACAGGATCGCCCCGATCGGCAAGATGATCACGCCCACGGTCTGCACAAGGCGGTTCAACGCCCGGATCATCTCCGACTGCTCGCCCTCTTTTGTCTGTGTTGCCTGTAACATCAGTCCTGAAATATAAGAATCTTTTCCCACTTTTTCGAGTTTTGCCAGGCACTCTCCCGATATCACAAAACTCCCCGAGAAAAGCGGATCTCCCTCTTTTTTTATAATCTCATCGGCCTCCCCTGTGATCAAAGCCTCATTGACCGTGATATTGCCGGATAACACCAGTGCGTCCGCCGGGATCTGTCCACCCGCCGAAAGCGTTATCACATCATCCTGCACCAGTTCATCCGCCAAAACCTCCTGCTCACTTCCATCCCGCCGGACCGTAATTTTCGGTGTGTTTAATATTGTAAGATCATCCAGGATTTTTTTGGAACGCAGCTCCTGGATGATTCCGATCAACATATTTGCAATAATTATAGGTAAAAAAGTAAGATCCCGAAAGGACCCCACCACGATCAGAAGAATCGTAATGATCAAAAAAATAAGATTATAATAAGTTACAACATTTGAGCGGATGATCTGTGCCACTGTCTTTGTGGAAGAATCTACGCTTTCATTCGACAACCCTGCCTTTTTCCGAAATTCCACTTCAGCAGTGGACAGTCCACTCATATTCTGGCACATTCTGCATCTCTCCATCTCACTTTATGATGCTTTAGTATGCCCTGTTTTTTATTAAACTATTTGAACAATCGCTAATTGTTCTTTATTTTGCTTTTAATGCCCAGACAGCTTTGATCTGGCTTCTGATTTTTCCATAGTCCCATTTCTGACCACTGCGGTATAAAGAAAACGGATCGTTAATGGAAAATCCTTCATCATCATAATCATAGAGCAGGATAAAATGTCCCCCTGTAGTGAAATCTCCCTGCCGCACGGAGCAGATCACGATGTCTCCCTGATCTAAGTGCTGTTTGATCTCAATCTGGCTGATATTGATCTGCTCGGAGCGGACACCATAAGCTGCCGCCCCTTCTGTCATAAGCGACCACATCGTTCCTGTGCCGGACATATAGTAACCTTCCTGCATGGCAAATTTTGCGATTGCAGCCGGAGTTGCCTCCTCGTTTCCAGTCAGCGCAACTACTGCCATCGCCAGTGTTGTCGGACCGCATCCGCTGATCGCAACATTGCTGTCATCCCCATATGCAAGGCAGCCCCAGCGTTTATCCCACTGTAAAAAGAGCGGATATTCTTCCTGTAACTCTTTCTCTGTCAGTTCTGCTTTATCATAATCCCTTGTGTTCCCTTTGTAATCAGCTACAAATGCGATCATTTCCGGATTATTTGCCAGATTGATCAGTAATTTTTCCGGATATTTCTCTGCATTTTCCACGATCTGTGCGTAGCGTTCATCTGACGCTTCCATCTGTTCTAACTGTCTGATCGCCTGATTCAAGGAATAATCTACCGGTTTTGATAACACGACCTGTGGAATCTCCGCAAACGGATCATTCATTTCTTCGCTGTCTGCCGGTTCTTCGACAGTTTCTGTAGCAGACTGTTCCACTTTTTCCGTTCCATCTGCTGTTGTTCCATTATCCACGTTATTTGTAATTTGATTTTCTTTTTTCTCTTCATCGGAGTTATCCTGCGCTGATGCCAGCACTTCTTCTGTTTTTCCAAGTTCGATCTCAGGAAAATATCTTCCACAGACACATCCCAGTAAAAAAGATGTCAAAAGCATTACACTCAAAACGATTTTTCTTTTCCGTACAAGCTTTTTCTGTCTCAGTCTTCTTTCGTCTAATTCTGTCTGATTCTGTATCTGGCGCTGATTCTGCTCCTTCATCTATCGGTAACCTCTCTCGTATTTCTTTCCTGCGTAGCGTGTTATATTATATACATAAACCCTGTAATTTTGCTACCCTCTTCATAAAAAATTAATAAAACTTTGGGGTTTCTTTGGAATACTTACAGAAAAAAACAGGTGCCAAATGTATGACCCATTCAGCACCTGCCCTGTCCTGTCTGTTTTTATTTGTTGCTGAGATATTCGTGAATACCCTTAGCTGCTGCTTTACCGGCACCCATCGCAAGGATAACAGTTGCTGCACCTGTCACAGCGTCACCACCGGCATAAACACCTTCTTTGGAAGTTGCACCGGTCTCTTCTTCCGCAATAATGCATTTTCTGCGGTTGATATCAAGACCTTTTGTAGTGGATGAGATCAGAGGGTTTGGAGAAGTACCAAGTGACATGATCACAGTATCTGCCTCGATTTCATATTCAGAGCCCGGAATCTCAACCGGACTTCTTCTTCCGGAAGCATCCGGTTCGCCAAGTTCCATTTTGATCACTTTTGCACCCTTTACACAACCGTTTTCATCCACTAATAATTCGGTTGGATTCTGGAGAAGATCAAAGATGATACCTTCTTCTTTTGCGTGATGTACTTCCTCTTTACGGGCCGGAAGTTCTTCCTCACCACGACGATATACGATATGTACCTCTGCGCCAAGTCTTCTTGCTGTTCTTGCAGCGTCCATTGCCACGTTACCACCGCCGACTACAATAACTTTCTTACCAGCTTTGATCGGTGTATCGTAATTGTCTAAGAACGCTTTCATAAGGTTATTTCTTGTTAAGAACTCATTGGCTGAGAATACACCCATTGCCTGCTCACCAGGAATACCCATAAATCTTGGAAGTCCTGCACCGGAACCAATGAAAACTGCCTCAAAGCCCTCGTTGTCCATCAACTCATCAATTGTAACGGATTTACCGATGACAACGTTGGTCTCAATCTTAACCCCTAATGCTTTCACGTTTTCCACTTCAGCGGCAACAACCTTCTGCTTTGGAAGACGGAATTCAGGGATACCATAAACTAACACACCACCTGCCTGATGTAATGCTTCGAAAATCGTCACATTATAACCAAGCTTTGCAAGATCTCCTGCACAGGTAAGACCTGCCGGGCCTGAGCCGATCACTGCTACTTTATGTCCATTTAACTTTTCTGCCTTTTTCGGTTTAATGCCATGTTCTCTTGCCCAGTCCGCAACAAAACGCTCTAATTTACCGATCGCTACAGGCTCTCCTTTGATTCCACGGATACATTTTCCCTCACACTGTGTCTCCTGTGGACATACACGGCCACAGACTGCCGGAAGTGCGGAAGACTCGCTGATCACATGGTAAGCAGCCTCAAAATTACCTTCTTTTACTTCTGCGATAAATCCCGGAATATTGATAGATACCGGACATCCTTTCATACACTGTGCATTTTTACAGTTTAAGCAACGGGCAGCTTCTGCCATTGCCTCTTCTTCGTTATATCCCAAACATACCTCTTCAAAGTTCGCTGCACGAACGGCTGGCTCCTGCTCACGAACCGGAACTCTAGTTAATACGTCCATTTTTTCCTCCTGATTCTATGTAACTGACCAGACAGCTTTCTCTCTGATCTGCAAAATTTCTGATTTTTAACTGTTACAATTGCCGCATCCACCGTGATGTGTTGCACCTTCCTGTAATTTCAGCATGGCTCTTCCCTCTTCGGTCTTGTACTGGGCCTGTCTTCTCATTGCCTGGTCAAAATCAACCAGATGTCCGTCGAACTCCGGTCCGTCTACACATGCAAATTTTACCTCATCGCCTACAACCAGACGGCAGGCACCACACATTCCGGTTCCGTCTACCATGATTGGATTCATGGAAACAACGGTTGGAATCCCTAATTCTTTTGTCAGTTTGCAGACAAATTTCATCATGATCATTGGTCCGATCGCTACACAGTGGTCATAACGCTTTCCATTATCCCAGAGTTCCTGCAGCTGTGCAGTACCGGTTCCCTTGAAACCATACGAACCATCATCCGTTGTCACATAAAGGTTTGTGGCAACTTTTTTCATCTCATCCTCTAAGATCAGTAAATCTTTGTTACGTGAACCCATGATGACATCACAGTCAACACCATGCTCATGCAGCCATTTTACCTGAGGATAAACCGGAGCTGTACCAACACCACCTGCAACAAATAAAATTTTCTTTTTCTTTAATTCTTCGATATCTTCATGGATCAGATCCGATGGGCATCCCAGAGGTCCAACGAAATCTTCAAAAGCATCCCCTTCCTGTAAGCTTACCATACGCTCTGTGGAAGCTCCTACGGTCTGGAATACGATCGTGATTGTTCCCTCTTCCCTGTCGTAATCACAGATGGTAAGCGGAATACGTTCACCCTCCTCATCAATTTTTACAATAACAAACTGTCCCGGTTCGCAATACTGCGCAACACGGGGAGCCTTGACATCCATAAGATAGATCTTGTCTGCCAGTTTTTCTCTTCTAACGATTGGATACATGTTTTTCCTCCTTGTATATACTCACTGCCTTTTTCATCTCTGTAATCGTTTTTCTTAATCACGAATCTCCTATGAAAATATACATTTTTTTAGCATTACTTTATATAATAAAGGAAAAGCCGTTAGATTTCAACGGCTTTTCCCTTGTTTTATTGCTTTTTCATATAATTGAAACATACTAATTATTTATAGCTTCTATTCTTACTACACCACTATTATGCCTCCACTTTGGAAAACAGAATTCTGTCATTATCCAATGCCTTTCCGGCACGGACTGCAAACTGCTCTAACAGATCATCCACTGACATCTTTTCCCGTTCTTCCCCGGAAACATCCAGCACAATATTTCCCGAATCCATCATGAGGGTACGGTTTCCAAGTTCAAGCGCCTGATGCATGTTGTGCGTGACCATAAGGCAGGTGATGTTCTGCTCTGACACTATCTTTTTTGTGAGGTTCAGTACTTTCTCTGCGGTGGCAGGGTCTAAAGCTGCGGTATGCTCATCCAGCAGCAAAATCTTAGGAGTCACCATCGTTGCCATCAAAAGTGTGAGTGCCTGACGCTGTCCACCGGACAAAAGTCCGACCGGCTGCTTCATACGGTCTTCTAACCCCATGTCAAGCAGTGCGAGCTGCTCTCTGAATTTTTTCTTGTCCGCTGCCTTGATGCGGCTGAAATAAGCATTTTTTGAAGTTGTAGTACGAAGATAAGCAAGTGCCATATTTTCCTCAATCGTCATATGCGGTGCCGTTCCCTTTAAAGGGTCCTGAAACAGATGACCGATCACTTTGCTTCTGATATGTTCTTTCTGATACGTGATATCCTCGCCGTCTAACATGATCAGACCTTTATCTGCGAAAAATGCTCCTGTTATCGCATTAAAAAGAGTGGATTTTCCTGCTCCGTTGCTTCCTACGATCGTTGCAAAATCCCCCGGTTTTAAGATAAGGTTTAAATCCTTTAATGCACATTTTTCATTGACAGTTCCCGGATTAAAAGTTTTGCTGACATCGCGCATCACAAGCATTGCGTTCTTCTCTGCCATTATCTTTCTCCTCCTTCGCTGTCATTTTTCCTCATTTCCTGAATGTATATCTGGTTCTGTGCCTTTGCCGCACGTTTCTGTCTGTAAAAATTCATCTGCTTTTTCAGATACGGGAATGCGATCGCCACAGCTACGATAATGGATGACACAAGTTTTAAGCACTCTGCCGGAACATTCAGTCTTAATGCAACTGCCACGATAAAACGATACAGGCAGCTTCCTAATATAACACCGATCACACGCTGTAACATGCCGCCTTTTCCTATGATAGATTCTCCGATGATCAGGCTGGCAAGTGCAATCGTTACCATTCCGGTTCCAAGATTGATATCACAGGATTTCTGATACTGCGCAAGCAGTCCGCCGGAGAGACCGGTCAGGGCATTGGCAACACAAAGTCCGATCGTGATCATGGCACTTGTATTAATGCTGGAAGCTCTTACCATATCCGGATTATCTCCGGTTGCGCGGATGGAAAGTCCAAGCCTTGTATTTAAAAAGAAAGAGATCAGCACTCCTACAATGATAACGATCAGTGCAGCCACGATCAGTTTATACCACGTTCCACCGATCGCTGTTTTTGCCCAGGTAAAAACGGATTCACAGTTGAATAAGTTCATGTTGGAAGCGAATCCCATTACTGCAATATTAATTGTATAGAGTCCGGTATTCACAATGATTCCTGCAAGAATGGACTGGATTCCCATTTTTGTCTGTAAGAATGCGGTCACAAAACCGGAGCAGACACCTGCTGCCATCGCTGCAAATAATGCTAAGATTGGATGACCGGATAATGTCATGGATGCGCACACGGCACATCCTAAAGTAAAGCATCCGTCTGTGGAAAGATCCGCAATATTTAAAATGCTGAAGGATATGAATAATGCCAGTGCGACCAATGCATAGATAAAACCAAGTTCTAATGCACTTTGTACAATTGATAATGTAATAATGGAACCCATACTTTAATTAAACTCCTCTGCTGTTACTGTTTCGATCAATTCAGAACACATATCTTTAAATACAGAATAATCGATTCCGAGCTTTTCTGCAATCTCTGTATTTACGGTTACGATACCACTGTCTAATGTTTCTACTGCGGTTGCTGCTGGATCTGCGCCGTTTGCAAGAATGTCAACTACCATGTCTGCTGTCTTTGTTCCAAGTGTCTCATAGTTGACACCATATCCTAAGAAGGCACCGTTTAATGCAAAGGAATCTGCACTTGTGTAGTGAGGGATACCTGCATCTGCAAATTTTTCAAAAATTGCAAGTTCTGCTGTCATTACGGTATTGTCCTGTGGAGTGAAGACTGCATCTACTTTTTCAGCTACAAGAGAATCGGCTGCTGCCTGGATCTCTCCGGTTGTTGTTCCTGTTTTTTCTACATAAGAAATTCCTTTTTCATCGCAGTAAGCTTTTGCTGCCTCGATCGCACTTGTGGATGAATCCTGGCTCTTATCGTATAATAATCCGATTTTTGCTGTATCCGGATTGGCTGCTACAATGAAGTCCATAATCTGCGCCACATCGATTGCATCGGATGTTCCTGTGATATTTGCCCCCGGAGCCTCTGTACTTGCTACAAGTCCTGCGCCGACCGGATCAGATACTGCGGAAAATACTACCGGAATCTGATTATCTTCGGTTGCATTCTGCATGATCATTGCTGCCGGTGTTGCGATTGGGATGATCACATCCACTCCCTCTGCCACAAGATCGGCTGCGATCTGGTTCAATGTGGATGAATCTGCCTGACCATTGTAAGTGTAATCTGCATAATCAAAAGTTACTCCAAGTTCTGCTCCCTTGGCGTCTAACTCTGCCTCGATTGCTTTTTCAATCTGGTTTAAAGATGCATCATCTACATACTGTACGATTCCAACTTTGTACACGGTTCCGTCTGCAGTATTCTGTGCATTGTCTTTTGCGGTTTCTGTTGTTTCTGCGCTTGCTGCTTCGTTCGTGCTGTTACCTGCATTTGCTGTGTCTGTGCTGCTTCCGCATCCACTTACCATTGCTGTTACCATTGCCATTGTTAATACTGCTGCCATCATTTTTCTTCTCATAATTTTTTCCTCCAAATTTTAAAAAATGTTTTTTGAAAGAAATCCGTTTTGAAAGTTTTAAGAATCATGTATTGCGGTTTTGTTTTCAGGTATAAAAAAGAATCTCGCCTGCGAGATTCTCCGCCTGCGGCGGGTCGCAATATGCGACATGTTTCTTATCCGCCGCAGTGCGATCCTCACGGAGTGTTTTTTATGTAATGGAAACGAAGTTTCCTATTACATAAAAAACCGTCTCAAGCTGTTGCTTGAGACGGTAATAAAATCTTATTATCGCGGTACCACTCATCTTGACCATCCGGTCCACTCTCTCATGTACTATCATACACGCCTGATTGATAACGGGTTCGGTTCCCGGTGACTCCTACTGCTGATACATGGCTCTGTATGCTTCATGTATGTTGTTCAGGTCACCCTCGAAAGTCCATTCAGTAAAATGATCCATACTGCAATCCCACCAGCTGCAGCTCTCTGTAATATCAACAGATTACTTACTACTCTTTCTCAACGGTTTTTCTTTATGTTGTTACTTTAATACATTAACGTATCTTTGTCAACACCTTTTTTATGTTTATGAAAAGTATACAAGTTCATCTTCCGGTTTTTCTGCCGGTGTCACTGAGATTGGATAAAGAACAGGTCCTTTTCCCTTGTACTCTTTTGCGAATTCTACGTGTACTTCTGCTGTGATATTGATCCAGGATTTGTGCGGAATTTCATCCTCCCTGTCGTATTTCGTTTTGAAGCCGATGAAGGTAACATCCTCCACACAGCAGGTCATTGCAAAACGTCCCGGAACCATAATTCCTTTTTTCAGTTTGTCCGGATTGTATACAAGTGCTAAGAAAGAAACTTTCTTACCCTCATACTTTTTCGGATTGTCCTGACAATCCATATACCAGATTGCATAATCTGCATCGGAAATTTCAATCTCATCCGCAGTAATGTCAAATGGCAGCTCCTCCGGTCTCTCGTCAAGTGTTCCGTCCGCACGCTCATAGACAAGCTGTGCTTTCCGGTTTAATGCCTTGACATTTCTGCGGTATTTTCCTTTGTCTGTACTGTCATCACAGCGATTGAAGATCACGACATCTGCGGAAAAAAGCTGTTCCATGATCATTGTACGCATATTTACAAGATACATATCGAAAGTCGTTGCATCTACCGTGGCAAGCTGCTGTACGATCATCCAGTACTTTGGAAGTTCCATATCCATGAGTGTTCCCATCTGCCACGTTCCGTTGTACTCTAAGAATACCTGCTCCGGCTGGTACTCGGTATTTACTTTTTTCAAAAAGTCCTCTGTAAAATCTGCCTCACTGTCTACCATGACAAGTTTTACATTATTTTTTTCAAGTTCTTCATCCGTAAACTCTGCATCGCCGTCTTCACAGCAGATGACAAGGCTTTTTCCCTCTTTTGCAAAACCCTGCTCAAATAAGGTGTCTTTGATGAGGGAGGTCTTTCCACTGTCCATAAAACCGGTAAATAAATATACTGGTATTTCGTTCATATATATTCTCCCTTATTAAATTCCGAATAACTCTTCTAATCTGTGTTCGTCAATGTTGCAGCCGATCACACAAAGTCTTCCTGTATAGTCAGGCTCGCCGTCACGAAGCTCATATTCACCCGGAACCATGTCAAAGTAAATCCAGGAACCATTCTCATCCTCTACCATTCCTTTGGCACGGAGGATTGTTCCGTAATCATCTGTCTCGCAGAGAGTCTTTAATACATCCTCGATCTTTTCCTTCGTGAATTTGTGAGGCGTCTCTTTGCCCCAGCTTGTAAACACTTCATCTGCATGGTGGTGATGATGATGGTCGTGGTCATGGCATCCGCAGGTGCAGTTCTCATCATGCTCATGATGATGTTCATGCTCGTGGTCATGGTCATCATGATCGTGGTGATGTTCATGTTCGTGGTCGTGGTCTTCATGATCGTGATGGTGTTCATGGTCGTGGTCGTGATCATGCTCTTCGTGATCGTGGCATCCGCAGGTGCAGTTCTCGTCATGTTCATGATGATGTTCGTGATCATGCTCATGATCGTGGTCTTCATGATCGTGGTCATGATGGTGATGTTCATGCTCATGCTCCTCTGCCTCTTCTTTGGCATGCTGCTCAGCCATCAGTTTCATCTCAAGAGAATCTGCTCCCTCGATTACTTTTAAGATCTGCTCGCCTTTGATCGCATCCCATGCTGTTGTGATGATTGCAGCCTTTGGATTCAATGTCTGGATCTGTTTTACACAAAGTTCTAACTGCTCAGGTGTTGCATTCTGGCTTCTGCTCAGTACAACAACTGTAGCATATTCAATCTGATTATTGAAAAATTCACCGAATGCTTTCATCTGTTTGCTTGCTTTTAAAGCATTTACGACAGTTACGAGTCCGTTTAATTTAACGTCTTCCTCTTTCTCGATATCGATCACAGACTTCATGACATCGGATAACTTACCGACACCGGATGGCTCGATTAGAATGCGGTCCGGATGATATTTATCAATCACTTCGTGAAGATTCTTTCCGAAATCACCTACTAATGAGCAGCAGATACAGCCGGAATTCATCTCTGTGATCTCAATTCCTGCATCTTTTAAGAAACCGCCATCGATTCCGACTTCACCGAACTCATTCTCGATCAGAACGATCTTCTCACCCTTAAATACCTCATCGATCATTTTTTTAATAAATGTGGTTTTTCCTGCTCCTAAGAAACCGGAAATAATATCAATTTTTGTCATAATAAATCCACTCCTTTTTATGTCTTGATAATATGCAAAATGCAGATTATTCTGGTTACGTTGTATTATCTTAGCCTGTCCGGAGCGCACTTTCTGCCCGAACATTCCTATTTTACTCGATTATTTTACAAAATGCAAATTTTGTGCAATTTTTAATAATTATTTTATACCCTGTTTATTTTTATCCATTATATCCGAAAACACTTCTGCATATCCTTGTATGTACCGAGAACCAAAAGGGTATCTTCACTGCTTAGTTCCATATCCGGACCAATCGCCATATTCATCTTTCCGTCTGTTTTGATCGCCAGAATACTGATGCTGTACTTTTTACGGATATCCAGTTCACCGATCGTTTTTCCGATCCAGTCTCCCGGCACCTCCACCTCAAAAATAGCATGTGAATCATCCACTTCGATATAATCATGGATATGATCTGCCGTATAGCGGATCGCTGCCCAGTTGGCGATCTGTTTTTCCGGATAAATGACCTCGTCTGCTCCGTTGCGAAGCAGGAACTTTGCCTGTACATCCCGCTCTGCACGCGATATGACCATTTTAGCGCCAAGTTCTTTCAAAAGAGAAGTTGTCTCCAGGGAATTCTGGAAATTGCCCCCGATCGTCACAAAACAAATATCATAATTTTTGATTCCAAGCGACTCCAGGAAATTCTCATTGGTACTGTCACCGATCTGTGCGTCTGTAACATACGGAAGAATTTCATTGACAAGATTTTCATTCGCATCCACAGCCATCACTTCATGTCCAAGCTCATTTAACTGGTATGCAACATGCTTTCCAAATCTTCCAAGTCCGATAAGCAAAATATTTTTCATTATAATTTTCTCCTTTATCCAACAGTAATTTTATCAAGCGGTCTTTTTGCCCCGCTCTGGATTTTTACTGAAATTGCAGCATATATAAGTGTCAGTCCGCCAACTCTTCCAAGATACATCAAAACAACCAATATCAGATGTGATACCAGTCCAAGCTCCGTTGTGATCCCTAATGTAAGTCCTGCCGTGCCCACTGCCGATGCTGTTTCAAAAAGGCAATCCGATAATGCAACATGTTCTATCTGACTGATTGCGATTCCTCCTGCAAAAAACAGGAAAAAATACAAAATAGCGATCGTTGCCGCATTTTTCACCACTGTGTTATCAAATCTTCTTCCAAAAACCTCTGTTTCCGGCTCTCTTCCAAATGTTGCAAATGCATTCAGTATCAGCACTGCGATCGTTGTTGTCTTCATACCTCCTGCCGTTGATCCCGGAGATCCACCGATCAGCATCATCAAAATCATGATCGCTTTAGAAGAATCGTTCATTGCACCAAGATCTGCCGTATTAAAGCCTGCCGTCCGAAGAGTTACCGACTGAAAAAAAGAAGCCAGTATTCTTTTTCCCATAGAAAATCCGGCGAAATCACTTAGAAAGAAAAAAATAGCCGGCAGTAAAATCAAAACAGCGGTGGTAACGAGGATAATCTTACTCTGCAGACGGTAACGTTTCAAGTTCCATTTGTTCGTGCAAAAATCATCCCAGGTCAGAAATCCGATGCCACCGATCACGATCAAAAGCATGATCACAATATTGATCAATGGATTGGCAATATATCCTGTCAGAGATGGAAATGTCTGTTCCGTCGTTCCAAGTATGTCAAAACCTGCATTGCAAAAAGCCGATACCGAATGGAAGACTGACATCCAGATTCCTTTCCATCCATAATCCCTGCAAAATACAGGAAGCATGAGAATGGCACCGATCAGTTCGATCAGAAATGTTCCCTGTAGAATAAATTTCGTAAGCCGGACAATTCCACCTACTTTCGGTGCTGAAATCGCATCCTGCATCGTACTCCGCTGCATTAACGAGATCTTTCTCCCGGAAACCATTGAAAAAGATGCAACCACAGTAATAACTCCCAATCCGCCGGTCTGGATCAGAAGCAAGATCACTGCCTGGCCAAACGCTGACCAGTAGCTTCCTGTATCCACGACCACAAGTCCTGTCACGCAGACAGCTGATGTCGCAGTAAATAAAGTTTTATCAAACGGTGTCACAACTCCGGCAGAAGATGAGATCGGAAGCATTAAAATAATTGCTCCAAGTAATATCACACCTGCAAATCCAAATGCGATCATCTCAAACGATGACATTTTCTTTTTTTTACGGATAAGTTCCGGCATATCAATTCTCCTCTTTTTCTGCTGCTTTCATTTTATTTGTGGAACTGCATATTGTAAAGCTTTTCGTAGGTTCCCTTCCTGTCCATCAGTTCTTCATGTGTTCCTGATTCTTCGATACCATCCTCAGATAAAACAATGATCTTCTCTGCGTTTTTGATGGTGGAAAGCCTGTGTGCAATTACAAATGTGGTACGGTTTTTTGCAAGTTTTTCCAGAGAATCCTGCACCACTTTCTCGCTCTCATTGTCAAGTGCGGAGGTTGCCTCATCAAAAATAAGGATCGGTGGATTTTTAAGGAAAACCCTTGCGATGGACAATCGCTGCTTCTGTCCTCCGGAAAGCTTGATCCCGCGCTGTCCGATGTCCGTCTCATAACCGTTTGGAAGTGACATGATAAACTCATGCGCATTGGCGTTTTTTGCTGCCTCGATGACTTCCTCTCTTGTCGCATCCGGTTTTCCGTAACGGATATTGTCAAAAACAGTTCCAACAAAAAGATACACATCCTGCTGCACAATGCCGATGTGGTCGCGCAGACTCTTTAAGGTGAGATCACGCACATCTTTTCCATCGATTTTTACTGCGCCGCCCGTCACGTCATAGAAACGTGGAATGAGGGAACAGAGCGTACTTTTTCCTGCGCCGGAGGAACCGACTAATGCCATGTAAGCCCCCGCCGGGACATTTAAACTGATATGGTTCAACACTTTTTCCGTGTTTTCCTCATACTGGAATGAAACATTTTCAAAAGTAATATCTCCTTTTACATCCTTAAGTTCCACTGCATCTTTTTTGTCCTCGATATCCGGATGAATGGCGAGGATCTCCTGAAAACGCTCAAATCCGGTATAACCGTTCTGGAACTGCTCTGTGAAATCAATGAGGGTGCGGACCGGATCCGTAAACACACTGATATAGAGCATAAATGTGACAAGGTCGCTGACATCCACACTGCCTTTTGCGATCAGCACCGTACCTGTCAGGATCACACTGACCTGAATGAGTGTCGTAAACGCTCCAAGCCCTGCCTGATAACTTCCCATGTAAAAATAGCTGTTTTTCTTGGCTGCAAGGAAACCGTCATTGCCTTGCTTAAACTTGCGGTTTTCAATCTCTTCGTTGGCAAAAGATTTTACCACCCGGATACCGGATAAGTTGTCCTCGATCTGCGCATTGATGTCCGCAATTTTTACACGGTTCTGTTTGAATGCGAGACGCATTTTTTTATTCAGGACAAATGCATAGATCAGCATGAACGGCAATATTGCAAAGGCTGCAACTGCGAGCATTGGGCTGATGTTCACAAGAATGATCAGTGCTCCGGCAATTTTGATCACGGACAGAATGATGTTCTCAGGTCCATGATGCATCAGTTCGCTGATATCAAAAAGATCGGTTGTGATACGGCTCATCAGCTGTCCGACTTTCTGGTCATCATAAAAGGAAAAGGACAGTTTCTGGTAATGTGCGAAAATTTCCGCACGCATGTCATACTCGATTTTCGCTCCCATCACATGTCCATAATTACAAATGTAGAATTTACTGTAACAGTCAACCGCCACCAGCACAAACAGTCCAATGGCAATGTATGCTGCCTGATGCAAAATTTCTGCCGGCTCACGGTACACAAGATTGTAGGTCACATACCGCACGACCAGCGGAATGATCAGGGCAACCGCCGCAGAGAGCGTTGCAAAAAACATGTCTGTCCAGAACACACGCATGTAAGGTTTATAATAGGTGAGCATTTTTTTCATGGTTCCACTTTTTTTCATAAATTCCGGTTCTCCTCTGCATAAGATAAGACTGATACATTCTTTTATGCATCAGTCTCATTCAAATTCATATGATATTATTTTAGACGTAAAGCTGAAATTGTCAAGCTTTTCCCCTACGCCGGATATGCTGCTTATTTTCTCTTTTCAAACCCATACACCCATTTTCCACGCAAAAATAAAGCAAGGAAAATGACCGAACTAATACTCCAGGTCAATGGATACGCCCAGAAGATCACGCGGATATCCGGGATAAAATGAACCGTAACCGTGATATAGCTTACACGGAACAGACACCATACACACAGCATGACGATCATTGGAACCGATGCATTTCCCGAACCACGAAGCACCGCAGCGATGCAGTGGGAAAAAGCCAGCAGAAAATAGAACAATGCAATGGTTCTCGACTGCATAACTCCATAATGTACTACATCCGGTTCACTGTTAAAGGCTGCAATAAGCACCGGTGCGGCTGTATAAATCACAACTCCGATCAATTCTGCAATGATAATCGAACAGAGAACGCCAAATCTCGCTCCTTTTTTTGCACGGTCATACTGCTTTGCACCAAGGTTCTGGCTGACAAAAGTGGTCAGCGCCATCGTAAAACAGGTCACCGGCAGAAACGCAAATCCTTCGATTTTGGAATAAGATCCACATCCCGCCATCGCCATTTTCCCAAATGCATTGATATTTGTCTGCACAAAAACATTCGCAATGGCGATCACAGAATTCTGAAAACCGGACGGCACACCGTTTTGTATGATCTGCCACAGCATCTGGCTGTCAAAACGGATTTTATTTAACTGAAGCCTATATTCTTCTTTTGCTCTCAGAAGATGGATCAGACATAAGAATGCACTTACAAATTGGGAAATCGCTGTTGCCAAAGCGGCTGCACCGACTCCCATCCCCAATCCTGAAATAAAGAAAATATCCAGCACCACATTGATACAGGAAGAAATGATCAGATAAATCAGCGGATGTCTGCTGTCTCCAACCGACTGCAAAATCCCTACAAAAATATTGTACATGATCACTCCGATAGAGCCTGCAAAATAAGTGCGGAAATAGGTGATAGATTCCGGAAGCACCTCTGCGGGTGTTCCCATCAACACCAGGATCTTCGGTGCTAAAAGCATGCCGATCACTGTCAATGCAATTCCTGCTGCAATTCCAAACGCAACCGTTGTGTGGATTGATTTCTCCAGATTTGCCCTGTCTTTCGCTCCATAATATCTGGCAATTACAACACCTGCACCCATTGCGATGCCATTGATAAATCCAACCATCAGAAAAATCAGATTCCCGGATGAGCTGACTGCCGCCAACGCATTGCTGCCGAGATAATTTCCTACGATCAGTGAATCTGCCGTGTTATACAATTGCTGAAACAAATTTCCAAGAAACAGCGGAATCGCAAATAAAATAATTTTTCTGGAAATGCTTCCCTCTGTCATTCTTGTTTTATCTTCTGTTCTCATCATTACTTCCTCGTATCTTTTTCTGCTCTACGCTCTGACTCTAATAATAGGTACTATCTATAGTATAGTTTTTTTCGTGTAAAATCAACAAGTTTTGAGGATTATAAGAGATTTGGATTGAACAAAATCTTGAGTTACATAACTAATGCTGCTCCATATAATCAATAAATTCCGTTGTCTTAGACCAGTACTTAATCCCCCAATTTTCAAAATTCCATTCATCCATGTAATTGTTACATTCATAGTCAATATACTCTTTTAATATTCTTTCATTTGCTACATCAATGTCTAACATTCTTGGAATTCTGATTCCTGTCTGCAACAGTCTGTTATAATCATTTTGTTCTGCTTCGATTTTATTGCCAAATGAGTAATATTCACATGGCTCATGGTGTATCTGTTTTAACACATAAAATTTACCTTCCCGTTCTGCCAAATAGGAATAACCACCTTTTCCATGTCCTAATAACTTCACAATTTTATATTCTTTCTGATTAACATTCATAACATCCTGCATTATCGTCCCCCCTGTTTATTCGGCAAAGTATATTCCTTGAATCCGACCACTAACGTAGCGTCAGGCTTTTGCATTGCAATTAACATTGTGTTGTTAAAGCTGTAATTATGAAATTTTGACATGGTATTCAGATAAATCTTGTACTTCTCGCTTTCAAAAAGTTCCTTGATACCCTACTCCAACTTCTCCGTTATTTCCTGTACTTTCTGTTTTTCTGTTTTAGCGTCTGCCATTGTTTTTGTTTCTTAATTGTCTGTTTCTATGCTATTAAATTTCTCCCTTTTCGGAAAAGTGTTTCTGATATTACTTAACCCAAACTATCCTGTTATTTATACATTTTAAGAAGTTAATGCAATTTGAGCTATTGATTTGCTTGGATATGATAAAGATTAGTTTTGCTGACTGGATTGAAATTGAGTTTAGGTTTAAAACATAATAAAAGCTATCCAATTTTTTTGACCGGGTAGCCTTTGTAAAATTTATTCTGCTGGAACTTCTGTGGCTGTGAGTGATATATACTCTGAAAAAATGGCATTTACCACAGCTTTCCTTTCGTCATCCAGTGATAAATAGTTCTGATTTACATTATCGTTGAATGTACCACAATCGGAATGATATTTGTATGTTTCTTCGTTGATTGTAATTTCAATGTTGCTTAAACAATCAGTTGTACCTTCTGTATTCCATGCATCACCACATAATATATTAGATATAGTTCTGATATCCTCATTTTCAGTGATGTTCGCATTTTCTCCTGTGAAAACATTATGAATACTTACTACTGCAACTGGGTCTATCATAAGTTCACTACTGGCCAGGACTTTTTCTGTTGCAAAAACCCACCATTTTTCATTCATATTAATCTCGATTATGCCTTCTTGTGAACCATATTGATATCCATAGCCTGTACCAAAGTTAGATTGATTGTCTTTTGTTGGCTTTTCACTTCCGTCTACTTCTGACGTAATCTCTCCATCCATAACACCACAACGGGCTTCTACTGTACTTTCATGACCTGTGTCAATATATAACTCGCCATTTACCATGACCATAGGAATTAAATCCCATTGTTCTGCTTCTTTGACAACTTTGATACCGTAAACCTCTGTTATCTGTGCTGGATAACTTTCTGCAATTTCTCCGTTATATGCTATTTCAATAATGTCACCAACATTTGGTTGTGGAGCAGTACCTATGTTTTTCATTGGTACTGTAATCAGATCTGCATTGTTTAATTCTTGACTACCCTCTACTGGTTCTACTAAAAAATAATTATCACGAATTTCAAGAATGGTTGCTTCAAAAATAGTGTTATTTTCTTCACCTATTCCACTTGGTCTGAGCCATTGACCTGTTTCTTCATCTTTCACTAAAATCAACTCGTAACCTCCCTCCGGTCTGTTAAAATAAATTTCTGTATCATCCGAAGTAAGCTCTAATTGGAAGCTATGCTCTGCTCCAATCGGACTGTTTATTCCACCAAATGTCGAAAAAAATGTAAGATAATGTGGTTTTACTCCACTTCCATTGTCTTTAAATCCTCTGATATATCCTGTAGATGTTGGAATTCCTACATCAAGCGTGATCTCCGTTCCATCCTCTGATACAGAGTAATCAACTAATACGACATCCATTCTTTTTTGAAAACCTGTGCCAATAAAGAATAGAGCTACTAATACAGCTAAAATTACAATTACTGCAATTATTCTTTTTTTCATAATCAAACACCTCCATTGATTTGGTGAAATTTCAAACAAATTCGTTTTTAAATTAACCTTAATGTAGATTTATACATCAAAAATGCAGAATTATACATGTTTTTCATTCAGACACACCATTTCGAAAGGGGAGTTAAATTTTTATTGAACCGATAGCCGACTCCCCAAACAGTCTGTATATAGGTTGGCTTGCTTGGGTTATCCTCTATCTTCTCCCGAATATTACGGATATGGCTCATGACGATGTTGTAATCACCGGAATATGATTCTTTCCACACAATGTCATAAATCCGTTCCTTGCTGAACACTATTCCCGGATGCTTTGCAAGAAGCTTGAAAATCTCAAACTCCGTATACGTAAGCTCAATCTCCTGATTTTCCCGAATAATCACCCGTTGAACCTCTGCTCGTGTCAAGTAAGAAACAAAAAAAAATTAATTTTTTTTATCAATGGGGAACCTTTAGCAAGATTCCCCATGTTACTTCTTTATAATTTTGTTTTCTCGCTATTACTACTGATTATACCATCATCCAGCCTGAAAGTCATCAAAGTTCCATCTGATTTCAATATGCTCATTATCATACACCAACACATAATCAATGAGATATCTGATTACTTCTTCATCAAACTCATCCAACTTACTAAGCTTTGTTAGCTGTTCCTGCTTTGCATCAAGAAAGAGATCCTTTTGCATATCAAGTGTTTCCTGCTTCTCTGTAATCAGACTTTCTATCTCTGCGATTTTCTGCTTAACTTCTGCAGTCTTTTTTGCCATCTGATCACGAGTGATATTTGTTTTTGTATAATCATCGTATATCTCAAACTTTAGCTTTGCATAGTGTGCCTTTGACTTTTTAAGTGATTCGATTTCCCTTTCAAGATTATCTGGACAATTACCGCCATCAGTTTTCAACTCAAATTCCTGCAACTGAGCCAATGCCATATTTCTAGCAATGTCTAGAAGTGTCGCCTCAAGTTCTTCACCTCTAATACGTGACACATGACCGTTGTGGCATCTGTATGAGGATTTATTTCCGTATTTATAAAGTCCCTTACCACATATTCCACAGCGAATATACGATTTACGCCACTTTCCATTTGGTTTTCTCTTCGTCACTTCTCGTCTTGCTATCATCTTGTGAGCAAGCTTGAAGTCTTCCACAGAAACTAATGGTTCATGACAGTTTTCAACAATTATCCAGTCCTCTTTATCTCTCTGCACAACCTGATGACCGGTATCAATATTATCAGCCGTCTTGTTATTGATTACAGAACCAATATAGACTTCATTATATAAAATCTCCATTACTGTACTGGCACTCCACATGTGCTCACCAATATCCCTTTCATAACATCTCTTAACTCCAATCTTTTGGTAATACTCAAATATGCTATCATATCCATTATTATTCAGATAATTTGCAATCTCGGTGTATTTCATGCCTTTAATAGCCAGTTCAAATATCAGCTGGACAACAGGTGCTGTTACTGGGTCAGGCACTAACATATGCTTATCATCTTCACTTTTCTGGTATCCAAAAGGAGCAAATGCAGCAATGTACTTTCCCTGCTTAGCCAACACTGCCTTAGCGGCTCTTACCTTTTTTGATGCATCCTTACAATACAATGCATTCACAAGATTTTTCAGTGCAACACTCATACCTCCGGTTGAACCAAAGCTGTTAGCAGAATCGTAATTATCATTCACGCTGATATATCTTACCTGAAGAACCGGAAATATACATTCCATATAGTTACCAACTTCAAGATAATCTCGTCCGAGTCTGCTGTAGTCCTTCGTCACAATAACCTGAATCTTACCAGCCTTTACCAGATCCATCATTTTTACAAAATTAGGTCTGCTAAAGTCTGCTCCGGAATATCCATCATCTGAAAATTCCATTATGTTGCAGTCCTTTAGTTCAGGCAGTTTCTGGATATGATCAAGCATTAACTTTCGCTGATGGGAAATACTGTTACTTTCCTCATGAGCAGCCAAGTTGTCATCTTCATCTGATAATCTCATATAGAGAGCTATCGTCTTATCCATTGCTGCTCACCTCTCTTTCTTCTGCCACTTTAAGCAGCTCCTTTAGGAAATCATCATACAAGAGCTTAACTTCTATATTGCCATCATAAAAAACAATTTCCGATACAAAAGCATCCACAAGCTCCTTTGTAAGTTTTCTTTTAGCCATATATTTATTGACAGTTTCTTCCCATCCTTCATCAATATGAAATTCTTTTTCATACAGACTTCTTCGATGAAGCAATTCAGTAATCTGCGCTTCAATCTCATTTACTCTGCTTTCATATTCTCTCTGATACTGGCACAGTTCTTCCGCAGTGATTAACTGTTCCCTATAATCTTCATACAAACCACTTTTGTTAGCGGTAATTCTTCTTACATCATTTTGAAGTTTTGCTATCTGCTTGGTATAAATATCATATTGAAGAACATTCTCTTTTCTGCTGTTCATCTTCTGAACAAACTTTGTTTTCTCAACACACAAACTCATATGCTGACGGATAACAGAAAAAACACTATCCATAACCTCAGAATAATCATAAGAGTACTTATTTTCACATAGCCTAGCTAATTTTCTACGGTTCTTACACTTATAATAGAACTTTTCTGAATAAGTGTGATGCCTGCCAATCAATACACTGCCTCCACAACAGGCGCATTTTGTTTTATATACCAGAATATTATCCGGCTTATTTGGAACATCAGCTTTAGGTTTTGATGCTTCTAAATGCTTCTTTTTGATATGCTCCATTCTCTCCCTTGTTTTGTAGAAAGTGTCCTTATCAATTATTGGTTCATGAACATTTTCTATTCGCTGCCATGTTGATGCATCTGTTTTAACATTCTTTCTCCCGGTATCAAGAGCCTTCCTTTGCTTTCCATGAACAATATTTCCAATGTAATATTCCCCTTGGAGTATCTCTTTTACATGCGAATAGTGCCATTCTCTTGCTTTTTCAGCAAGTTCAATCTTTCCTGACTTATAGAATCTGTATTTCGGAGGTGAAAGAATTCCTTCGTTTTGCAAAGTCTTTGCAATACCAGCATATCCCTTCCCATCCAAAAATATATTAAAAATTCTAACTACATTGTCAGATACCTCTTCATCAATCAAAAGCTTTCTTGAACCATCTGTAGCCCTGTAATATCCATATGGTGGCGTTCCCTCGCTGAAGCCGCCCTGTGCCCAAATACTATGCTTTCCGGTCTCTACTTTCTTTGAAAGGTCTTTGGAATAATATTCGTTCACAATATTCTTAAGCGGTACGGATAAATCAGTTCCCGGTCTTGCAGTATCAAAATCATCTGTGATAGCAATATATCTCACATCAAGAAAAGGAAATACCCTCTCAATGTAGTTGCCTGCTTCCACATAATTTCTCCCAAGTCTGCTAAGGTCACGGGTAATAACAGTATTAATCCTGCCAGCCCTTATATCCTGAATCATCCGGTCAAATTCTGGTCTTTCAAAAGTAGTTCCTGTCACCGATATATCGGCATAGACCTCAACCTCTACCATATCATCCTGCGAATTAATAAATTCCCTGATATATGCTATCTGTGTGTCTACAGTATCTCTTTCCTTATTCGCCTCTGATTCAAATGAAAGTCTCGCATAGATTCCAACCTGATATGGTTTTGCCTCCTTATCCATGCTTAAAACTGCTTTTGCCGTCAGATTGTCAGTCGGCTCTGCAACTGCAACCGGCATATTTTTTCTGCTCTTTCTTGCCATACTACACAGCCTCCTTTAATCTGATATTCAGTTTTCCTGTACTGTCCACCTCAACCGAATGCCCCTGACTTGCAATAACATTAAGACATTCTTTGTAGCAGTCATCAAAGTCAAACACTACTTCAATGTGGGTTTTATCAAATACCTTTATTTCACGGATAAGAGATACAACCACTTCCCTTGTAAGCTTCTCGATATTTTTATGTTCCGTAAAATAATCAAGCCATACAAAGCCTTTGCTCTTACGATTCAGCACATCTTCCATTTCCAATTCAATCTGGTGAATGGCAATCTCGGCACTCTTTTTCCTCTGCTCATATGCTGTATGAAGCTCTTTGTAATCTTCCTTTGAGATAATGCCATCCTTCATATCCTCATAAAGCATTCCTCTGAGGTCTGCACATCTGTCTACCTCTGCCTGTTTCTTTTCACGCCTTTCCTCAAGCTTTTTCATATCAAGCTGCTGAAACGGCACGTTGCCGATAAAAGAAAGAATTCTTTTAAGGTCAATCATGTTATCAATGTGTGTCTGTAAAAGCTCTAGCACCACTTCTTCCAACTTATCCGTGGAAATTCTGTGGGAACTGCACTGCTTTGAATCCTTATGGGTTGCACACAGATAATAGGCATAAGTTTTGCCACCCACTTTTGAAGTTTTTCTTACCATGGGAATCCCACAGCCGCCACAGGTAACTACCCCTGACAGCGGATAAACTTCCTCTCTGTCCGGTGATGTTCTTGTATCCATTGCAAGCAATCTCTGTACTACTTCAAAATCCCTGTCCGTGATAACCGGCTCATGGTTCTTTTCAATCCTTATCCATTCGCATTTTTCTTTGATTATGGTCTTTTTGACCTTGTGATTCGGTGTTGTCTGTTTTCCCTGTACGAGATTACCTATATAAACCTCATTTGTAAGGATTCTCCTTACCATGACTGAAGTCCACTCCGACTTTTCTTTTGTCTTAAAGCATGTCTGATAATTGCTTCCTGTGCTTGCTTTATACTCAGCCGGTGGAAGTATTCCTGATGAATTAAGTTCACATGCAATTGCATCCTGACTTTTTCCATGCAACTTCATTCTGAAAATATCTTTCACAACATTTGCTGCATATACATCAATTTCCAGTTTGTGCTTATCTTTATCATTCTTTTTGTATCCATATGGCACAAATGCCGTGATTACATCTCCCTGCTTTCTCTTAATTTCAAGATGTGAACGTATCTTAATTGAAATATCACGACAGTAAGCATCATTAATAAGATTTTTGAATGGAATAATAATCTCATCTGACTGCGACTTTGCCTCTCCGGAATCAATACCATCATTGATTGCAATAAATCTTACTCCCATAGCAGGGAATAATCGCTCAATATACATACCTGAATCTATATATTCTCTTCCGAATCTGCTCAGATCCTTAGTGACAACGCAATCAATTTTGCCTTTCTTAATATCTTCAAGCATCATCTGGAATGCCGGTCGCTCAAAATTAGAGCCGCTGAAACCATCATCAACATACTCCTGCACAACCTCAATATCATTTTTGTTTTCGAGAAAATCTCTAATCAGTGATTTCTGATTTGCGATACTGTTACTCTCAGTTTTTTCATGTGAAGCAACAGCGCCATCTTCCTTCGATAAACGAACATAGATGGCTGCATGATAGATCTTTTTGATCTGACTTATCTGACTCATATGCACATCCTCCTATTGTTGTTTAAGTTAGAAGATAACTTTTCAATAAGGTGATATGCACTAATTTAGAATTTTTATACCAAAAACATCATAGCACATATCACTTTGAAATTCCACCACAAATTTTCAGACATTCAAAAGCAGATTTTCAAATGCCTGTTCCATCGACAGTCCATTATTCGCAAAGCTTACCTTAATCATCATACTTCCACGACGCAGCATATATGGATTTCCCACCTGTTTTAAGAACTGTGCCTGCCTCTTACTCTGTGGCTGATTTTTATCTATTTTAATTTTTCTAATATCAGTCAGATCTTCTATTTTTACATTGTTAAAATCCACATCTAATAGTGCTCTGTATTCTTCTGCTGTCATAAAATCTATCCCCCTTTCAGTAAAAATGCCACCCATAGAATACAGGTGGCTATGTAACCCGGAGCAAATGCCCCGGTAATATTTAATTGTACTTTTCATATGCCCCAATCTGGATTTTTACACATTCAGTAATCTTATCAAGTAGTTCCGTATCTGAAATTGAAGCAACTACCCTCTCAATATGGACATTTACATCAATGGATACAATCTGCTCACATAATGCCATACTGTCAAATACCTCAAAATCTGTGTCAGTAACCTTTACCTTTGCAGCCGGTATTGGACAGTGGGTTGGCAGATATTTCTTTTTCCATGTTTTTGTGGACATGGCTACTGCTGTGACAACCGGTGAATACTGATTTGCCTTGTTATTTGAGATAATAATATAAGGTCTTGTATACTTCTGAATGCTCCCTTTACTTACTGACTCCAGATTTGCAATAACAATGTCGCCCCTGTTCAGTTTCATCTATGTCATTCCTCCTGTTCCCTGATATATTCTTCTGCCTCATCCTCTGTCGGACAGGCAACAATCCGTTTCCCATATTCATCAATCACTACTGTTTCGCCCGGAAATATAATCAGTTTTAATTTTCTATTTTCTTCTGTCATATCATTCATAAGAAATGAGAGCAGGTTCATAGCCCCTGCTCTCTGCATTAATACTGATTCCATGTTCCGCTGCAAGTGTCATTACAGCTTTAATCTCATTAAGTTCCATTGAAATGTCTACCACATCTCTTACTAGCACACAGATAATGACATCTCTTTCAATATAATATCTTAATCGTTCAACCGCTTTTTTATCTGTATTAAAAATTGTCTCAACAACTTTCATGCCGGACTTTTTTGCATATGCCTCGATACGGTCAGCTGTATCATTTGCATTATTCCTTACAAATATCAGACACTGCTTTTCTTTGGAATCCTGCATATTGCCTCCTATCTGCCGTCCCTGATGTTATGATAGAACTTTGATACCGTATCAAGCACCAGCCCTCTTATATCACTTTCCTGAACAGGCTCTTTGTACATCATCTCATAACACTCTTCAAGTTCTCCATTAATATCCTCCACATAGATATCATATTCGCTGAGTTTTCCAAGTGTATCAATAACGGTCTCATCTGTTGCACCAATCATATCCTTTGAAAGTGTTATGATTGTATTAACATCTTCTTCCATATTTAAACCAATAATGGCATATTTCATCGGAAATGAAACTCCTTCTGTAGAAGCAGGCTCTGAAAGCATAGCTACAATTTCATAGCCATTATCCTGACAATACTTTTCAAGCAACTTCGGCACAAAATGATCTGTAGCCTCTAATCCTGTTTTTGCATAATATATAATTGCTCTTTCCATCTTAAAATCTCCTTATAAATAATATTGATTTGATACTGTGCGCACTTTATCTCCTCACATAAGCTGACTTATCTGTACTCTCCACACCATCACACCTAAACATTTCTTTTCTGTCGGTGACCATAAATCAGTTTGTGTGGGAAGATAAAATACTATCTTCCCGGTTTCTTAACCATCCCCGTATCGGGTAACATATCCTTTGCCAGCCACAAACACTTCGTAGTTTCCTGCCCATCTGGACTTACGAAAGTAGCCACTCTCTGAAAATGCGTTTTGCTGAAATTCAGGTGCACTTATTATCTCATTACCTCCGGCTGCTAACCCGGTAGGCACAACCCTCTGCTCTTATCCTTAAAGGCTCCTGCTGTTACGTTTCTCATAATCGGCTACAGCTCTGAGGATAGTCATCGCACGAAATGGGATTCTGCCACCCTGTCATAGACAAGGCGATATAAGCTCGTGGGATATGCGTGTCCTATTCTGTTTTCAATATTCAACGGTTCTTTTCTCAGAACCTGAACAAAGTATAACTGACACCACGCATCTTCTACAGTAACCGACACTCTTTTGAACTAAGAGTAACACTCCCACCTGTTCCAAATCCTTATAAAAAAAGCCGGACTGCATTATCAAAAATGCAATCCGACTTTTTTATTCTGTCAGAAGTTTCATATTGTCAACGGCATTTAATACCATATTCCGGATAAACTGTACTTCCTTCTCCTTCAGACCAACCAGCAGATCATCGACTTCTGCCTTTCTTTCACACCCACACACAAGATAATCCAACGTTATATGAAACAATTCAGCAATACTAATCAGCGTATCTATTTTTGCTCCATTTACACCAGCTTCAATTTTCCGCAGAGCATCCACTGACAATCCAATCTGCTCGGCAAGCTGCTGTCTTGTCATTCTTCTTGCCGCACGCAACTCTTTTATTCTTTCTCCACTATTAACAATATCGTAGTACACCTTCCACTCTTTTCCGGCACCTTATATATTTGCTTAAGCTGTATTCATTGTACCGTAAGCGAATCTTTTGTAAGAGTGACTAAACCAGCTATTTCAGGTGGAATATTGTACACCTTAATACCAAGAATATAAATATTTGCGGATTAAAAAAGAGATATTTCCAAACTCTCATTACATTTTGGAAATATCTCTTTACTTAATATCCTCATCCGGCACAAACTCCATGATGTCCTCTATCTTACAATCAAGTATGGAACATAATCTGTTAAGGATTACCGTTTTTACGACCATATTCTTTCGCAATCGCTGTAACTGTGCTTTATCTATTCCATAATCTTTAATTAGTGCATACTGGCTAATATTTTTCTTCTTGAGTGTGATCCATAACCTGTCATATACTATCATTACAAAGACCTCCTCCTTGTATTCTACGCAAGAGTGTCCTATAATGATATGGTGCGTGTATGCACCATACTGTATGTATATGATAGAATAGAAAATAGCCATAATCTGCATAGAAAACAGCTCTCAAGGTTATTATGTAATATAGAACGGATTATCTGTTTTACTTTTATGGTATTCAACCGGGACAATTCAAGCACCTGACAATTTGACCGCAAATACCCTTCTCAGAAAGGATTCACAACAACACTATGAATGATAAAAACACATACTCTGTTGATAAATATTTGGAAATCATTGCCGAAAAAGAAGGAATCACAAAAGAAGAAGTCCAACAGGAAATTGGGCGGGCAGTTTCCATTGCTTTAAAAAGCCCTGATCCAAAAATGCAACGCTTCTGGACAGACTTTCCATGTGAAAATGATACTCCCACCATTGAAGAAATCATATACCATCTCGCTGAAAAATTTGCAAAAGAGTCATAGACAAAGGACAGGATAACTACCCGTCTATTCACTCAGATAATCTTCCTGTCCTCTTAATATTTGTTCAATCATATGTAATGCAAATTCTATTTCTCTTTCGTCACATCGATTCATCATAAATGCAAAACGCTCAATGTGTTTTTCTGGGTGCTGCTGGCTCATCAAAACCATAGGCGATGACTCCAATGCATGAACAATATTCAAATATGTATCAAGACTCATTGCCCTTCTGCCATTTTCAACACTTTTGATAGTATCCAATGATACATCTGCCCGTTCTGCAAGCTCTGCCTGTGTAATTCCAAGCCTTCTGCGTTCTTTTCTGATATTCTCTGCAATAATTTCGTATATGTGCTCTCTTTTCCCCATAGCCCCATCATCCTTTCTGACTTATCGCATTATATCAGAAATTATTATGGGTTTTAGGAAACTGTAATCCTTTGACATTTTCGTGTAATACTTTGCATATTCCTTCTAAACACCAATCTACTTTTACACTGAAATTTAAAATTTCAGCAAAATGTATATAACAACATGAGAAAAGCCCGTGGCAGATCCACGAGCTTTATCTCCAGTTTGAAGCATGGATATAGATAGTTCCCTGCTTTTATTTAGTGTAACATACACCTTTACTTAGCTACATGTGTAAAATCCCAGTGCGAAAATACGTCTACATAGCAGGTTTTTGTTTCAACCACATATCTCTCCATGCCGCCTAATGCTTCATTATATCTTTCTTTATATTTTGTCTCAACGACCTTATATGTATAATACATAGGACGATATTTGATTAAATAATGAGATCCTTTTGGAACAGTTACGGAGTATCCGCTACCTAAAGAATATGATTTTGATGCACCTAGTGTAACACCCAACTCACTTCCTATAGTTCCACCATTTGTATATCCACCGGAAACTGAAGCTTTAAAGGAAATATTATAAGAAGTATCTTGAGTGTAATTCAATGATAATTTTGCGCTAGATGTAGAACTACCACCACTCGTGCCATTTCTCCATGCACCACTTTTTAAACTACCTTTGGTATATTGATAACCATATACGGTAACAAAATCAGAAATGCGTTCTTCATTTTCCTCATCAGCTTTAATTTCCGTTTCAAAATAATCAGCTCCATCATGAGGCAAATTTTCAGTGTCATAGTTATGAGTCTCCGCAGCAAACGCTGTTGTCGAGCACCCCAAAATCAATATAAAACTTAAAACCATACTAATTATTTTTTTCATTAGAAGTCACCCCCGCTTTGCTTTAAAAAAACTATAAACCAGATAAATAATTGCCAAAATGATACTAAAAACAAAAAAGCCACCAATATAAATAAGAGGACTTTTAAAAAGATAATCCATGTTATTGGTAAGATATCCATTTCCTGAACTAAATCCAGTTATTGAGTCAATATATTGGACAATAATGGAAAGAAACGGAAGCGTACTTAAACCAAATATGCCAAAAATTATCATTATTATAGCTAAAATCTTCAAATGAAAATCTTTCATCAAAATCACCCCCTATTTTAATATCATTTTGTCGTTATATGCAGATCATTCTATAAGCATATTCATAATTATATTTACTTCTCCTTTCCTCAGTATTCAATGTGCCATATAGAGCAATCTGTTGTATATTCTAAGAATAGCAGGAATCAAAGCAAAAGAAAATATCCTATGCAGAAAGTGACCTGTTTTTGCAGAAAATGACCAACAGAACAAAAATTACTCAGAAATCAAGTAAAAAACACAGCATTGATACTATTTCAAAGCTACAGTTCTGCTCTAAAGAATATATTGAGAGTACGCTTTCAACAATATTTCCTAGTCTAAAAACGGTATTAGAAGAATTTTGGTAAAAATTTAGCAGGCAATAATTTGAATATTATTGCCTGCCAAATTAATGATGAAATCATATGATTCTTCTGTCAATCAGAACCAATCTGCTTTCTCCTATCGGAGTCCAAGCATACACACTCTTGCAATATAACGTATCATCAGCTCCGAGCCTGTGCTTTCTGTATATTGTCTGACCAATACTTATTGCTGAAAAAATTCCCATTTCTAGGCAAATTTCTGAACATATCCATAACAATATCATATGATAAGCCTGATGTGTCCACAAACATCTCTTTCCCATCTTTAGATTTAACTGCAATTCCGTTATCACCCACATACGCTACTGTATTGTCATCTAATTTCTGTATTAATCCCGTCATTTCCGCAAATTTCTTTAGCGCAAACTCCCCGGATTCTTCACAAAGTTTTCGGAACTTTTCTGCATCCTCACCTACCATATACGGATATTTTCCATCTCTAATATACCATGAAATTCCCGTTTCTGAATCCGTGTATTTAGGATCAGTTAATGCCCACTCTTCCAAAGGAACACCCTGATACCATACTGTCATTTTTTCACTGGAATCATTGCTTATTTCTGGTTCATCATTTTGAATTTCTTTCTCAGCAATTTCATCCTGCCCCTGTTCATATCCTCTACATGACACGTTACACTTTAGTGCCTCATAAATTTCTTGAACATTTGCATATTTGTTAACTGCTGCAACATCCGGTGTCTCTAACACTTCCTTTTGTTGAAAAGCCTTTGATTGGTTATATTTTGAACCTGATTTTCTTCCTGCGTAAATATTGTTATTTACAGCGGTATTTACCATATTTACCATATTTATAATCCCTCCAGCAGCAATATAATCTAATTTTCTTATTATAGTATGTTGCACTTTATGCCAGATTGCTATAAAATGCAACATACAATGAAAATATTCTGTTGCGCTTGCTTAATATCCCATATTCAAGCAGCTATTATTGTGCATAAGCAGCAGAAGCAATATAGCCTACCTGCGAAGACCCAACAGAATACAACTCATAATGGAAATGGTATCTAACGCCTACCTTAACACCTGTAAATGTCAGTGTCCATGAATCTCCTGAATAGTTAGCAATTTGTACCGGTGCACTTGTTCCGTCATTTCCTACAAGAGTAATTGTTCCCTGAAGATAATCTGTTCCACTTTCATTAGGCATATAAACATTTAAGCACAACTTTGTAACGCTTGAGTTATTAATGGTGTAATAATAATTTCCGTTGAATACACCGCTTCTGGAATTGCTTCTTGTAATGGTTCTATTTGCATCATACTGAATCGTATCTGCAAGAGCAACGGCGTCATCATAAGCAGGTACTACGTCCAAATCGCCACAATCGCTTACTTCTACTGCCTTATTTGCATTAGGGGCAGCCTGTCCCTGAGTGGATACTTCACTTGCAAACGCAGTTGTTCCCATTGCCAAACATAACATCAAACTCAACACCAACGCCTTTAAACTTTTTACTTTCTTCATTTTAAAATCTCCTTTCAAATTAACATCGTATAAATTTTCATTCCAACAGGAATCTATAAACAACTTTATGCTTTTTTCTGTCTTTCCAGATTTAGATAAGTATTCATATTTCGCATATAAAACATCTGCAAATCATACTTTCCTAATTTGTTCATATCCTGAATAACCTTTTCAAAGCTGGATATAAGGTCACATCTTTCATTTAATCCCATGTGACCAGTTTCTTGTGGAAAAGAGCTGAGACTATTACCCCTATCAACATCATAATATGCCTCCAAAGCACTCATTTCGACATAAGAAGCATTTCTCAAATCAATATCGTTAATATTAATCTTTTCTTCAAATTCTTTTCCATTTTCATCAATCCCTTTGGCTATCACTACAGGATTATCATCTGTTGACTCTTCTGCATACTTAATATAAAACGAAAGACCGGTTCCATTTCCGCCTGAAAACAACATATCATCCGTCTTTAAATACACTTTCATTGATGTCTGAGGAAATGCCTCATTTCCGTTAACAGATGTTTTGCTATTGTTTTGTCGCTTTCCAAATAATTCAGATACACTCTGCACTCCCGAACCAATACGCATTTAACCACCTCCATTCGCATTATAATATGTTATTTATATGAATTAACATATATTAGTTTGCACTAAACGTGAATACCGTTGAAAAGGAACGTGTAGTATTAGGGAAGTTTGTTGACCTGAAAGTTGTATTAAATCTATAACTTCCCGCTTGCGTAATCGGACCACAATCATATGTATAATAGAAGCCATCTGCGCCTGTACCAGATATAATAAATGGCTCCTGATGTATCCACGAAATACTTCTTCCATCAAATGTTGTAGTATCGCTGCCATATCCATATACCTTGATCGTAACGCCAAAATTTCCATTTGTAAGCCAGCCATATTTATAAAGTGAAATGCTTGTCACCTGCGGAGCCGGTCCATCTCCAGGCCACCATAGCGGATTAATCCCTTCCTCATTACCACTGCCTTCAACTATTGTTCCTTCCTGATCTCCTGCAATATTCACCGTCATTCCACCATCATTGGTTTCAGAATATTCAGGAATACTACTCTCCTTTTCTGCTGCTGACACCATTGTTCCCATACCCATTAACATAGTCAATGCTAATGCAAATGCAATAACTTTCTTAATTTTTTTAACATATCAGTACCTCCTTTTTATACTTGTCATCTTGGAATAAACAATTAAGTTCCTATAGCATCTATGGCTACAGATATAATAGTAAAACACGCCAGTTAACTATCTTTCACTTTTCTTCTGGATAATCGGACGTTTCGGCTGATGAAATATTCCCATGCATGCAGGTGGGAATCTATCTATTCCATATACAGCTTCATTTCTCATGACATGTTCTACAACCTTCAACACTTTCTTATTAACCTTCTTCATTCTTTCACCTCCTGTTTAAAAATTTTTGCTATACACAGCAAAGCTGCACATAATATAACAGCTATTGCCATATAACTAACGTAAACCATATCTGCATCTAACAGAACACAGCCAAGTATTATGCACCCCTCAAGTAAAACAATAGTCCTCGCAGATTTTTTCGATTCCATCAATTCATCTGATGTCATGTGCATATTAGGATGATTCGCTGTACCAATCAATCCTATCCCTGTTATAGCAAGTAGTACTATTGCAAATAACCATTGTGGATGTTCTGACAATTTTTCACTTATAATCACGATAACTAAATAAGAAACAATGGATGCTAAATAACATCTATAAAACTTGTCCAGATGATATCCGCCAGTTCTCTTTCTTAATTCTAAAAAAAACACAAGAAAAAATATAGTTGGGAGCAGCTTGTGAAACATCAAACTGATTACGATAATACTGCCAACAGTAATAAATTTCTCTATCCAACAGATAAAAACATAAACATATCTTGCTTCCATCTCTTTGTCAATTAACCTTGCTTCAGTCATCTGACCAATTAAATCATCAGCTATTTTTTCAATCATAGTTATGCCTCCTGCCAAATTAAGTATAACTTTATCTGTTTACAAAACAATATCCATTGCAGAAAGTGACCTTTTTTTGCAGAAAATGACAAAAAAAAGTGATTTGCTTGCAGCAAATCACTTTTTTAAGGTTCATCTTAGTTTGGCAATATAACTGAGAAGTAGAACTCATTATTATCATTTCGTATAGCATAAGAGCCTTGATATTTTGTTATAACCTCAATTATATTTTTTATTCCAACCCCATGCTCATCCATTTCATATTTCTTTGAGGTCTGTATTTCTCCATCTTTAATATTAAGTTTACCATCATATGTATTCTTTACAGATATAATAATGTTGTCTTTCTCTTTAACCAGTTTCATTTTCATAAATTTTTTGCCTGAGCACTTTTCACAAGCCTCTATTGCATTATTCAAAAGATTCGATAATATAACAACAATATCCTCATCACACATTTTAATTCCTGATAGATCATTGATTTGAAAGATAAATACAATGCCTTTATCCAATGTTTCCTTATATTTGCTATTTAATATAGCATCAATAATCACATTATTTGTTTTAATATAATCTAACTCTGTACTCAAATTTCCGCTTATACTTTTCACATAATCCTTTAGTTCATCATAATTTTCCATCTCTATCAAAGACTCAATGCACATAATCTGGTTCTTATATTCATGTGTTTTTTTCCGTTGTTTAACAAAATTTTCTGAAATAGAACGGTACATGTCTGTCTGATTTCGTGCTTTCAGTTGAAACACTTCATTTTCACGAATCTTAATTTCACGTTTTAATATATCATTTATCATATAGAACACAACTATATTCATCCCTGCTAAACACAATGCTATAACCGAGAATACATTTTCCTGCTTTTGATTCTCAATGTTTCCAGATGTCATGATCAATGCAATAACTGTGAAGATTGTAAAAACTGGGAAAAAAATAAATCGAAGCCAATCTGTACTTCTTAAAACATCCGAGGACTCCCCTCCTACTTTCTTCCTGATAAGCAAAACAACTAGGAAAAGAATTATTTTTCCCAAAACCGTTATTAAACTTCCACCTACAAAATGCAACCTGCTAATTTCTGCTATACTATCAAAAAGAGAAACATTTAACCATAGTGTAAAATAGTCTACAGAAAGCAGCAATGCCTGAAATAATAATGATAAGATTATTGCTTTTCCGAAATGAATTTTAAAATAAAAGCACATAAACACCGCAACAGCAACTATAGCCAATATTTGTTTCAAGATAAACTTATCATAAAATAATGAAGCTATTACATATTCACATACCACAATTCCTAAAATAATACTATAATTTCTATAATTATTTTTTGATCTCTTTTCAGCAAAACTTTCAAAAAATATTTTGCAGCATATTACCTCCAATATTATCATCATAATACTTTGAATGTAACTAATCAGCATCTACAATTCTCCTTTATACGAAACAAATGTTTCTTCAACAAATTTATATCGTGCTTTTGGAATTTCCAACTTAATACCATTGTTCAATAACGCCTCATACCGGCTGACTTTCTCAATATGCTTCATATTAACCAGATAACTTTGATGTATCCGGATAAAATCATTACCTTGCAACTCTTTTTCCAGCTCATCTAGTTTGCCATATATTGAATATTTTTTTAACTTGTCCTCCATAATGTAAAACTCAAGTTTATGCAATCTGCTCTCTATGTATAACAAACGCTCTAATGCTACAATCTTTGTACCCTCATTAAAGTTAAATTTCTTCTTTTGGGCTACATAATTCATATTCAAGCTGATTGCATCCATACACTCAAATATTAGTTCCGGAAAATTTACATTATTTTTCAGAATATATCTTATAGCTCCTACGCTGTATCCTTGAGGGGCACATGTAATAAATGCTGTAACAAAAACTATAAAAACATCATTGCTGACTTTTCTTATTTTCTGCGCAGTTTCCATTCCATCCAGTTCATCCATATTTACATCCAGAAAAACAATATCATACTTTGCTAGATTGATACCTAAACTTATAAAATCCTTTCCTGATTCAAATTCATCAATTTCGTATAATATATCATTTTCATTCATATATTCTATTAAAATATCATGAATGCGTTTTCTAAATTGTCTTTCATCATCACATATAGCAATTCTGAACATATGCTCATCCCCTTCCACACACAAATTTGACATACTTCTTTCATTTGGTTGGATTATTTTTTGTATATTTTCCTATTTTTTATTATATTTCGGCATTTTCATCCAAAATTTTAACCATTACTCTATATTTGTAATATTCCATGTTCGTCTACAAAATTATATATCAATACCTATTTTTAATACATTTTGCTATTGCACATATCGTTTCACTGCAATCTTTCCCATAACCATAAATACTGCTATCAGGACTATACTCACATACCCAGCATAAAAATAATCTTGTAGATCCAAACAAAATAAAATGATAAGAACACATACCTGCAATGCTGTTATGCAATGTGTTACCCTTGCATAATACTTTCTTTCTTCCTCATCAAGAGGTTTATTGATACTTTCCACTGGGGCAAGGACAATAATAATTACCACTGCAAGAACTCCGATCAATAAAATCACGGCATTAGGAACATTTTTCATTACAGGCTCATATGTATAAACCGGAATAAATAAAATTGCCATTGATATCAAAAAACAGCCGATTCTACTCTTACAGTGGCTGCCCCCACTATAGCTTCTCAACGAGGCATAAAATAACAGGAAGACCAGAACAAGTCCCGGTCTCCCCGTCACAATGCCAAATATTCCAGAAGCCAAAAGGTTTCCTGCAACAACAATGCCATTTTCTATCCCATATTGGTACAGTTCTGCATCCTCTTTTTGCACAATCTCCTTTTGTATCAATATTTCATTTATCTTCTTTGCAAATTTAGCAATCATACCCTGTTACCACCTTAAAATTTTCTAAGTTTTTTCGCATTATCCGGTAACTTGTCCTGTCCGAAAATAAACCAGCAGCAACGGTTCATATTGGTTGCAGTTACCGTAAGGGCAAGTGCTGCCACGCTGGTTAATGCTCCATGACTGAGTCGGTTCATCAATCTTCTTAATTTTGACATATATGTATGTCCTCCTTTGCATTTGATGAATGCACTATATCATACTTTACAGGAAAATGCGGCAAAGTGTAACAGATTGACATTTAAGTGTAACGCTTTGCATTTATTCCTTCACTTCAATTCCATAGAGCATTGCTGAAACCTCAAATATATCCCCTTTATCTGTAAAACTTACCGTTCCATTGTATTTTTCTACCACTTTGCGGACACTCTGAACACCATGCCCATGTCGGATATTATCTTTCTTGGTTGTTTTCAGGCTTTTATTTTTCTTTCCTGTTTTGCTGTTTGTTATTACAAGAAGCAAAATCCCCGACTGGTACTTATTTTCAATCTTTACAAAACGCTGTTCCTCCGGCACCTTGCTACAGGCTTCTACCGCATTATCCACAAGATTTCCATACAATACACCTATATCCCCATGATCAAGCTGCATCTTCTTTGGAATACGAATAGATGTTTCTACTTTTATCCCCCTTGCCTTTGCCCTGCCAAATTTAATGCGGAGCACAGAATCTACGATTGGATTATCAGAATACTGCTTTTCATCTATCTGCTCAAATTCTATGCACATCGCACCGATTTTCTCTGAAAGTTCATGCCCATCACTATTTTCCAACAGATGATACAGTTCATGCAATTTATGTTTCATATCGTGCTTTAACTTCTGCACTTCCTTATTCTGTTTTTCTGCTTCTTCATAATAGATGTCTTTATAGTGCATTTCTTCCCTGTACATTGCATCCTCATACTGTTTTTGCACAAGATAATTAAAACGTTCCATCATATACAGCATAAAATAATCTGTCAGGACAATGGAAATTACAATACTGGCACACATAAGCAGGCTTTTTTCACTGCCAGCTTCCAATGACAAAAGAATAACAAAGCAGCAGTTCAACACCGTAAAGGCAAATACCATAACAAGCACACCCAAAATTTCTTTCGGAAAATCAGCAATCTGCATCCCTTTCTTTGAAATCAATTTTGACAGAATATACATCACATTTCCACGAACAAAGCTGCATATTACCATTACAAAATAATATTTATAACTTTCTCCCATATGAAAATTCATCGCATGGAGTAACAGCAAAGCTACAGGTTCAAACAGCATTCCAATACCCATGAATGTCACAATATTTATAATTCTCGTCCACATTCCTGATTCATAATAAAATGATAACAGTATAAGCACAATCAAAAGAGTCGCAAGATTCAGATACGGATTTTTTATGCTGCTGACAAATGTCCATATAATTGCAGCAATGGTAAATCCAGCCCATATCCATACCTTTGATACTGGTTTCATTTTCTTATTGGAATGAAAATAATACATAAACACTGCCAGATCAAACAGGCTGATGGCAAAGCGTATCACATATTCCATCCTTAAACCATCCTCCTTACAAACTCCATATGTTTTTCTTTTAAATTCTGCTTATGGGAACGGGCAATCAGAAGTCTTTCTTCATTGTCCATCACTACTTCATCTCCCTCAATCGCCCTGATATGCCCAAGATTGATAATATATGATACATGAATATGGGCAAAGACCTTATCATCAAGCTGTTTCCATATTTCTTCAGTTGTCATATTTGCCTTGAAATTTTCTGAGATCGTATGTATCACTGCCTGACGACCTTTCTTCTCAAAATACACAATATCATCGCAGCTAATACGAAACTGATTTTTTCGGAACTGAAAGACAAAGTCACGCTTTATCATATGAAGATACTGCATGGCTTTTAAAAGGACGGACTCCAGCTTTTCCACTGTAATCGGTTTAGAAATATAGTCAAAAGTAATAACCTCAAAAACATCCATAACATACTGCGTATATCCAGTCAGGAATACAAACAATGCTTTGGCATCTATTTTCCGGATTTCTTTTGCAAGCTGCAAACCATTCATCTCCGGCATTTCAATGTCAAATATATACAGATGATACATTTCCCCATCATCTATAACATGCTTCAGCAACTCCTTCGCTGTAAAATACACTTCATAAGAAAACTGGTACTGCGCTAACTTATCAAAAGCACTTTCCAGCATTTCTACATCTGTTCTGCTGTCATCACAGACCGCAATATTAAGCATAACACTTCCTCCTTTTCGGGCTTGGAAGTAGGAAGCACTTCAATTTATCTAATCAACTTAGATAAATAAGCCAGCACACGGTCAAAAAAATCATTTCTCTGCTCCTTTGTGCTGTTCGCAACATAGTAATCCAGATTAAAATCTTTCATACTGCTCTCACCTGTTATCAGATATGTAGGATCAATTCCATATTTATGATAGAGTGTCAGCACTTTATCTACAGATATTCCCGTTATACCCGCCTCAAGCTTTCGATAATGTTCCACTGTAACACCTAATACATCCGCAATTTCTGACTTTTCGAGGTTCATATTCAGTCTTGCCTCTCTTAGTCTCTTTCCTATCTGTATATTGGCATCTTTTCTTCCTGTGTCCAAGATTTTGCACCTCTTTTCCATGTTAATCATATCAATGGGACTTTGATTCTCATAGTCCAGAAAACAACCCAACGCACATCATTTTATGCTCGTAAGTAGGTTAATTTGTGCTTTTATTAAAAAAACGAATGGCACATCTGATACCATTCGTCTTTATCTGCTTTATATTCTGTTGTAAATCCTATTAGCGGACGTTTTTTGGCTATTTATCATATCCATCACTGCATTTCTTTTACTCTGGCATCCACAGTATTTTTAAAATTTTCAATCTGATGTGAATACTGTTCATTCATAAGCGTGGAATGAATCATAAAATCCGCTGTTGCAGAAGAATTGTCATCCAATTGCTTTTATCCATGTGATATCCCGGCAGAAAGCCTTTCATGTGTGTCATAACACTTATCATATCCGGCTTACATTTTGCAATCATAATATCAACCCTATCTTGTGTATCCAATCCGATTTTAAAGCCTTCCAAATTCATAAATACTGCGTACCATTTTCCATTGTCATTACGAAGTATTGCACTATCTGGTAAATCATTCCACAGATATTCTGGAATTGTTCCATATTGTTTTTTTACATATTGAAATATAGTGTCTCTGTACATACTGTGTATACCTCTGATCCTGTAATTTCATATTTGAATATAATCATATCATATTTTCCTCATATACAGTTATTTAAGATTTAGCGTATTACTATTGGAATGCTCAAAATAAAAAGATGCAGAAATGTATAATTGTTGATAATATACATCTCTGCATCTTTGGGATTTTAACTTTCATGAACAGCATATTCCGCACTAATATGGAGGAATATTATTCTATTTATGTCTAGTTTCATACGGCACACCATTCATAGAATAATTAGAATTAACCTGCATGGTGCAAATCCTCCTTAGTACACATTAAATCTCAAACACTTCTTATGCTTTCATGTCAAAAGATGGATTTTCTTCTAAATAATCCGGCAATTTTTCCAACTCTGATTGCTGATCATTCTTTATGGTATGATACTCATTAAAATAAATTCCATAAATCTCTTTTTCTTTTTCACGTTCAGCCGGAGTCCTTTCACATGCCCATCCATATCCTGATCCAAGATACGTCAGTGCTTTTGTACCTTGATAATAAATATCAGCACCATACCCTCCACTTGTCAAAATTGGGCAGACCAATGTACCACCTCCTGCCAAAACAAACTTCTTTTCAGCAAGATCGCTTTTATTACCTTCTGCCCTCTCCAGAAAATCAAGCAACGACAATTCACCAATCCCCTGACATTT
>ERZ773221.260-NODE-260-length-65254-cov-12.103008_pt1 | contig 65254 bp, 51 predicted proteins | sample MGYA00580994_ERZ773221 | MGnify/ENA primary metagenome ERZ773221 (study PRJEB29015, sample SAMEA2737758) | human gut metagenome | biome: human gut; feature: human-associated habitat; material: faeces | place: China | collected 2012 ... | reverse complement strand
GTGCCTTGATGATCGTATCCTCCATAGTCCGTGCGGGCGTCCCCGGCTTGAAATATTTGCTGATACGCTCCTTGGGTATCCGAAATTGTTCCTTCTGGTTGGGCTTTTCCTCCTCCATGATGGACAGGATCACCGCATCAGTCAGCTTTCCGTCGCGGCTGAACGCCTTCATCTTAATGGCCTGTGCAAGCGACGGCGTGCAGTCCTCGCGTCCCATGGTGTCATAAAGCGCACACTGCTCCTGTTCGGCAAGGTAGGACAGCTCCACCGCAGGGCGAAAGGCGATCCGACCGTCATCCACCATGTCCAGAATTTCCGGGATGAGGTTGGTGAGGCGGATAAAACGGCGCACTTGCTCATAGCTATCGCCTGATGTTTTGCCGACTATTGCAGATGACAACGCATCCTTTCCTTTTAACTTCTCCACCACTGGTGTAGAAGTTAAATCCGTTCGTTGCCCCTGCCTTCGCATGGCATCCAGCTTCATTTTGTACGCAAAAGCCTTTTCCGACGGCAATACACGCTCGCGCTGGAGATTGCTGTCCACCATGATAATAACGGCTTCGTCATCCGTGAGGTCGCGCACGATGCAGGGGATCGTGTCCCGTCCTGCCAGTTCGCTGGCCAGCTTGCGCCGGTGCCCCGATACCATCTGATAGCTGCCGTCCTCCAGCTGCCGCACAAGCCCCGGCACCAAGACGCCGTACTGCCGCACGCTCTCCGCCATTTCCAACATGGCCTCGTCCTGCTTTACCTTGAAGGGATGCTCAGGAAAATCGCTGATTTGAGAAATCGGTATGTCCTGCACGCTGTCGCGCTTGGCTTCGTCCCGCTGCTCCTGCGTGGTAAACAGGCTATCGAGTGATGTCAGCATCTCGGATGCGTTGCTTTTCGCCAATGCGTTCCACCTCCTTTACCAGCGCACCGTAGGCTGCGGCAGCCCGTCCGCGCGGTTCATGCCGGAAGATACTCTTGTCTGCCGTACTGATCTCCGCCAGCCGCACCGTAGCGGGAATGACGGCATCCAGTACGGGCAGGTGCTTGCCGAAGTTTTCTTTTACCCCGGCCACAATGTCTTTGCGGAAGTTCGTGTCATTCGCCATGGTCAGAAAGACGCCGCCGATCTTCAGCTTTGGGTTGATCTGCTGCCGGATGCTCTGCACCGTACCTACAAGCTCCGTCATGTCCTCGGCTGCCAGATAGTCCGCCTGCACCGGGATGAGTACATGATCCGCAGCCGACAGGGCATTGATGACCAGCATACCCAGCGACGGGCGGCAATCCAGCAGTACATAGTCGTAATTCTTCTTGATACCGTCCAGATAGCGTTTGAGCACGGTTTCACGGCTCATGACATTGACCAGCCCCACCTCCACCGCCGATAGGCTGCGGTTGGCAGGGACAAAATCAAAGCCCTCATAGTGGTGCAAAATTTCCGGGTGCTCCGGCTCGGCGCTGTGCTGCACAACGGCGTTCATCTGCTCCGCCAGGGTATGAGGCAGCTCATGGGGCTTGCGCTGACCGAGCATCTTGGTGAGATCACCCTGCGGGTCAACATCCACAAGCAAAACCCGTTTGCCGTCCATGGCAAGCCCCGCACCGATGCAGTAGACACTGGTGCTTTTGCCGACGCCACCCTTTTGGTTGGCGACGGCGATCACTTTACAATTCGCCACTTTGGGATTCCTCCTGTCTGTAAATTTAGCTGTCTGCGGCGATGGCGGACAGCTATGTAATGCCGGGTATAGAAAAAGCTGTGTGGCTTTTGACAGCTACACGGCTTTCCTTATGTATACGATATTCAGATGTAGACTCGCTTCGTCTTGGCATCCAGCAGGGCAAGGATAACTTCATCTACGATGTCGGTGTACCGCCCCTGTCGGGTGAGCTTGTTTTTGAAGCGAATAAGTGCGTCGAGGATCACACCGTATTCCTCGCAGCTGAGATACAAGGTATAGGTTTTTCGTTTCATGTGTCATCCCTCCTTACACGGACAGCATAACAGATTGCGTTCCGTTTATCAATTCTGCGGCGGCATTTGCCCTGCGAAAAAAGATAAAGTTCATTCGGCTTGGTCAAACCGTTTCAAACCCGGTGAAACCATTTTTCTGAGCTTTTATTCATTTTTTATGCAGGGGCAATTTCGCTTCGATGACCGCCTAAGCACCCTCAAAAATTAACCCATCCATTAACAGTTTCGGGGTCAAAAACGGCATTTAGCCCATCGTTAACATGTAAAAAACACGTCAAACCTTGTCAAATTCCATCAGATTTTCCGAAAACAGAACAAATGCTGCAGATATAGGAAAATCCCGGAAAACGAGAGTTTTCCGGGATTTTGATTGCTTTGAAGTTGTAAAATCGGCAGAAATCAGCGCTTGCTGAACTGGGGCGCACGACGGGCGGCTTTGAGGCCGTATTTCTTGCGCTCCTTCATACGAGGATCGCGGGTCAGGAAGCCGGCCTTCTTCAGAATGGGACGGAACTCGGGGTTCACCAGCAGCAGGGCGCGGCTGATGCCATGGCGCAGAGCGCCGGCCTGGCCGGAAACGCCGCCACCCTCGACGGTAGCAACGATGTCCACCTTGCCCAGGGTATCGGTGGCGTTCAGGGGCTGACGGACCACCATCTTCAGGGTCTCCAGACCGAAGTAATCGTCGATGTCGCGGCCGTTGATGGTGATGGAGCCGGTGCCGTTGGGGAACAGGTGCACACGGGCCACGGAGGACTTACGACGTCCGGTGCCGTACAGATAGGGATTCTTGGACTGATACATGTTTCTTTTCCTCCTTACTTGACCAGCTCGGGCTTCTGAGCCTCGTGGATGTGCTGCTCGCCGGCATAGATGTGCAGGCGCTTCAGGGAGTCCTTGGTAACGGTGTTGCGGGGCATCATACCGCGGACGGCCACGCGCATGGCCAGCTCAGGCTTGTCCTGCATCAGCAGGCGATACTTGGTCTCCTTCAGGCCGCCGATCCAGCCGGAGTGGGTGCGGTAATACTTCTGCTCCATCTTGTTGCCGGACAGAGTGGCCTTGCCGGCGTTGATGACGATGACGTTATCGCCGCAGTCGGCATGGGGGGTGTAGGTGGGCTTGCCCTTGCCGCGCAGCAGGTCGGCCACGATGACGGCGGTCTTGCCCAGGGGCTTGCCGGCGGCATCAACGACGTACCACTTGCGCTCAATGGTGGCCTTGTTTGCCATATAAGTGGACATGGTGTTTTTCCTCCAATTTATAGAATGTATTGCTTTACTTTTTCAGGCTCCCTTGCTATGATGAGGGAGAGAAACGCGCCGAACGCGCAAGGATATTTATAGCATATCCCGGGGAGATTGTCAACAGCATTTTAATTTATGATAAAAACATCTGGCATTTTCTCTTGCTTTCTCTGAATAGCTCTTATTTTCTCAAATGGCAATTTTATTTTCCAACCCTGGGAGGGATGTCACATGCAGAAGCTTTTGGGACAGGTGCGCCGGTGCGTGGAGGATTACCGCATGATCGACGCAGGGGACACGGTGGCCGTGGGCGTATCCGGCGGCAAGGACAGCCTGGTGACGCTGACCGCGCTGGCCCGGCTGCGGGCCTTTTATCCCATTCCCTTCACCGTTCACGCCATCACCCTGGAGACCGGCACCCCGGGTATGTGCTTCGACGCCGTGGCGGACCTGTGCCGGCAGCTGGACGTGCCCTATACCCGCATCCAGGTGCCGGTATACGACATTGTGTTCAATGAGCGGAAGGAGAAGAACCCCTGCTCCCTGTGCGCCAAGCTGCGGCGGGGCAGCCTGAACACGGCCCTTACGGACCTGGGCATCCGGAAAATCGCCCTGGGTCATCACTATGACGACGCCATCGAGACGCTGCTAATGAACCTGCTGTTCGAGGGGCGCATCGGCTGCTTCCAGCCGGTGACCTACCTGGACCGCACCGGCATCACCCAGATCCGCCCCCTGCTGTACTGCCGGGAGGAGGACATCCGCCGGGCGGCTCAGCGGCTCCGGCTGCCGGTGGTGCACAATCCCTGCCCCGCCAACGGCCACAGCCGCCGTCAGGAGGTGAAGGAGCTCATCGCCGGGCTGGAGGGCCGGTATCCGGATATCAAGCAGAAGCTGTTCGGCAGTCTCCAGCGGTATCCCCTGTACGGGTGGAATCTTCACGAGGAGGAGCGGTGATATGAAAGCAAAGCTGGGCGGCCGCACCTGGGCGGCGCTGCTGACCTTCGGTCTGGTGGGTCAGATCGCCTGGGTCATTGAGAACATGTACTTTAATGTGTTCCTGTACAACACCATCTCCGGGGACACGTCCATGATCGCGGCCATGGTGGCCTGGAGCGCCGTCACCGCCACCGTCACCACCCTGGTGATGGGGGCCCTCAGCGACCGGCTGGGGCGGCGGAAGGCCTTTATCGTGGCGGGCTATCTGCTGTGGGGCGTCAGCATCGGGGCCTTTGCCCTGATCAAAAGCAGCCCCGTGGCCGCTGCCGCCCACAGCGCGGCGGTGCTGGTGGTGGTGCTGGACTGCGTTATGACCTTCTTCGGGTCCACCGCCAACGACGCAGCCTTCAACGCCTGGGTCACCGATGTCACCGTGCCGGAAAACCGGGGCCGGGTGGAGACGGTGCTGGCCATCATGCCGCTTGTGGCTATGCTGGTAGTGTTCGGTGCTCTGGACGGCCTGACCCAGGCGGGAAGCTGGCGGCTGTTCTTCCTGATCGTAGGCGGCGTCACGGGGCTGGGCGGCGTGCTGGGCTTCTTTTTCATCCGGGAGCCGGACCTGCCCCGGGGCCAGGGGACCACATTCTCCAACATTCTGTACGGCTTCCGTCCCGCCGTTGTCCGGGACAACCCGCGGCTGTATCTGTCCCTGGCGGCGCTGGGGGTATACTGCATGAGCCAGCAGGTGTATATGCCGTATCTCATTATTTATATCCAGCGGTTTTTGGGCATCACGGACTACACGTTCCTGCTGGCCGGGGTGCTGATCATCAGCTCTGTGCTGTCGGTGCTGGCCGGGCGGCCCATTGACCGGCTGGGGAAGCTCCGCTGTCTGATCCCGGCGGGGATCGTGGGCTTTGCGGGGCTGGTGCTGATGTACTTTGCCCGGAGCCAGTGGTTCGTGCTGGCGGCGGGCATCGTGATGCTGGGCGGCGGCATGGTGATCTCTGCCTGCTGCAATGGGCTCATCCGGGACTATACCCCCGCCGGAAAGGCCGGCCTGTTCCAGGGCATCCGCATCGTATTCCAGGTGCTGCTGCCCATGGTCACGGGGCCGTATATCGGCGCGGCGGTGATCCGGGGCACCGGCATGACCTACGAGGATCTGGGCACCGTAAAGCAGGTGCCCACAGCGGAAATTTTCCTGGCGGCTGCCGCCGCCCTGGTGCTGCTGGCGATCCCGGCGGCGCTGCTGAAGCGGAAGGAGGCTGCGAAATGACGGCGCTTTACACCCCCTGGGGGGAGCATCCGGACAAAACCTGCCCGCTGCCGGAGTACCCCCGGCCCCAGCTGCGGCGGGACAGCTATCTCTGCCTCAACGGCCTGTGGGACTACACCGTGGAGGACGGGGACGAATACTCCCGTCGCCGCAGCGGAAAAATATTGGTGCCCTTTTCGCCGGAGAGCCTGCTGTCCGGCTGCGATTTCCGGCTGCAAAGCGGGGAAACGCTGTGGTATGAGCGGACGTTCACCCTGTCGGAGGGCTTTCGCCGGGACCGGGTGCTGCTGCACTTCGGTGCGGTGGACCAGTGCTGCCGGGTGCTGGTGAACGACCGGCCTGTGGGCGGCCATGAGGGGGGCTATCTGCCCTTCACCCTGGACATTACCGGCGCCCTGGTCCCCGGGGAAAACCGGCTGACTGTGGCCGTCACCGACGACCCGGAGGGCGGTGTCCACGCCTTCGGCAAGCAGCGCACGGACCGGGGCGGCATCTGGTACACCGCCCAATCCGGCATCTGGCAGACGGTGTGGCTGGAGAGTACAGCGGACAATTACGTCCGTTCCCTGCGCCTGACCCCGGACTTTGACGGGAAATGCCTGCGGTACGCCGTCCGGGCGGAGGACCCGGCAGGAGCCCGGGTCACGGTGCTGTGCGGCGGGCGGGTCGTTGCCCGCAGCTGGGCCGATGAGCGGGGAGAGGGCGTGTGCCCCATTCCGGCGGAGTACTTCCGCCCCTGGAGCCCGGAGGATCCGTATCTGTACGACCTGGAGGTGACTCTGCCCTCCGGCGACCGGGTAGAGAGCTATTTCGGCATGCGGCAGTTCTCCGTTATGGAACACCGGGGCCGCCGGGTGCTGGCCCTGAACCACCGGTCCTGCTTCCAGTCGGGGCTGCTGGACCAGGGCTACTGGTCCGACGGGCTGTACACCCCGCCTGCCGACGAGGCCATGGTCTGGGACATTCAGACCGCCCGGGACATGGGCTTCAATATGCTGCGCAAGCACATCAAGATCGAGCCGCTGCGGTGGTACTATCACTGCGACCGCCTGGGGATGATCGTTTGGCAGGACATGGTATCCTGCTTCGAGGGATGGCGGACCCTGACCATGCAGGTGCTGCCCTTTCTGGGTCTGCACCTGCATGACGCGCCGTCGGCCCGGCTGGGCCGGGCCGGGGAGCCTGGACGGCAGCAGTTCCTCCGGGACATGGCCGACACGGTGGACCTGCTGTATAACTGCGTGTCCCTGGGTCTGTGGGTGCCCTTCAACGAGGGCTGGGGCCAGTTCAGCGCCCTGGAGGTCGCGGACCGGCTGCGGGCCATGGACCCCACCCGGCCCATCGACCATGCCTCCGGCTGGCACGACCAGGGCGGCGGCGACCTGAAAAGCCGCCACATATATTATCGGCCCGTGCACCTGAAAAACGACGGGCGGCGGGTGCTGGCCCTGACGGAGTTCGGGGGCTACAGCCTGCAGTGCCCGGGTCACCTGGCGACGGACAAAAAATTCGGCTACCGCATGTATGACGATGCGGCAGCCTGGATGGACGCGGTGGAAAAACTGTATGAAACGGAGGTTTTGCCCCTGATCCAGGCCCAGGGACTGTCGGCGGCGGTGTATACCCAGCTGTCCGACGTGGAGGACGAGGTCAACGGCCTGGTGACCTTCGACCGCCGGGTGTGTAAGATGGACCCGGCCCGCATGCGGAAAATCAACGAGAAATTGCATTTTTAGCACAGGATATTGCGCTTTCGACATGCGATAGCCCGAAGAGATAGGGCCGGCAGAGTCGTCGGCCCCTATGGAGCGTCCGAGAGCTTGACAAAATCGTGTGCATGACGTATAATGAACATGGAAAGGGCGCTGCGACAAGCGGTTGGCCCGACTAAGTTAGGGTTTTACAAAGAAAACCGTCACCGGCCAGGGTGGCGGTTTTCGCGTCTCTTTACGATAATCGTGACCGTATAGGGCCCGATATGTAAGGTAATACGCATTGCCTCACCCCCTTTCGGGTGGTGTGGCCAACCGCCTGCCGTTCGTGCAGCGCCATGGGTATTATAACATACGATGTGGCAAGATGCAACAAAAAGCGGGAAAGCGTGGCCGTATAGGGGGGCGGACAATTCTGTCCGCCCCGCAGGATGCCCCTATGTAAGCACCCACTGCAGCAAAAGCAGCAGGCCGAAGCCGGGAAGGCCCAGCACCCCGATCACCAGGGCGTTGAACACGTTCAGGCCCAGGTGCAGCCCGGGAACGGTGCGGCCTAGGAGCCACAGGGCGCCGAAGCCCAGGGCCGCGTTGCCCGCTACCCGGAATACCGTTTTCAGGGGGCTTTTCGTCAGACGCAGCACCCCCAGCAGGATAAACAGCGCCCCCACGCCCAGGGCGGCTTTTTCTAAGACGGACACACAGTCCCTCCCTTCACGGAGGACGCCGCCACGCAGGGGCCCTCCCCCAGCTGGGTCTTGATGCACCGCAGCAGATAGTCGCTGCGGGCCTTCAGGGCGTTGATCTCGTAAATGCTGGCCTCTACCAGCTCCGGGGCGGTGACGTAATTGAACTTATCATAGGCGTTGCGCAGGGCTTGGTTGGTCTGATACAGCTCCTGCCGCAGGTCCCCCAGGGTGGGGGAGGCCGTGTCCTTGTTTTTCATGGCGATACCTCCTGATGGCTATTGTACGGTTATTTTGGACAGATATGACAGGCTTTAATCAGGGGACAGGAACATTTTTCCGGGGAGGTGCGCGAAATGCACGAGGAATACATGCGCCAGGCGCTGGACCTGGCCCGGGAGGCCGCCGCCGCCGGGGAGGTGCCGGTGGGCTGCGTCATCGTCCGGGACGGGGCGGTGGTGGGCCGGGGCCGCAACCGGCGGGAGGAGCGCCAGGCCGCCTGGTCCCACGCGGAAATGGAGGCCATGGCCGAAGCCAACCGGACCCTGGGCACCTGGCGGCTGGACGGCTGCACGCTGTATGTGACTCTGGAGCCCTGCCCCATGTGTGCCGGGGCCATTCTCAACGCACGAGTCAGCCGGGTGTACTTTGGGGCCCGGGACCGGGAGATGGGGGCCTGCGGCGGGGTCATGAATCTGTTTATGGAGAATTTCCCTCACCCTCCCGCCCTGGTGGGCGGCGTGCTGGAGGCCGAATGCGCCCGGGTTCTGTCGGAATTTTTTCGCTCCGTGCGAAAAAAGTGAATTTCCCCTATTTTCCCGTTGACAAAACCGGGAAAAGTGGCTATATTATGTGGTGATCCAGTGCAAATGCAGTGATGGGGACCAGTAGCGCTCCTTCCCGATGCCAAGAGAGCCGCCGTTTCGGTGCAAGGCGGTCACGGGCAAAGCGGCGAATATCACCCCGGAGCATCCGGCTGAAACGGCATACCCGGATTAGGTGCGGACGGCGGAGGGCCGTTATCATCCCTCGCCCACGGATGGTGGGGCGGAGCGGCCGCGTTTTCGCGGCAATAAGAGTGGTACCGCAGAGGTTTTTCACGGCCTTTGTCTCTTACAGAGACAAGGGCCGCTTTTTTATTGGTTTTCAAATATAATTTTCGTATACGGAGGTAACACATGGAGTACAAAAAGACACTGAATATGCCGAAATCCGGCTTTCCCATGCGGGCGGGCCTGCCCAAGCGGGAGCCGGAGATGCTGCGCTATTGGGAGCAGCTGGACCTTTACAACGAGCTGCTGAAGAAGAACGAGGGCAAGCCCCTGTTCTCCCTCCACGACGGCCCTCCCTTCTCCAACGGCGCCCTGCACATGGGCCACGCCCTGAACAAGGCCCTGAAGGACTTCATCAACCGCAGCTATGCCATGCGCGGGTACTACACCCCCTATATCCCCGGCTGGGACAACCACGGCATGCCCATTGAGTCCGCCATCATCAAGCAGAACAAGCTCAACCACAAGGCCATGAGCGTGGCGGATTTCCGCACCGCCTGCCACGAGTTCGCCGACCACTATATCGACGTGCAGCGGGAGGGCTTCAAGCGCATGGGCGTGGTGGCCGACTGGGACCACCCCTACAAGACCATGGACCCGGGCTTTGAGGCCCGGGAGGTCCGGGTGTTCGGCAAGATGTACAAAAACGGCCACATCTACAAGGGCCTCAAGCCCGTGTACTGGTGCCCCCACGACGAGACCGCCCTGGCCGAGGCAGAGATCGAGTATCAGGACGACCCCTGCACCACGGTGTATGTGAAGTTCCCCATGCACGACGACCTGGGCAAGCTCCCCCACCTGGACAAGAGCAAGCTCAGCTTCGTCATCTGGACCACCACCATCTGGACCCTGCCCGGCAACCTGGCCATCGCCCTGAACCCGGCGGAGAGCTACGCCGTCGTCAAGCCGGAGGGCCGCGCCGAGCTGTATATCATGGCGGAGGCCCTGACGGAGAAGGTCATGGGCATCGGCGGCTTCGACCGCTATGAGATCGTGGAGACCCACCCCGGTGCCTTCTTCGAGAACATGCTGGCCAGCCATCCCTTCCTGCCCAAGACCAGCCGCTTGGTGCTGGCGGACTATGTCACCATGGACTCCGGTACCGGCTGCGTCCACACCGCCCCCGGCTTCGGCGCCGACGACTATCAGACCTGCCTGCGCTACGGCATGGACATGGTGGTGCCCGTGGACGACCAGGGCCGCCACACCGACTATGCCGGCAAGTACGCCGGTATGAAGACCGAGGAATCCAACCCCGTGATCCTCCGGGATATGAAGGACGCCGGTTCCCTGTTTGCCAGCCAGGAGATCGTCCACAGCTATCCCCACTGCTGGCGCTGCAAGAAGCCCATCATCTTCCGGGCCACCCCCCAGTGGTTCTGCTCCGTGGAGTCCTTCAAGGACGACGCCATCGCCGCCTGCGAGGACGTCCGCTGGGTCCCCTCCTGGGGCAAGGACCGTCTGCGGTCCATGGTCCTGGAGCGCACCGACTGGTGCATCAGCCGCCAGCGCCGCTGGGGCCTGCCTATCCCGGTGTTCTACTGCAAGGACTGCGGCAAGCCCATCTGCACCGACGAGACCATCGACGCCATCGCCAATATCTTTGAAAAGAAGGGCTCCAACGCCTGGTTCGAGATGGAGGCGGAGGATATGCTGCCGGAGGGCTTCACCTGCCCCCACTGCGGCAAGAACGCCGGCTTCGAGAAGGAGACCGACACCCTGGACGGCTGGTTCGACTCCGGCTCCACCCACTACGCCGCCATGGAGCGGGACCAGGGCTTCTGGCCTGCCACCATGTATATTGAGGGTCTGGACCAGTATCGCGGCTGGTTCCAGAGCTCCCTGCTGGTGGCCGTGGGCGCTCTGGGCCGGGGCGCGCCCTTCAAGGAGTGCCTGACCCACGGCTGGACCGTGGACGGTCAGGGCCGCGCCATGCACAAGTCTCTGGGCAACGGCATGGACCCCGCCGAGATCTTCAACAAGTACGGCGCTGACCTGCTGCGCCTGTGGGCCGGCTCCTCCGACTATCACGTGGACGTCCGCTGCTCCGACGACATCTTCAAGCAGCTGTCCCAGAACTATCTGAAGTTCCGCAACACGGCCAAGTTCTGCCTGGATAACCTGACGGGCTTCGATCCGGAGACGGAGCTGGTGGCCCCCGCCCGGATGCAGGAGCTGGACCGCTGGGCCGTTACCCGGCTCAACAGCCTGATCCGCCGGGTGTTCGACAGCTACGATGCCTACGAGTTCCACGCCGTGTCCCACGCCATCAACGATTTCTGCGTGGTGGACCTGAGCTCCTTCTATTTCGATATCATCAAGGACCGCCTGTACTGCGACGGTGAGCACAGCGCCAGCCGCCGCAGCGCCCAGACCGCCCTGTTCCTGATCCTGGACGCCATGACCCGGATGTTCGCGCCGATCCTTGCCTTCACCTGCGAGGAGATTTGGCTGGCCATGCCCCACCGCAGTGCCGACGACAGCCGCAGCGTCCTGTTCAACTGCATGGTGCAGCCCTATGAGGGCTATGCCCTGCCGGAGGACGCCATGGACCGCTGGGCAAGGATCGCCGCCGTCCGCACCGCCGTCAACGGTGCGCTGGAGCAGGCCCGGGCCGACAAGACCATCGGCAAGAGCCTGGAGGCGGAGGTGGATGTCACCGTTCCCGCCGAGGACGCCTTCCTGGCGGACATGGACGCGGATACCCTGGCGGATCTGCTGATCGTGTCCCAGGTACGGGTCACCGTGGGCGACGAGCTGACCGTCACCGTGGCTCCCGCCCGGGGTGTCAAGTGCGCCCGCTGCTGGAAGGTGCTCTCCAGCGTGGGCACCGTGGAGGGTCACGATACCCTGTGCCCCCGCTGCGCCGCTGTGGTGAAGTCCCTGCCCGTGGTGGAGTGATCGGAATTTCAAGCAATCCCCAAGCCCCGGCGCCGCTGCGCCGGGGCTTGCCCTGCCCATTATCATGACCGGAGAGGAATCACGTGAACGACAAGCAGGAAGCAAAATTTCAGGAGCTCACCGGCCAGCCGGTGGGCCATCTGGTGTGCAAAATGGCGGCGCCCACCATCATCAGCATGATGGTGACGGCCTGCTATAACATGGTGGATACCTATTTCGTGGGCCAGCTCCACAGCAACAGCGCCACTGGCGCGGTGGGGGTGGTGTTCTCCCTGATGGCGGTGATCCAGGCGGTGGGCTTTTTCTTCGGCCACGGGTCCGGCAACTACATCTCCCGCCAGCTGGGCCGCCATGAATCCGGCGACGCCGGGAAAATGGCCGCCACCGGCGTGACCCTGGCGTTTCTGGCGGGGTGCGTCATTCTGACGCTGGGCCAGATCTTTCTCACGCCCCTGGCCCGGCTGCTGGGCTCCACGGATACCATCCTGCCCTATGCCCGCAGCTATCTGCGGATCATCCTGCTGGGGGCCCCGTATATGACGGCATCCTTCGTGCTGAATAACCAGCTGCGCTTTCAGGGCAGCGCCGCCTACGGCATGGTGGGCATCGCTGCCGGAGCGGTGCTGAACGTGGGGCTGGATCCGCTACTGATCTTCGTATTGGATATGGGCGTGGCCGGGGCGGCCCTGGCCACCATTCTCAGCCAGCTGGCGTCGTTCTGCATGCTGCTTCTGGGCTGCTCCCGGGGCGGCAACCTGCGCATCCGCCTGCGGAACGTGTGCATCCGCCGGGACCTGCTGGTGGAGATCTGCAAGGGCGGTGTGCCGTCCCTGTGCCGCCAGGGGCTGGCCAGCATCGCCACCATCTGCCTCAACCGCAGCGCGGGCCTGTACGGCGACGCGGCCATTGCCGCCATGAGCGTGGTGACCCGTGCCATGCAGCTGGCCCAGTCGGCGCTGATCGGCTTTGGCCAGGGATTTCAGCCGGTGTGCGGCTTCAACTACGGCGCGGGGCTGTATGGCCGGGTGAAGGACGCCTTCCGCTTTTGCGTCAAGTGGGCCACGGTGTTTCTGGCGGCGGCATCGGTGCTGGGGATGATCTTCGCGCCCCAAATCGTGGCGGTGTTCCGCAACGACCCGGAGGTTATCGCCTTCGGGGCCCGGGCTCTGCGCTGTCAGTGCGCGGTGTTCCCTCTGTGCGGGGTCATCGTCATCTCCAGCATGCTGACCCAGACCATCAACAAGGTGTGGCAGGCGTCGCTGCTGGCGGCGGCCCGGCAGGGACTGTTCTTCATTCCGGCAGTGCTGATCCTGCCCCATGTGCTGGGAGAGCTGGGGGTACAGCTGGCCCAGTCGTTGTCCGATGTGTGCGCCTTCGCCCTGACGGTGCCGCTGGTGCTGGGCGTCCTGCGGGATATGGACCGCCAGGAGCGCCTGGAAAGGATCTCATGACGAAAAAATCGCGGGCCTTGGCCCGCGATTTTTACATAATACGATATCTTTCTGCGATATACTATGCGTTTACACTGTCCGCCAGCTGCATGGCCATGCGCTCCAGCTCCTCCTGCTGCCCCTGGCGCAGGGCGGAGCGGAGGGTCACGGTATCCGCGGCCTGCTCCCATTTCAGAGGATCCAGGAGCTTCTGCATGCCCCGGGCACTGGTGGGAGCCCAGGACCCGTTCTCGATATACGCCACCCGGCGGTTCTTCAGCGTATGGGCAGTCAGATCGTGCAGCAGGTTCTCCATGGTGACGAACACACCAGCGTTATACGTGGGCGCGGCCAGCACCACATGGCTGAACCGGAACGCCGCCGCCAGAATGTAGGACGCCGGGGTAACGGAGGTGTCGTACATGGCCACCTGCACCCCCTGCTCCCGCAGACGGCAGGCCAGGATGTTGGTGGCGTTCTCCGTGCCGCCGTAGACGGAGGCATAGGCGATGACCACGCCCCGCTCCTCCGGCTCATACCGGCTCCACAGGTCGTATTTGCCCAGGATGTACCCCAGGTCCTGCCGCCACACGAAGCCGTGCAGGGGCAGCAGCATCTGAATGTCCAGTCCCCCGGCCTTTTTCAGCACCGCCTGGACCTGTGCGCCGTACTTGCCCACAATATTGGTGTAATACCGCCGGGCCTCGTCCAGATAGTCCCGGTGGAAGTCCACCTCGTCGGCGAACAGCGCGCCGTTCAGGGCGCCGAAGGTGCCGAAGGCGTCCGCCGTCAGCAGCAGCTTGTCCGTCTCGTCATAGGTCATCAGCACCTCCGGCCAGTGGACCATAGGCGCGGCCACAAAGTGCAGGGTGTGCCGCCCGGTGCAGAGGGTGTCCCCCTCCTTCACCACGCTGATGCGCCCCTCGTACCCGGGGCCGAAGAACTGGGCCAGCATATTCTTGGCGGCGGCGGAGCACACCACGGTGGTCTCCGGGTGCCACACCAGCAGGTCCCGGATATCGGCGGCGTGGTCCGGCTCCATGTGCTGCACCACCAGGTAATCCAGGGCCCGGCCATTAAGCCCGTGGGCCACGTTTTCCAGAAATACCCGGCACACGGAGGCATCGGCGGTGTCAAACAGCACCGTTTTCCCGTCGGTCAGCAGATAGCTGTTGAAGGATACGCCCCGGGGCACGTCATAGACCCCCTCGAACATAGCCAGACGGCGTCCGTCGGCCCCCACCCAGGTATAATCGTCATTGACCTTTCTTGTGCAGAACATAAGGATACCTTCTTTCCCCTAAAATCTCAATTGTATTATATCCTTTTTATGGCAAAAAATCTGTGCTATATGCAACACTTGTGAAAAAATGCGCCCCGGCCGGGGCGCATTTTCTCTTATTGGCTGTTACTGATACAGATCCACCACCGTGTGACACGCCTCCAGCAGGAGACCGTCGAAGTAGTCCACGGCATCCTGGGGAATCGTCTCCTCCGGCGGGGCCATCATCCCCATGCTGTAGGTATAGCTGTGGCCGTCGATCACAAAAAACAGCCGCAGCCCATCCTCACTGCATTCCCGGTAAATGGGCACATGCTTGTAATTCTCTCTCAGCGGCGGATATTCCTCGTGCTTCTCCGTATTTCGCAGCGCCAGGATATACACCGGGTATGTGGTCCCGTCATAGATAACTTTCCCGGCCATATCCCAGCCGGTGGGCCGGGCGAAGCGCCCGGTGCTGGACAGATAGATGCTGTACTCCTCCTGCTTCCAGGGCAGGATATCCTCCGGCGGAGCCAGGACCCCCAGCTTTTTCGCCGTCTGGCTCAGCTGCTCATAGCTCTCCGCCGGCTTCTGCAAGGACGGGTGTACCGGCCAGCAAAACACCAGGTCGTATAGGACGACTCCCGCCACAATGGCCAGGATCACCAATAGGACGATTTTCCGAACCTTTTTCCCGTTTTTACGTTTCATTACAGCAATCCCCCCATCACTGATACAGATCCACCACCGTGTGACACGCCTCCAGCAGGAGACCGTCGAAATAGTCCATGGCATCCTGGGGCATCTTCCCGTCGGCGTACACCGTGACGGTGTATATATGGCCGTCAATGCTCAAGAAATACAGCACCGAATCGTCCCACGCGTCCCGGTAAATGGGCGTCATCCGATAGTTTTCCCGCAGCGAGATCTCCGCGCGCCACTCGAAGGTCCATTTCTGAGACTCGAAGATCTCCGCCCTGTATGACGCACCGCCGTATTCCACGGTCCCCGACATCAGAAAAGCACTGGGCTTACTCAGCCGGTCCCGGCCATCCAGCTCTTGACTGTAGAATGTTTCCACCCATGGCAGGACGTTCTCCGGAGGGACCAGCACACCCGTCTTTTCCATATCCTGCCGCAGCTGCTGATAGCTGTCCACGTTTTTCCAGGGTTGGGGATATATCGGCCAGGTCAGCACGGTATACACGATGCCGCCCACAATGGCCAGCAGTACCGCCAGCAAAAGGATTTTCTTCCCGGTTCCTCGCTTCATGGCACGTCTCCTTTCCCGTTACTGATACAGATCCACCACCGTGTGACACGCCGTCCGCAGCGCGTCCTCCACATACGCCGCGTCCTCCTCCGACAGGGTCGTGCTCTCCGGATACATCACCTGGATGATGTATTCATTCCCTTCTATGTAGAGCTGGGTCATGTAAAACCCCCGGTTCTGGAACAGGTAAATGGGCACATAGCGATAGCTGTCCCAACAGGGCGGCAGATCGCCCACGACGCCGATGACTCCCACAGAGACCTCCACGTCAAACGTAACACCGCCGCGCTCCATGGTGCCGGATATGGCAAAGCCGCTGACCTTGGCCATCCGGGAGGGACTGTCCATCCGGAGCTGACGCTCCGTCACCGTCCACGGCAGCAGGTTTTCCCCGGGGACCCGGATATCCGTTTTCTTTTCCACCGTGTCCCGCAGCTGCTCATAGCTTTTCGCCGGTTTCATCCGGGTGGGATTCACCGGACAGACCATGACGGCGTACACGATCACGCCCACAATGGCCAGCAGTACCACCAGCAGAAGGATTTTCCCGATTTTCTTTCCGGTTCCTCGCTTCATATGGCGTCGCCTCCCTCGCCTTTTTGTCATTTTACCACATTTTCGTCCAATGTGCAAGCACAATTTTCCGTTTGACGACACGGCGCCGTTTATCCATCTATTTTGCCGCTCACGTCCCGTCAAATTTGCCCAATCTGACGCTTGGTTTGACTTCTCCGGCGGACAATGCTATAATAAAGTGTTGAGTTTTTTCATAGGAGGTGCGGGATATGCGGCAGGAGGACAATCGGCAGCCCATGGGCTCGGAGTCTCTGGGGACCCTGGTCAGCAGCTGGCGGGACGGCACGTTTTCCGAGATCTGGGCCGACTGGAAGTGGATCTGGGGCTATACCAAGCGCTACCGGCGGGCGGTGTGGTTCTATACCATCCTGGGCGTGGCCAGCTCCACCCTGGGCCTGGTGTCTGCCGTGGCCAGCAAATACTCCATCGACATCATCACCGGCTACGACAGCGACCACCTGTGGTTCATCGTCACCGTGATGGTGGCCTCGGCCCTGGTGGGTCTGCTGCTGCGCAGCGTCACCTCCCGCATTTCCACGAAAATCTCCCTCCGGGTGAACAACGATATCCAGGCCCAGGTGTTCGACCGCCTGCTGGGGGCCGACTGGCGGTCCCTGAACGCGTTTGCCAGCGGCGACCTGCTCAGCCGCCTGTCCACCGACGTGGGCTCCGTATCCTCCAGCGCCATCCGCTGGCTGCCGGACCTGATCGTCACGGCGTACACCTTCGCCGCCACCCTGGCGGTGATCCTGCACTATGACTGGGTCATGGCCCTGTTGGCCCTGGCCAGCGCCCCCTTCCTGCTGCTGACGTCCCGCCGCCTGATCCGGGGCATGCGCACCCACCAGCAGGAGGTCCGCCAGGTGGGCAGCCGCCTGATGTCCTACGAGACGGAGACGCTGCACAATCTGGACGCCATCAAGGGCTTCGGCATCACCGGCCGCTATGGCCGGGGCTTCCGCCGCCGGCAGGAGGAGTTCCGCCGGGCCAGCCTGGATTATAATCTGTTCAGCATCCGCACGGAGATTCTCCTGTCTCTTCTGGGCTCCGCCGTCCAGATGGCGGCCTTCGGCTACTGCCTGTATCTGCTGTGGTCCGGCAAAATTCTCTACGGCACCATGACGCTGTTCCTGTCCCAGGGGGCCAAGCTCAGCTCCGCCTTCAACGCTCTGGTGCGGACGGTGCCGTCGTTCCTCAGCGCGTCGGTGTCCGCCCGCCGTATCCGGGACCTGTACGCCCTGGAGCCGGAGCCGGTGCTGCCGGACGACGGGCTGGACAGCCTGGCCTCCCAGGGCTTCACCGTGGCCGTGGAGGACGCGGGCTACGCCTATGTTCCCCATCAGCCGGTGCTGACCCATGCCGATTTCCGGGCCGCTCCCGGGGAGACCGTGGCTCTGGTGGGCCCCTCCGGCGGCGGCAAGACCACCATGATCCGCCTGCTGCTGGGCCTGATCCGCCCGGCGGAGGGCCGCGCTTACCTTCAGGCCGCCGACGGGCGGCAGGTGGAGGTGAACGCCGGACTCCGCCGCTATTTCTCCTATGTGCCCCAGGGCAACACCCTCCTCTCCGGCACCATCGCCGACAATCTGCGGATGGTGAAGCCCGACGCCTCCGACGCCCAGCTGCGGGCGGCGCTGGAGGCTGCCTGCGCCTGGGACTTCGTCTCCGCCATGGACGGCGGGCTGGACGCCTCCGTGGGGGAGCACGGCCACGGCCTGTCCGAGGGGCAGGCCCAGCGCATCGCCATTGCCCGGGCCCTGCTGCGGGACGCCCCGGTGCTGCTGCTGGACGAGGCCACCAGCGCCCTGGATGTGGCCACCGAGCGCACCATCCTGCGGAATCTGGCAGCCCGCTACCCCCACAAGACCTGCATCGTCACCACCCACCGGCCCACGGTGATCTCCCTGTGCCGCCGGGTGTACCAGGTGTCCTCCGGCTGCCTCCGCCTGCTGGACTCCGACGAGGCCCAGCGCCTGGCCATGGACTTCTGACCCTTGCCCCGGAACTTGCTGGGTTCCGGGGCATTTTTGCCTTTTTTCTTTCGTTAGGCTAAGGAAAAATCAGGAGTTTGTAACGGTTTCGTTAATAATTGCCCGGCCCTCTTGCGCGCGGCGCTTTAGAATGTTAAAATTCTTTAAAATGTTTTTTACAGTTGTGTAACAACTGGCTTATAACGCGCAAGGAGCGATGCGACTATGCCAAAATTCAGCGTAAAAAAGCCGCTGACCGTGTTCGTGGCGGTGCTGGCGATTCTGGTATTGGGGGTGGTGGCCTATCTGAAGATGACCCCCGACCTGATGCCCAATATGGATTTCCCTTATGTGATCCTGGTGACCACCGACCCCGGGGCCAGCCCCGAGACCGTGGAGGCCGATATCACCAAGCCCCTGGAGCAGTCCATGGCCACCCTGGACCGCATCAAAAACGTCACCTCCAGCTCCATGGACAGCGTGTCCATGGTGGTGCTGGAGTTTGAAGACGGCGTGAATATGGACACCGTCAGCGTGGATATCCAGCAGAAGATCAACCAGCTGAAGGGCTCCTGGTCCGACACCGTGGGCGATCCCTATGTGCTGAAAATGAACCCCTCCATGCTGCCGGTGCAGGTGGCGGCCCTGTCCTACGACGGCAAGGACATCACGGAGCTGTCCGACTTTGTCACGGATACCCTGTCCCCCAAGCTGGAGGGCATCACCGGCGTGGCCAGTGTCACCGTCAGCGGTAAGGTCCAGCATCAGCTCCATGTGATCCTCAGCCAAAAGAAGCTGGATGATCTGTCCCGGCGGCTGTCCGACGCCATTGCGAAGCAGCTGGACGATGCGGCGGGGCAGCTGTCCTCCGCCCGGGGCCAGGTCAACAGCGCCAAGGCCGCCATCCGCAGCGCCGAGGAATCCGCCGTCCGGGACGCCGTGACCCAGGCCCTTACCACCATTCAGGACAGTCTGAAAACCATGCGGGACAGCCGGGACCAGCTCCAGGCCAACCTCCGGGAGCTGGCGGAGATCCAGGCGGAGAAGGCCCGTCTGGAGGCGGAAAACGCCCCCTACCAGGCCCGTATCGAGGCCATCCGCCACGACCCCTCCATGACGGAGGAGGAAAAGCAGGCGGCCATCGCCGAAATTGAAAGTGACCCCGAATACGTCCGCATCCAGGCGGAGCTGGCGGCGCTGGACCTGCGTATGGCGGCCCTGGGCGTCAAGTGGGACGAGGCCGTCCAACGGGCCAAGGAGTGGCAGAAGCAGCTGGAGGAGCTGGAAAAACAGCTGCGGGACCTGGAAACCGACGAGGGCATGGCCAAGCTGGCGGACCAGGTGACCGCCGGGACCCTGACCATGGCCGACGCCGTTACCCAGATCATCTCCGCCAATATCCAGCTGGACAGCGCCCTGAATCAGATCGACCAGGGCCTCCAGACCCTGGCGGAATCCCGCTCCGCCGCCCTGAGCCAGGCGGACCTGTCCTCCAGCCTGAACCTATCCACCATCACCGCCCTGCTGACGGCCCAGAACTTCTCCATGCCCGCCGGGTATCTGAAGGAGGACGGCGTCAACTATATGGTTTCCGTGGGCGACGCCATCGACACCCGCCAGGACCTGGAGGACCTGGTGCTCTTTGACCTGGGGATGGACGGCATCGACCCCATCCGCATGAAGGACGTGGCCGACGTGGCCATCACCGACAACTCCTCGGAGATCTACGACAAGCTCAACGGCAAGGACGGCGTCATCGTCTCCTTCAACAAGCAGTCCACCTACGCCACGGCGGAGGTGTCCGACAACATCAACAGCCGCTTCCGGGAGCTGGAGACGGAGTATGAGGGCCTTTCCTTCGTGCCCCTGATGGACCAGGGGGACTACATATACCTTATCATCAACTCCATTCTGTCCTCTCTGGGCTGGGGCGCGCTGTTCTCGGTGCTGATCCTGTACCTGTTCCTGCGGGACCTGCGGCCCACGGTGATCACCCTGTGCTCCATCCCCATCAGCGTGATCTTCGCCGTGGTGCTCATGTACTTCTCCGGCGTCACCATCAATATGATCTCCCTGTCCGGCCTGGCCGTGGCGGTGGGCATGCTGGTGGATAACTCGGTGGTGGTCATTGAGAACATCTATCGTCTGCGCGCCAAGGGGGCCACCGTCATCCAGGCGGCGGTGTCCGGTGCGCGGCAGGTGCTGGGCGCCATCACCGCCTCCACCCTGACCACCGTGTGCGTATTTCTGCCCATCGTGTTTGTGGAGGGCATCACCAAGCAGCTGTTCACGGACCTGGCCCTGACCATGACCTATTCCCTGCTGGCCAGCCTCATTGTGGCCCTGACCCTGGTGCCCGCCATGGCCTCCGGCATGCTCCGCAAGGAAAAGCCCCAGAAGCCAGGGCTGCTGGATAAGGTCTACCCCGCCTATCGCAAGGCCGTGTCCTGGTCCATCCACCACAAGCTGGTGGTGCTGGGGGTGTCCCTGCTGCTGCTGGTGGGCTCCGCCGGAGCCGCCCTGGCCCGGGGCTTCGCCTTTATGCCCAATATCGACATGAACACCGTGAATCTCACTGTCTCCATGCCCGATGGCTGCACCCGGGAGCAGGCCGTATCCCTGGCGGATGAGGTGCTGCGCCGGGCTGCCCAGGTGGAAAACGTGGAGACCGTAGGCGCGATGATGTCCTCCTCCGGCAGCTCCGGCGGCATGGACATGACCAGCATGATGTCCTCCGGCGGCGGGGCGTATGACGTCACCGCCTATATCACCCTTACCGAAGGGGCCTCCGGCGCAAAGGCCGGACAACAGATCGAGGCCGCCTGCACCGGTATGGACTGCACCGTCACCGCCTCCGGTGCCATGGACAGCTACATGACCTATCTTACCGGCAGCGGCGTCGCGCTGAACGTCTACGGCAGCGACATGGAGCAGATGCAGTCCGCCGCCAAGACACTGGCCGCGAAGCTGGCCACCGTCCCCGGCACGGAAAACGTGTCCGACGGCCTGGAGCAGGCCGCCGCCGCCCTGCACCTGTCCGTGGACCGCAACGCCGCCATGGAAAAGGGTCTCACCGTGGCCCAGGTGTATATGGCCGTTGCCTCCGCCCTGACGGACACCGACAGCTCCCTGTCCCTGACCCTGGACGGGCTGGACGTCAGCGTGTCCATCCAGTCCCCGGAGGAAAGCCGCATGACCCGGGAAAAGCTCATGGACCTGGAGATCGACCCCTCCGCCATGAGCGCCATGAGCAGCATGATGAGCGCCGCCTCCGGCAGCGGCTCCATGAGCGGTATGTCCGGCATGTCCTCCGGCAGCGGCTCCATGAGTGGCATGTCCGGCATGTCCTCCGGCAGCACCTCCGCCGTCCAGGCGGCGGAGCCCGTCCGTCTGGGCGATATTGCCAAACTGGAGGAGACCGTCAGCCTCAACACCATTCACCGCGACCAGCAGCGGCGGTACATCACTGTGTCCGCCGACGTGGCCGACGGCTACAATGTCACCAAGGTCACCACCGCCGCCCAGGCGGCTATTGCGGAGGTAGACCTGCCCCAGGGCATCACCGCCTCCTTCCAGGGGGAAAACGAGGCCATTATGGACGCCATTGAGCAGCTGCTGCTGATGCTGCTGCTGGGCATCGTCCTGGTGTACCTGGTAATGGTGGCCCAGTTCCAGTCCCTGCGCTCGCCGTTGATCGTCATGTTCACCATTCCCCTGGCCTTCACCGGCGGCTTCCTGGCCCTGCTGCTGGCGGGCATCGAGGTCAGCGTGGTGTCTCTGGTGGGCTTTGTGATGCTGGTGGGCGTCATCGTCAACAACGGCATTGTCCTGGTGGACTACATCAACCAGCTGCGGCTGGAGGGTATGGGCCGCCGGGAGGCCATCATCGAGGCCGGCGTTACCCGCCTGCGGCCCATTCTTATGACGTCCCTGACCACGATCCTGGGCCTGGTGGTCATGGCCTTCGGCAAGGATGTGGGCACGGCCCTGATGCAGCCGGTGGCCCTGGTGTGCATCGGCGGTCTGCTGTACGCCACGCTGATGACCCTGCTGGTGGTGCCCTGCATGTATGACATTCTCAGCCGCCGGGACCTGCGGAAGGTCAACGAGGAGGAGCTGCAGCTCCTGGACCTGTAACATTGCAAAAGAGCCTCCCCGGGTGGGGAGGCTCTTTTGGGCTTGTCAAAAAAGGGCGGCGCCCTTTTTTGACAAAAGAGATTTCGCTCCGACCCGCGCGTCCGTGTGCGCAAGCGCCCACGAACACACTCTCTCCGCGCAAAGTATTTTTCGCGACGTACACGCCGCCGCGAAAAATGGATCAAACCTTATTCGCAGCCTGCGGCCGCGAACTCTGCGAGGCTCTTTTGTGCGGCATTTCGTCGACATTTCAGCTTGTTGAAACAGCGCCCATTTTATAAGGTTCATTTTATCGTTTTTGCTTGACAGCTCGCGCTCTTTATGTTAATATTTCATCAAGGTCGACCGGATATTTTACTTCTATTACCCATTTATGTGTTCAAAAGGAGGTTATCATGCGCAGCTGGCTCAAATATATTTTTCTTCTGATCGGAACGCTGCTTGCCCTCTACATTGGGGCAGACATGAACTATTTTATTCCGTCCTCTGAGCTTGTCTACAGCGAGATCGAATACTGCACGTTTATACTCGCCGCTGTTATGACCGTCTGCACTGCCATGGTCATCTCCCAGCTGAAAAAGCGGGACAAAAATGACCCGGGCGACAAGGACGCAGACGACAAGTGATCCTGACTTTTCACGCAAAAACTTCCCTCCGCCCCGCGGCGGAGGGAAGTTTCTCTTTTTATATCCTTTTGTACCGTTTACCCGTAGTACGCCATCAGCATATCCACCACGGTGCCGTAGCTCTGGGTGCCCCGGGGGTCGCCGCTGCTTTTCAGGAAGGAATCGTACACCTTCTGGGCCGCGTCGTTCACCGGACCCTCAAAGGCCGCCCAATAGGCGGAGTTATCCCGCAGGTCCGCCACCACCGTGTCCGGCAGCAGCACCCGCACGGCCTGCCACGCCTCCGGGTCCGCCCGGTACAGGGCGTTGGAGAGATAGGTAAAGCCCATGAGCCAGCCGGAGTAGCGATAAGCGGCGCTGTCCGCCGTGGTGGAGGCGGCGATGGCAATGAAGTTGCACTCCTGCTCCGAGGCGATGCCCCGCTGATGGGCCATCTCGTGGGCAATGGTGCTGGGCAGATAGCAGGCGGGGCTGTCGATGTTCAGGTTGGCCTCGCCGGTAAAGGGAAAATAGAACCCCGTAAAGTCCATGGCGCTGAGGGCCGTGGAAAACCGCACCCCCTTGGGCACATGGTCCTCCATCACCAGGCACGGAAACTCGTCGTATATCCCGTCGAACACCTCCATGCTGTGGGCGAAGATGTCCGCCCGGCTTTCGGCAAAGAGGCCGTTTTCGTCCCGCTGCACCTGGTCCGCGCAGCCGGCCAGCTGCCGGGCGAAATACTCCGTCACCCGGGCCAGCTCCTCCGGGGTGGACTCCCGGGCATATACGCCGGACTGCTCCTGAAAGGACTCGGCGTAGTAGTTGACGCCCCACAGCAGGCTGAACCCGGCGTACACCGTCAGCACGGTGCACACGGCGGTCAGGGCGAACCGGTACACGATCCGCCCCCGGCGGCCCTGATCCGTGATCAGCCGCCGGACGGTGGCCCCCATCCACAGCAGGACCACTCCCGCCGCTATGGCGTACAGCAGCTCCGCCACGGAGAAGGACGCCCGGTAGCACACCGACGCCACCGCCCGCTCCAGAGGCATCACCACCTGGCGGCTGACCCAGCTCATCAGCCCCGGCACAGTCCGCAGGGCAAAATACAGGCCCAGCACCCCGCACACCGCCAGAAACCAGATGTGCAGGCCCCGGTGCCGCCTGAAAAAGGCCCTCATAGCTCCAGGGGCCGCCCGGTCAGATACATCACCGTCCGCAGGGTAGCAATGAGCCTGCCGCTCTCGTCCCGGATGTCCGTGCGGCTGAAGCCCATGTGGCCGCCCGTTTTCTCCACGGTGCCCACGGCGGTGAGCTTTCCCGTTCCCGCCGCGGCGGACAGGTACTCAATGCTGGAGGACACCGTAAACGTCACCTCCTGCCGCCGGGTCAGCAGGGCCATGCCCGCCGCCACGTCGGCCATGGTAAACAGCGCGCCGCCGTGGGGGGTACCCCAGCAGTTCAGACTGTCCGGGTGCAGCTCCAGCTCCACGGTGGCGGTGCCGTCGTCCACGGCGGTGACCTTCATATGATTATACTGGCTGAAGGGCTCCGCCCCGGGGCCCTCCGCCGAATGCAGCAATTTCTGTCTCAGTTCTTCGGTCATAGGTCGCTCACTCCGCCGCTGCCAGCAGCTGGCGGGTATAATCCTCCTTCGGATGGTCAAATATGTCCTCCACCGGCCCCTGCTCCACGATGCGGCCATGGTGCATCACCAGACACCGGTCGCAGATCTCGTAGACCACGTTCAGATCATGGGAGATAAACAGATACGATATGCCCAGCTCCCGGCGCAGCCGGGCGATGAGCTGCAAAATCTGCGCCTGGATGGTCACATCCAGGGCCGACACGGCCTCGTCGGCCACGATGAGCTGGGGGTGCACGATCAGGGCTGCCCCGATGCACACCCGCTGCCGCTGTCCGCCGGACAGCTGATGGGGCAGCCGGTCCCGGCACTCCGGGTCCAGGCCCACCAGCTCCATGGTGCGCTCCACCCGGCGGGCGATCTCCTCCTTGCCGTACTTCCCGTAAATGCGCAGAGGCTCCGCCAGGATCCAGCCCACGGTGCGGCTGGGGTTCAGGCTGCTGGCCGGGTCCTGAAATACCATCTGCGGGCGCTTGGTGTAGTGGGTGATGGTGCCGGTATAGTCCGGCACAAAGCCCAGAATGGTCCGGGCCAGGGTGGTCTTGCCGCTGCCGGACTCCCCCACCAGGCCCAGGATTTCGCCCCGGTGCAGCTCAAAGCTCACATCGTGCAGCACCTGCTGCCGCTTTCTGCGGCCTACGGTGCCGGAGGGCCGGTACCACACGTTCAGGTCACGGACCTGTAAAACCAGATCATCGCTCATAGCTTCCTCCTTGTGGGGATGGCGGCAATGAGCCGCTGGGTATAGGGGGCCTGGGGGTGGAAGAATATCTGGTCCACCGGGCCAGACTCCACGATGTGCCCCTTCTCCATCACTGCCACCCGGGTGCACAGCTTCCGCACCACAGCCAGGTTGTGGGAGATAAACAGAATGGACATGCCCCGCTCCCGGTTCAGGCGGCGCAGCAGCTCCAGGATCTGGGCCTGGATGGTCACGTCCAGAGCCGTGGTAGGCTCGTCCGCCAGCAGCAGCCGGGGCTGGGGCAGAATGGCCGCCGCGATCATCACCCGCTGGAGCATGCCGCCGGACAGCTCATGGGGATACCGGCGGTACACGTCCTCCGCATCCGGCAGGTCCACGTCCCGCAGGGCCTGCAGGGCCAGCTCCCGCCGCCTTTTGGGCGGCAAATCCGTGTGCACCCGCAGACACTCTTCCACCTGGGGGCCGATACGCATGGTGGGGTCCATGGCGCTCATGGGCTCCTGAAACACCACACAGATGTCCCGGCCCTGGATGCTGCGCAGGGTGTCGCCGCTGCTGGTCAGCAGGTCCCGCCCGTCCAGCAGGATCTGCCCCCGGAACGACGCCTGCTCCGGCCGCAGCAGGCCGGAGACCATCATGGCGGTAACGGTTTTGCCGCTGCCGGACTCGCCCACCAGCCCCACGATCTCGCCGTCGCCCACCGTCAGGTCGATGCCCCGCACCGCCTCGTGGTCCGACCCGTGGAACTGCACATGCAGATCACGGATTTCCAGCATACCGTCACCTCCCCCATTGCTTTCGCTGGAGCCCCTCGCCCAGCAGGCTGACGCCTAAGATCAGCAGCACGATGACGCCGCCCACCGTCAGCATATACCAGGGGGCCCTGGCCATATAGCTCTGGGACTCGGACAGCATATACCCCAGAGACACGTCCGGGGGCTTCACGCCGATGCCCAGATAGCTCATGCTGGCCTCCGCCAGCACGGCGTTGTTAAACCCAATGACCAGGGTAGGCAGAAGCACCTGCCGGGTATTGGGCAGAATATGCAGAAACATAATGCGCAGGTGCCCCGCTCCCATGAGCCGGGCGCTTTTCACATAATTCATCTCCCGGTGCCGGGCAAACTCGCTGCGGATGACCCGGGCATAGCTGGGCACAAAGGCAACGCCCAGCGCCAGAATGACGTTGTATTTGCCGAAGCCCAGCAGGGAGATGAACACCAGAGCCAGCAGGATGCTGGGAAACGCCGTCACCGCGTCGTTGATGCGCATCAGCGCCTCGTCCAGCCAGCCGCCGAAATATCCGGTGAAGGCCCCCACCAGCGTTCCCACCGCCGCGCCGATCACCACGGTGGCGGCACTGATGAGGAAGGTGGTACCGGCGCCGGCCAGCACCCGGCTGAAAATATCCCGGCCGAAGTTGTCCGTGCCGAACAGGTGCCGCAGGCATGGGGCCGCGAACTTTTCACTGCCGGACATGGCCGTGGGGGGATAGGGGGTCCACACGCAGCCCAGCAGCGCCAGAGCCGCCATAAGCCCCGTCAGGACCAGACCCGCCCGCAGATAGTGATTCTTTTTTTCGTTCAGCAGCAAGGTAGGTCCCTCCCCTCTATTGCAGCCGCAGTCTCGGGTCCAGCCGCTGGTTGATCAGGTCCGCCAGCAGGTTCACCAGCACCACCCAGAACGCCACGATCACCACCACCGCCTGCACCACGGGATAGTCCCGGTTGGCGATGGACGTCAGCAGCATGCGGCCCAGGCCCGGAAGGGAAAACACCTGCTCGATAACCACAGAGCCCGCCACAATATCCGCCACGGTCATGGCCAGAAATGACACCACCGACCCCATGGCGTTGCGCAGCACATGGCGGTACAGGGTAGCCCGGTCGCTGTTGCCCCGGCTGTGAGACGTGCGGACATAGTCCTTTTCCATCTCCGACAGAATGGATGAGCGCAGCATCTTCACGGTCATAGCCACCCTGGGCAGGGCGATGGACACGGCCGGGAACAGAAAATACCACAGGCTGGCACCGAAGTTGTCGCCGGGAGAAACGAAGTTTCCCGGCACGAACAACCGCAGCACCAGACCAAACACATACGTCAGCAGGATGCCCGTCACAAAGGCCGGGATGGCCATGAGCACCTGGTTCACGCTGGTCAGGGCCTTGTCCATCCGTCCCCCGGCGTGGCGGGCGGTGAAAATGCCCAGGGGGATGGAAAAGACCAGGATCAGCACAAAGGACATCCCCGTCAGAAGCCCCGTCACCGGCAGCTTTCCGGCCAGCATGCCGGATACCGGCATTTTATAGCTGTACGACGTGCCGAAGTCCCCGTGCAGGGCCCCCAGCACCCACTGAACGTACCGCTCCAGGAACGGACGGTCCAGTCCCATTTCCGCCCGCAGGGCGGCAATGCGCTCCGGGGTGGCCTCGGTACCCAGCAGCTTCACTGCCGGGTCCCCGGGGATCACCTGGAACGCCAGAAACGCCAGAAAAGAGACGATGACCATGGTCAGCAGCATCAGTCCGATCTTCTTGGCCGCATATTTCATGGTCATCGCCTCTTTCAATTCAGTATAACGTTACTGCTGGGTCAGGTACACGGTGGACAGGTCCAGCACATAAATGGGATAGAACTTCAGGCCGCCCAGGTCCTGGCGCATAGCCACCAAGTCGCTGAGGTCCTGGATATACACATTGGCGGCAGTGTCTGCCAGCATGGTCTCCATCTGCTTGTACAGGTCCGTCTGGGTGGCCTCGTCCGTGGCGTTGATGGCCTGCTGGAACAGGGCGTCATAGGCGGGGTTGCTGTAGTTGATGAAGTTCTTGGCATAGTCGGAGGTGAAGCGCTCCAGCATGGCCCGGGCGGTCATGTTGGCTGCGTCCACGCCCACCACAGTGGCCTGGAACTGGCGGCCATTATAAATGGTATCCAGCCAGGTGCTCCACTCCACAGGCTGAATGGTCACCCTGATGCCCGCCTCCCGCAGCTGCTCGGCCACCACCTCGGCGGTGTCCATGTGGGGCTGATAGTTATTGGGCACGGAGATGGTCATGTCGAACCCGTTGGGATAACCGGCCTGGGCCAGGAGTTCCTTGGCCTTTTCCACGCTGTGGGGATACTTATCCACCAGCTCCGGCAGGAAATACTTGGTAAACGCGGGATAGATGCTGCTGCCCACGGCGGTGCCGTGGCCGTCGGCCACCATATCCATGATGCCCTGCCGGTCGATGGCATAGCACAGGGCCTGGCGCACCAGCTGGTTGTCAAAGGGCTTGGCCTGGTTGTTCAGATAGATGGCCTGCACCAGGTTCATGGTGCCCTCCAGCACCTTGAAATTGCTGTTGAGCTGGGCCGCCTGGGCAGAGGTCAGGTGGGCGCACAGGTCGATGGACCCGCCGTTGAGGTTCATCACCAGGGCGTCGGCGTTCTCGCAGATCTTATAGGTGACCTTGTCCAGCCACGCGGGGGCGCCCCAGTAATCCTCAAAGCGCTCCATGATGAAGTTCTCCTGGGGGGTGCGGGACACGAACCTGAACGGGCCGGTGCCCACAGGGGCGGTGGCCTGGTCGGCATAGCCGGCGGGAATGATGGCCGCCGTCATATAGCTGATGAACTCCAGGTCCCGCTGTGCGATGGTAACGGTGACGGTCTTTTCGTCCAGGGCCTCGACACTCTTGACAGCAGAAAACGCCGCTACCAGAGGCTTCTCCTGACCCTCCGGCACAGCGGCGCAGCGATTGATAGAGTATACAACATCCTCTGCGGTCACTGTCTGGCCGTTGTGGAACTTCACACCGTCACGAAGGGTGAAGGTGTACGTGGTCCCATCCTCGGACAGCTCATATTTCTCCGCCACAGCGGGGATCATTTCGCCGTCAGAATTGGGCTTTACCAAGCCCTCGAAGATGTTGAACAAGACCTCTCTGGTTCCTGCGGCCACCGTCTGGTGGGGGTCAAGACTGTCGTCCAGGTCCTGGGCGATGCCAACGGTGATCTCGCCACCCTTGACCGGTTCGCCCGTCTCGCCGTTATTTCCTTGTCCGCCGGGGTCCTTGCTGCCGTCTCCGCATCCCGGGAGTACGGCGCCGACCATTACCAGCGCCAGGAAAAGAGCCAATAGTTTCTTCTTCATAGCTTTCTCCTTTTTCCTTGCCGCGACCTTGGCGGCAAGCCAGAAATAATGGTGTCGGACAGCGGCGCGGACAAGCGCGGCTGTCCCTATTCAATTGTCGAAGTGGACTGTACCACATTTTCCCGGCAATTGCAAGGGCTTTTTCCCACTTTTTTGTGGGAATGTGAAATATTTATCCATCACTGTCCGCCCTCGGCAGGCGGATGTATCTCTCGGGCGGTCCGGCTTCGGGGCGGAAAATCTCCGGGAGGGGCAAATTCCCCCTTGTCCGGCTTGACCTTTTTCCGGGAATATGATATGATGCATTGCCAATAGCCCTCCAAAAATGCACGGATGGCTTTTGAAAACGATAACAAAGGAGTATTTACCCATGAAAAAGTTTCTCACTATGCTGCTGGCCCTGGTGATGGTCCTGTCCCTGGCGGCCTGCTCCTCCCAGAAGGGCGGCGACGTCAACGGCGGCTTCCCCGTCAGCGCCGTGGACCTGCTGACCGCCGTGTGGAACGCCTATCCCGAAAGCGAGAAGTTCCCCGTGGTGGGCGGCAGCCTGGATAAGCCCGTGGACGATGCCCCCGGCACTTTCCCGGTGGACGATGCCGACAATCTGGACTATATGCTGCACTTCCCCGCCGACAAGGCCGATCTTATTGACGACGCCGCGTCGCTGACCCACATGATGAACGCCAACAGCTTTACCTGCGGTGTGTTCCATGTGAAAAACAGCGCCGACGTCTCTGTCGTGACCGACGCTCTGCGCCAGAATGTCCAGAACACCCAGTGGATGTGCGGCTTCCCTGACAAGCTGGTGGTCCTCACCTATGGCGAGTATGTGGTGGCCCTGTTCGGCGCCGACGACCTGGTGGACGACTTTGTCAACACCATGACCGCCACCTACACCGGCGTCCAGACCGCCTGCGACGAGCCCATCCAGTAACCCGCCGCGGTCATGCTGTTTTCCAGTCTGCCGTTTCTCTTCTATTTTCTTCCCTGCGCCCTGGGGCTTTATTTTCTGGCCCCAAGGCGGCTGAAAAATGCCGCTCTGCTGCTGTGCAGCCTGGTATTCTACGCCTGGGGCGAGCCCCGATTTGTGCTGTTCATGGCCGCCGCCATTTTACAGGGCTATGTCGCCGCCAGGCTTATGGAGCGGTATCCCGCCCGCAGGCGGCTGCTGCTGACCCTGTCCGCCGTGCTGAGCCTGGGGCTTCTGGGCTACTGCAAGTATGCCGACTTCCTGATCTCCGGCTTCAACGCCGTCACCGGCCTGTCGGTGCCCCTGCTGCGGATCACCCTGCCCATCGGCATCAGCTTCTATACCTTTCAGATCCTCAGCTATGTCATCGACGTGTACCGGGGCGACGCCCCGGCCCAGCGGAGCCTCATCGACCTGGCGGCGTATATCGCCATGTTCCCCCAGCTGGTGGCCGGGCCCATCGTCCGCTATACCGATGTGGCTCCCCAGCTGCAAAGCCGCACCCACACGGTGCAGGATGCAGCCCTGGGCGCCCGGCGGTTCGTGCTGGGCCTGGGCAAAAAGGTGCTGCTGGCCAACGTCCTGTATGAGCTGGTGACGGTGTATCAGCAGAGCGGGCAGAAAACCGTGCTGCTGACATGGATGTACGCCGCAGCGTATATGATGCACGTTTACTTCGACTTCTCCGGCTACAGTGACATGGCCATCGGCCTGGGCCGGATCATGGGCTTCCGCTTCGCCGAGAACTTCAACTATCCCTTTATCTCCGGGAGTCTCACGGAGTTTTGGCGACGCTGGCACATCAGTCTGGGGTCCTGGTTCCGGGACTATGTGTATATCCCCCTGGGCGGCAGCCGGGTGCGGCTGGGACGCTGGGTGCTGAACCTGCTGGTGGTATGGGGCCTGACGGGTCTGTGGCACGGAGCCGCCTGGACCTTTGTGCTGTGGGGCTTGTATTTCGCCGTATTTCTGCTGATGGAAAAGCTGTTTCTGGGCCGGTTGCTCCGGCGGCTGCCGGTGCTGCGGCACGTTTATGTGCTGACGGCGGCGTTGTTCAGCTTTGTGCTGTTCGACGCATCCTCCCTGTCCGCCGCCATAGGCGCCGCCGGGGCCATGCTGGGCCTGGGGCACCTGCCCATGTGGGACGGCGGCACCCTGTACTACCTGCACAGCTACGCCCCGGTGCTGCTGGCAGCTGCCGTGGGGTCCACGCCGCTGCCTGCCGTCCTGTGCCGCCGCATGGCCGCCGGACGGGCAGGCCGTGTGCTGGACGCTCTGGAGCCCATAGCGCTGCTGGCCCTGCTGGCCGTGTGCACGGCGTTCCTGGTCAGCGGCTCTGCCAACCCCTTCCTGTATTTCCGGTTCTGAGGAGGTGCACATGAAGACCAAGCAAATCATCACCGTGTGCCTGCTGGCGGCGTTTCTGGCGGGCTTTGGCCTGTGGTCCGTTCTACGGACGCCGGATGCCGTGTCCCAGGCGGAGCGCCGCCCCCTGGCCCAGCGGCCGGCGTTCACCGCGGCGGGCTTTCTGTCCGGCAAGTTCTCCGACGCTCTGGACGATTTCGCCGCCGACCAGTTCCCTCTGCGGGAGCAGCTGCGGACCCTGCGCTCTCTGGTGTCCTATGACGTGATGGGGCAGCGGGACGTAAACGGCGTGTACCTGTCTCAGGGCTACGCCGCCAAGCTGGATTTCCCCCTGAATACCACCTCCGTGAAACGGGCGGCGGACCGGTTCCGGTATGTGTACGACACATATCTCTCCGGCACCGACACCAAGGTCTATCTGTCGGTGATCCCGGACAAGGGATATTTCATGGCCCCGTCCTCGGGACGGCCCTCCATGGACTATGACGCCCTGGTGTCACAGCTGCGGGAGAGCACGCCGTATATGACGTATATCGACCTGTTTGACCTGCTGACCGTCGACGACTACTACCGCACCGACGCCCACTGGCGGCAGGAGCGGCTGGAGCCGGTGGTCCGGCGTATCGCCGCCGCCATGGGGACGGACGCCGGCGCCTCCTATCGGGAGGTAACGCTGGAGCGTCCCTTCTACGGGGTGTACTCCGGCTATGCGGCCCTGCCTCTGGCAGGCGAGAGCCTGAGCTATCTCACCAACGACACCATCGACGCCTGCCGGGTCACCAATTACGAGACCGGCAAAACCGGCCCTGTATACGACCTGGATAAGGCCGCAGGCAGCGACCCCTATGAGCTGTTCCTGTCCGGGTCCGTATCCCTGCTGACGGTGGACAACCCCAACGCCCGGACGGATCGGGAGCTGGTGATCTTCCGGGATTCCTTCGGGTCCAGCCTGGCCCCTCTGCTGCTGGAGGGCTACAGCCGGGTGACCCTGGTGGATATCCGCTATCTCTCCCCGTCCCAACTGGGAAATTTCCTGACCTTTGACCGCCAGGACGTATGGTTTCTCTACAGCACCTCCGTGCTGAACAACAGCAGCACGCTGAAATAATTTTGTATGGGAGGTCTTTGACATGTCCATCCAAACCAACCCCGATCTGCGGCGCAGCGTCATCTATGAGCTCTACGTCCGCAGCCACACCCCCCAGGGCACCTTCCGGGCCGTGGAGCCGGACCTGCCCCGGATCCGCGCCCTGGGCACGGACATTCTGTGGCTGATGCCCATCCACCCCATTGGCCAGGAGAACCGCAAGGGCTCCATGGGCTGCCCCTACGCCAACCGGGACTATCGCACCGTGAACCCGGAATACGGCACCCTGGAGGATCTCCTGCACCTGGTGGACGCCATTCACGACAACGGCATGAAGTGCATCATCGATGTGGTGTACAATCATACGTCCCCGGACTCCACCCTGGTCCACCGGCACCCGGAGTATTTCTACCGCAGGCCCGACGGCAAGCGCGGCAACAAGGTGGGCGACTGGACCGACGTGGTGGACCTGGACTATGACGTCCCCGAACTGTGGGACTATCAGATCGAGTCCCTGTGCTACTGGGCCCAGTATGTGGACGGGTTCCGCTGCGACGTAGCCAGCACTGTCCCCGTGGCCTTCTGGAAGAAGGCCCGCCAGGCGGTGGAGCGGGTGCGTCCCGGGGCTATCTGGCTGGGCGAGAGCGTTCATCTGGACCACATTCTGGCCTTCCGCCGCCAGGGGTTCTATGCCGCCACGGATAACGAGCTGTACGATGCCTTCGACGTGCTGTACCCCTACGATATCTGGCCCCTGTATGAGGGAGCCACCGGCGGTGCCCTGCCCCTGAGCCGGTATTTCTCCGCCCTGAATTTCCAGGAGCTCAGCTTCCCCACCTGGTACAACAAGCTCAGCTGCCTGGAAAACCATGACCAGCGCCGTGCGGCGGACCGCTTTCCCAATCGGGACAGCCTGTTGGCCTGGACGGCCCTGTGCTACTTCCAGAAGGGCACCACGCTGCTCTACGCCGGGCAGGAGGTCTCCGCCGCTCACACGCCATCGCTGTTTGAGCGGGAGCCCATCGACTGGACCGCCGGGGAGGACCTGTCGCCCCTGCTGCGGCGGCTGTACGACATCAAAAAGCGCCTGCCCACGGACGCGGTGTTCCATGTGGACGCCGACGACGCCCAGGGCATAGCCGTGGCCTTCTATCAGGATGGGCAGCACCTGGCCGTGGGCGTGTTCCCCCTGGCGGGCCGTCCGGGTACCGTGTCCGTCCCCCTGGCCGACGGCAGCTATGAAAACGCCCTGACCGGCGAGGCCGTCACGGTGCAAAACGGCCGCCTCACCGTCTCCGCCTCCGTGATCGTCCTGTAAATGCATTTCCCCAACGAAAAACCCGGAACGGCCTGGCCGTCCCGGGTTTTTCGCTTATTCCTCGTCTATATACTCCATCACGTCCTCCACGCGGCATTGCAGCAGGCGGCAGAGCTGGTTGATGGTGTGGGTCGATACGTTGTCGCCGTGCTTCATGGCATAGAAGTTGGACAGCGGGAAGCCCAGCTTCCCCAGCCGGTACGAGGTCACGCCCTTTTCCTTCATGGTCCGGAACAGCGGTTCATAGCTTATCATTGGCAGACACCCCTTTCGTACCAAACAGTATAAAAACTATGTACGGATTCTGATATCTGCTATAATTCATATATACGGATATTGACACATATCGAATTGATATGATATACTGCGAGCAGTCTATTTCACGCGATTCTGAGAGAAAAGGGGGATGTTTTGTGAATGAATACATACAGGCCCTGCCGGGTATTCTTTTTTGGGTAGGGCTCTTTGTAGTCCTCAGGGTAACAAGAAAAAGCCGGGCGGAGGCTCCTAAAAATGCAGCGCAGCGGAAACTTGTAAACGATGTCATTGCCATCATTGAGCGAACGGCCCCTGACTTTGACGGGGCCGCTGTGTATCCCTCCGGCAGCATGGAAAGATCAGCAAGCGGTTCGTATGGTGGACATATTGCTTTTCAGTCCCTATGCGGAGGACGATTTGAATACAATTTTGAATCTCATGGCTATAGTGTCAGCAGGGAAATGGCGCTAACACTGGCCGCTGCAATCGCAAAGCGCTTCGGAAGCGAATACCGTCCTGTCTACAGCCGTGCTGAATCCATTAGCGGATACAGGGTCATGAGTCCCCGCCAGCTTGCCGAGGAGCGGGAACAGAAACGGCGTGAGGACAGCCTGAAACGACTTTAAGGAGAAAACGCAATGGAACTGATTCAAATAGATACTATCAAATGGGCATCTACAAGCTATATCACCACGCAGCTTTACTCGCTTCCGGCAGCCGTTTTCGTGGACGCGGAAACCGGTGTAGTCTATTTCAACGGCATGTATCCCCGCTACGACGCCAACGGCAGGGTCATGGTCATTCCCAGGGACCAGCTTCCGGCTATCATTGCCCGTGGCAGGGCACAGGCTGCCGCCGCAGCGGCAGACAAGGAGCGAAAGCGCACCATCACCCAGGTCTGATACTCACTCCTGGCGTGCAGCACCCGGGAATGACTTGGCTCTTTTTTTGACAAGCTGAAGCGCCGCGAAGCATTTGCTTCGCGGCGCTTTTTGCTTATTCGGATGGCCGGCGTGCTCAGGGCAGCATAAAGCCGCGCAGATACTCCAGGAAGGAGGCATAGCCGGTGAAGAACTCATTCATGGTGCGCTTGAAGGCACCGTACTGGTTGAACTCGGAGACCTGCAGGCCGTCCTCAAAGTAAACGGCCCGATACTCCGGCAGCTTGTCCAGCAGCTCGTCCACGATGTACTGGGGGACCTCTTCGTTGATGGTTTCGTGGATGGGCAGCCTGGCGCCGTTCATCCGCCGCCACCACAGGGGGTTGATGGTCATCAGAATATCGCCGCCCAGGAAACGACTCCACAGGAAGTGGCTGTTGTTGTTGGCCACCAGCAGCTTCAGGCGATAGCCCCGCTGCTTGTACAGCTTGTAGACCTTCTTGAACAGGGCCTCGCCGCAGCAATCCAGATATTCCTGGGTGATGGGCACCTCCCGCTCTGCCACCAGGGCCTTCATATAGTCGTCCAGGCGGCCGGTCATGATGGTGCAGCTGCAATGCACGTTGCCAATGGGCTTGCCCTCGGCCTCCCGGCGCTTCAGGCCGCGCTCCACGGCCTCGGCCACGGCCACGGCCTGGGGGATGCCGAAGCAGACGGTACCGTTGACGGAGATGCCCCGATAGGCGCACTCCTCCAGAGCGGGAATGTCGGCGGTGGACACGGGCATCTTGATGAGAATGTTCTCATTCAGCGCGGACAGCTCGGCGGCGTGGGCCACGGTCTTTTCCGTGCTGCGGTAGAAGCGGGGGTTTACCTGCATGGCCTGCCAGCCCTTGACGCCGCCGCTCTCCCGGAACATGGGCAGCAGCATGTTGGAGCCCTTCAGGGCGGCCTCCTTGGACAGGGCCCAGCAGATCTCCTCATCCGTGGCGTCGGGCATTTCCACATGGATCAGGGCATTGAGCCGATCCTTCCAATCGGCCATCTCCTTGCGCAGAACGTTGCCCACGATGACGGGGTTGGAGGTGGCGCCGGTGGCGCCGTGACGCAGGGCCAGATTCAGATCCGCCACGCCGCAGGAGTCGTTCCAAAGCAGCGTCTGGGGGAAGCGCTCCGCCGCCTCCTGCAGCGGGCTTTCATAGGTTTTCATGATGTGTGCTCTCCTTTTCCATAAAAAATGCCGGTGGCGGGGTCTGGCCGCCTTTTCTAACACAAAAATAACATCATCGCATCCTCTTTGCAAGAAGAAACAATAAATAGCTCAAAATACTGTTATATATACCAGAATATTTGATCTGTTTTTGTGATAAAGGCACAGAAAAGCAGCCGCCCCGGCACAGGGGCGGCTGCTTGATTTGATTGCATATGTGCACTTACAGCACGGTGACACCACCCTGGCGGGCGGCGGCCATCACGTCGGGCTCCGGTTCCTGTTCGCAGATCAGCACGTCGATATCCTCCATGCGGGCGAAGGTATAGGGCAGATTGCGGCCCACCTTGTCGCTGCTCATCAGCATGATGACCTTGTGCGCCTTGCGGACGATCTCGGTTTTGATGCTGGCCTCATAGGGGTTGCCGGACGAAAAGCCATTTTCCACCGAATAGCCGGAGGTGGCCATGAACGCCACGTCGATATTGATGGAGCGCAGGTATTCCAGGGTCAGATGCCCGGAACAGGAGATGGTATTGCGGGACAGGCTGCCGCCCAGCAGAGACACCTGGGGCATGGTGGTGCGCATGACGATCTCCATGGCGATGTTGGGAGCGGAGGTGAACACCACCAGATCCTGATCGGGGATCCTGCGCACCAGGGTCATCAGCGTGGTGCCCGCGTCGAAGAAGATGGAGCGCTTTTCCTCCAGAAAGGGCAGCGCCTTCTCGCAGATGATGGTCTTGGCCTCTACGTTGGAGATCTCGCGCCGGCTGTAAAGGTCCTCTGCCTGGGTGGCAGGGGGGGTGCTGTTGATGTAGGCGCCGCCGCGGACGCGGACCAGGAAGCCCTCCTCCTCCAGCGCAGCCAGGTCGCGGCGCAGAGTCATCAGGGACACATCGGGATTCTGCTTGGCCAGATCCTCAATGCGGGCGCTCTTGTGTTCGGAAATATAAGCCTTGATCTGGCTTCGTCGTTCGTTTTTCATGATTGTTGCTCTCCTGCCTCCGGAGAAACGGCTGCTGCGCCGGACCTCGCGGACATTCTTTCTATCCCAACAGATGCCCGTTCGGACAAGACCCGAGAAACAGGGCAAAATGTTCATTTGTTATTTTATTCCATTGACGTTATTTTGTCAAGGAAAAAAGGCAAGAAACCGTTTGATTGTTCGCCTATATGAAAATTGCATACTTTTTTCGGCAAAACACCGGGCATCCAGGGGTCGGCTCCCAAATCTGCCCGGCGGTTCCGTTCCGGCGAGTTCTGCCAGGATACGCCGCTTTGTTCGAATGAAGCAAATTTCATGTTATTTTGCGTCTGAAAAATGTCCGAACATGTTATTTACAAATTTATTATGCACATTTAACAAAAGCATTTTCATTTTTTTAGCGAATACTCCATGTTGACTCTGAGACACTTCATTGCTAAAATCAAATTATGATAAAAGAGTGTTCCAAGGCGTTTGAAAATGTTTTATAACGATGTGAAAATGTTTATTTCTTAACAAAATGAACGCGCCTGTGCTCCGGCCCGGCCGGATCGAACCAGTCATACCTTTATTCAATATAGAACCATATTTGAAAAGGAGAATTCATCATGAGTGAGTATGCAACCCTGAAGCGCCGTCCGATCCTGTTCCCTGACTCTGTCAGCAGCTTCCATGACAGCATCTTCTCTCTGAAGGAAGAACTGAAGGCCCTGGTTGCCGATGATCTTCAGAATAAGGACGCCTATGTGCAGACCGCCGTGGAGATCGCCATTGATCTGCGCTCTGCCCTGGCCGATTGGACCCTGACAAAGCTGGTGGACGACGACACCCGCGTGGCCGCCTCCGAGGACCTGCTGGCCTTTGCCGAGGGCTTTGGCTGCGGCGAGGCCGTCAAGGCTGCCCGCCAGGAGATCGAATCCATCGCCAACAGCTCCATGCGCAAGATGGGCGACCTGTACCGCCAGGGCAAGCTGAACACCGTCTGGGGCCATGACTACGCTTCCGGCCTGGATCACTCCCTGCGCCGCGGCGCCCGCTGGTGCACCAGCAACCCCTGCAAGATCCAGGGCTATAAGAAGGACTTCCCCGAGAAGTACGCCTCCCTGGTGGAGCAGATCAAGCGCGAGAATCCCGGCGCCTCCACCGCCGACATGGCATCCCAGATGTTCACCAAGGTCTGCGCCATCAGCGCCCGGGCCCTGGCTCCCATTTATGAGGCCACCAACGGCCAGTACGGCTTTGTGTGCCTGCAGGTCGACCCCCGCGAGATCCGCAACACCCAGGCCATGATCGACCAGGTCCACTTCTGGAACCGGGCCATGGCCAAGGAGCTGAACATGGACAAGCCCAACGTGGTGTACAAGCTGCCTGCCGTTGAGGCATCCCTGCCCGCCGTGAAGGTGCTGCTGGAGGAGGGCTATCGCCTGTGCATGACCCTGAACTTCTCCATCACCCAGCACATGGCCTTCGCCGAGCTGCTGAGCAAGGGCCGCGACCAGGAGTATCTGGTGCTGATGGCCGGCCAGCTGGACGACAAGATCGCCGCCGAGCTGGAGTCCAAGGGCGTGGCAGACGCCAAGGTCATCGCCCGCCACGGCTCCGAGGCCGTTATGCGCAAGTCCTATCGCATGCTGGCCCAGCGCGGCTATAAGAACCTGTCCATTATGTCCGCCGCTGTCCGCGGCCCCTGGCACATCCAGAATTCCATGGCTCCTGTGGACGGCGCGCCCTTCCTGATCACCACCGTCACCGGCAAGGTGGAGGAATTCGACGCCAACCCCACTCCGCTGGCTTCCATCATTGACCAGCCCACCGAGGAGAAGTACATGGAGGTCCTGAAGCAGAGCAAGGTGTTCAACCAGGCTTACTCCGATCCCGAGGAGGGTCTGCTGACCTGGGAGGACCTGTTCTCCTATCCCCCGTTCGTGGGCTTCTTCAACAACTTCACCGCCGCCTATCAGGAGATCGAGGACGATTTCAAGGCGTAAAAGGAGGAACGCGCTACTATGGCTTCATTGATTCGTATGCCTCAGAAGGGCCTGTCCGAGGACAGCGCCATCCTGAGCAAATGGTATGTCAAGGAAGGCGATACCGTGAAAAAGGGCGACTTTGTGTTCGCCATTGAGACCGGCAAGGCCACCTTCGACGTGGAGAGCGAGGAGGACGGCACCGTCCTCAAGTGCATCGGTGAGGAGGGGGACGAGGTCCCCGTGAAGGCGCTGGTGTGCGTGGTGGGTCAGCCCGGCGAGAGCTTCCAGACGGACGATGCCCCCGCCGCTGCCGCCCCTGCGGCGGCTCCCGCTCCTGCTGCTGCCCCTGCGGCTCCTGCCGCCGAGACTGCGCCCTCCGGCAACGTGCTGTTCGTCCGCATGCCCCAGAAGGGCCTGTCTGAGGACAGCGCCATCCTGAGCAAGTGGTACGTCAAGGAAGGCGACACCGTCAAGACCGGCGACTATCTGTTTGCCATCGAGACCGGCAAGGCCACCTTCGACGTGGAGAGCGAGCAGGACGGCACCGTCCTCAAGTGCATCGGCGAGGAGGGCGACGAGATCGCCGTCAAGGAGATCGTCTGCGTGGTGGGCAAGCCCGGCGAGCCCTTCTCCCTGGGCGGCAAGGCCGCTCCCGCTGCTGAGGCTGCCCCTGCGGCTGCTGCCGCTCCTGCGGCCGCCCCTGCCGCGGCTGCCGCGGCTCCCACCATGGTCAACCAGGGCGAAGCCATCCGCATTTCTCCCCGGGCCCGCAGAATGGCCGAGGAAAAGGGCATCGACATCCGTTACGCCAAGGGCACTGGCCCCAATGGCCGCATCATCGAGCGGGACATCGCCGCTATGGCGCTGACCGGGCCCTTCATCACCGACGCCGCCCGTCCCTATGCCACCGGCAGCGAGGCCGGTACCGGTCTCAGCGGCGCCGTTACCACCGCCGATCTGGGCACCAAGGCCGCCGCTCCCGCAGCGGAGACTGCCGCGGCTCCTGCCGCTGCCGCCGCTCCTGCCGCCGAGGCGGAGTTTGAGACCGTCAAGAACACCCACCTGCGCAAGCTCATCGCCCGGAACATGCACGACTCCCTGTCCAACATGGCCCAGCTGACCCACAACAGCTTCGCGGACGTCACCGCCATGCAGAAGCTGCGGGCCCGCATCAAGGCCGAGGGCGAAAAGGCCGGTCTGCCCGGCATCAGCCTCAACGACATGGTGATCTTCGCCGTGTCCCGGACCATCCTGGATTTCCCCGCCCTGAACGCCCACTACAGCGACAATGAGATGAAGCTGTTCAAGCACGCCAACATCGGCGTGGCCGTGGATACCGACCGGGGCCTGCTGGTGCCCACCATCATGCACGCTGACGAGATGAGCCTGGCCGAGATCAGCCTGAAGATGAAGGAGCTGGCCGCCGAGTGCCGCAGCGGCTCCATCTCTCCCGATAAGCTCACCGGCGCTTCCTTCACCGTGTCCAACCTGGGCGCCTTCGGTGTGACCACCTTCACCCCCATCATCAATCCTCCTCAGACGGGTATCCTAGGCGTGTGCAACATCGAGACCCGTATCCGGATGAAGAATGGTCAGCCTGAGTTCTATCCCACCATGAACCTGTCCCTGACCTATGACCACCGCGCTTTGGACGGCGCTCCCGCTTCCCGCTTCCTGCAGGCCCTGGCCAACAACATTGCCAACTTCGACCTGCTGCTGGCGAAATAAGGACGCGGCACACGCTGCCAGATTTGATTTGGAGGAAATATCACCATGAGCTATGACGTTATTGTCCTGGGCGGCGGCCCCGGCGGCTATGTGGCCGCAGAGCGCGCCGGTCAGGCCGGTCTGAAGACCCTGCTGATTGAGCAGCGCGCCCTGGGCGGCACCTGCCTCAACGAGGGCTGCATCCCCAGCAAGGTCCTGCTGAATTCCGCAAAGATCTATCACTATACCACCGAGTACGGCCGCAAGTTCGGCGTGGTGTGCCAGGGGTCCCATGTGGACCAGTCTGCCGTGGTGGCCCGCAAGGAAAAGGTCATCCACACCCTGGTCTCCGGCGTGGGCGCGGCCATGAAGGCCAGCCACGTGGAGGTGGTCAATGCCTCCGGCATGATCCGCGGCCGCGGCGACGAGGGCATCCAGGTGGAGGCCGACGGTAAGGTCTACACCGGCAAGAACCTGATCATTGCCACCGGCTCCCGGGCCTTCGTCCCCCCCATCCCCGGGGTGAAGGAGGGCCTGGCCTCCGGCTTCGTGATGACCAACCGCGAGGCTCTGGCACTGAAGGAGTTGCCCCGGCGCCTGGCCGTCATCGGCGGCGGCGTTATCGGCCTGGAGCTGGCCGCCTACTACGGCGTGGTGGGCTGCGAGACCACCGTCATCGAGATGATGCCCAAGATCGCCGGGCCCATCGACGACGAGATCTCCGCCCTGCTGCAGAAGGGCTATGAGAAGGACGGCATGAAGTTCTGCCTGAAGTCCAAGGTGGTCCGCATCGACGCCGACGGCGTCGTGTACGAGAAGGACGGCAGAGAGGAGAAGGTCCTGTGCGACAAGGTGCTGCTGGCCATCGGCCGCAAGCCCGTGGCGGACACCTGCGGCGTGGAGAACCTGAACCTGGTGGTGGAGCGCGGCGCCATCAAGGTGGACGAGTGCTGCCGCACCAACGCCGTCAACGTCTACGCCGTGGGTGACTGCAACGGCACCTCCATGCTGGCCCATTCCGCCTACCGCATGGGCGAGGTGGCTGTGAACACCATCCTGGGCAAGAAGGACCGGATGCGCTACAAGGCCATCCCCAGCGTGCTGTACACCAACCCCGAGGTGGCCTGCGTGGGCATGACCGAGGAGCAGGCCAAGGCCGCCGGCATCGACGCCGTTACCGTGAAGCTGCCCATGGCCTATGCCGGCCGCTATGTGGCCGAGAACGAGGGTCCTGTGGGCATCGCCAAGTTCGTGTTTGACAAGAAATACCGCACCCTGGTGGGCGCACACGTCATGAGCAATTATTCCTCCGAGTTCATCCTGGCCTGTGCCGTGATGATCGAGAAGGAGATGACCGTGGACGCCATCCGGGAGATCGTGTATCCCCACCCCTCCGTCAGCGAGATCATCCGCGAGGCGGCCTTCGCCGTGAAGCTCTGATTTCACCCGTTCCAACCGATATACTTTTATTTAGAAATATAGGAGTGTTGCACCATGTCCAAAGCACAATTCTATGATCCCAAACAGCTGCGTGCCCCCGGCGAAATCCACTTCCAGGATATCGACGTCTGCAAGTATCAGAAGACCGTGGCCGACGAGCTGAAGGGTGACAGCTTCACCAAGGAAGATATGCTGCGTATCTATCGCGATATGGAGTATATCCGCGAGTTTGAGTCCATGCTGAAGTCCGTCCGCCTGACCAAGGCCTACAACGGCGTGGAGTATACCTACACCGGCCCCGCCCACCTGTACACCGGCGAGGAGTCCGCGGCCGTGGGCCAGAGCTATCTGCTGGACAGCAATGACTTTATCTTCGGCACCCACCGCAGCCACGGCGAGGTGCTGGCCAAGGGCCTGTCCGCCATCACCAAGATGTCCGACGAGGAGCTGCTCCACATCATGGAGACCACCTTCGACGGCAAGCCCTATGAGGTGGTGAAGAAGCACCTGCCCGAAAAGAGCGTCAAGGAGCAGGCCATCGTCTTCTTCCTGTACGGCCTGACCTGCGAGCTGTTCGGCCGCGAGAACGGCTTTGCCCGGGGCCTGGGCAACTCCATGCACCTGTTCTTCCTGCCCTTCGGCATTTATCCCAACAACGCCATCGTGGGCGGCTCCCCCTGCATCGCCGCCGGCGCTGCTCTGTATAAGAAGAATATGAAGGCACCCGGCGTGGTCATCGCCAACGGCGGCGACGGCTCCCTGGGCTGCGGCCCCGTGTGGGAGGCGCTGAACTTCTCCGCCATGGATCAGCTGAAGACCCTGTGGCCCGACGAGTACAAGGGCGGCCTGCCTGTGATCTTCAACTTCATGGACAACGGCTACGGCATGGGCGGCCGCACCAACGGCGAGACCATGGCCTATGGCCAGCTGGCCCGGGTGGGCGCCGGCATCACCGAGAACCAGATGAATGCCGAGCGCGTGGACGGCGTGAACCCCCTGGCCGTTATCGACGCCTATCGCCGCAAGCTGCAGCTTATCAAGGAGAACAAGGGCCCCGTGCTGCTGGACGTGCTGACCTATCGTCTGGGCGGCCACTCCACCTCCGACCAGAACGCCTATCGCTCCAAGGAGGAGATCGAGTCCTGGGAGCAGAACGACTGCATCCTGCTGTTCCGCAAGCAGCTCATTGAGGCCGGTGTGGCCACCGATGCCGACATCGACAAGATCAACGAGGACATCAAGACCCGCATCACCGAGGTCATGAAGCTGTCCAAGGATCTGGAGATCTCCCCCCGTCTGGACTTTATCAAGGATCCCGATGCCATCTCCCGCTTCACCTTCAATAACGGTCACCAGGTCAGCATGGCCCAGGGTACTCCCTTCGTGCTGACGCCCAAGTCCGAGAACCCCCGGGTCCAGAAGATCGCCAAGAAGGAGCGCGCCGCCGTTGTGGACGGCAAGCCCGTGTCCAAGCTGAAGCAGTACACCATCCGCGACGCCATCTTCGAGGCCATTATCGACAAGTATTACGAGGATCCCACCCTGGTCTCCTACGGTGAGGATGTCCGCGAATGGGGCGGCGCCTTCGGCGTGTATCAGGGCCTCAGCGATTCCATCCCCTTCAACCGTCTGTTCAACTCTCCCATCTCCGAGTCCTGCATCGTGGCCAGCGCCGTTGGTTACGGCATGTGCGGCGGTCGCAGCGTCACCGAGCTGATGTACTGCGACTTCATGGGCCGCGCCGGCGACGAGATCTTCAACCAGATGGCCAAGTGGCAGGCTATGTCCGCCGGCCAGCTGAAGCTGCCTATGGTCCTGCGGGTTTCCGTGGGCCGCAAGTACGGCGCTCAGCATTCTCAGGACTGGACCGCTCTGCCCGCCCATGTGCCCGGCCTGAAGGTTGTGTACCCCATCACCCCCTATGACGCCAAGGGCATGATGACCACCGCCCTGAACGGCACCGACCCCGTGATCTTCATGGAGAGCCAGCCCATGTACGACAAGGGCGAGGAGTTCCACCTGGAGGGCGTGCCCACCGAGTCCTATGAGATCCCCTTCGGTGAGCCCGACATCAAGCGCCAGGGCAAGGATATCACCATCCTGACCATCGGCCCCACCCTGTACAAGGCCCTGAAGGCTGCCGACATTCTGAAGGAGCAGTTCGGCCTGGAGGCTGAGGTCATCGACGCCCGCAGCGTGGTGCCCTTCAACTATGAGAAGGTTCTGGCCTCCGTGAAAAAGACCGGCAGGATCATCCTGGCCTCCGACGCCTGCGTCCGCGGCAGCATCATCAACGACATGGCCACCCATATCAACGAGCTGGCCTTCGACGATCTGGATGCTCCCGCCGTGGTGCTGGGCGCCCGCAACTGGATCACTCCCTGCCCCGAAATGGAGGAGCAGTTCTTCCCCAATGAGCACTGGTTCATCGACGCCATCCATGAGAAGCTGATGCCTCTGCCCGGCTACACGCCCAAGAGCAACTTCACCCGCGAGGAGGAGCTGCGCATCGAGCGCCTGGGCCTGTAAAGGACCCGGTTTTTCCCGGCAAAATAGGCGATACCCGTTTATCATTGCACTTATATAAAAATTTTTATGGAGGTACATTACAATGGAAGCTGCCAAGTATGTAAGCGAACTGGTTGAGAAGGCACGCGTTGCCCAGGCCGTTATCGAGAACTACACCCAGGAGCAGGTGGATGCCCTGTGCAAGGCCATGGCCAAGGCCATCTTTGACAACGCCGAGCCGCTGGCCCGCATGGCCGTGGACGAGACCGGCATGGGCGTTTATGAGGACAAGGTCAACAAGAACAAGGGCAAGGCCCGCGTGATCTGGAGCGACATGAAGGGCGGCAAGAGCGTTGGTATCATCCGCCAGCTGCCTGAGCTGGGCCTGACCGAGGTGGCCAAGCCCATGGGCGTGGTGGGCGCCATCACCCCCACCACCAACCCCATCGTCACCCCCATGTGCAACGCCATGTTCGCCCTAAAGGGCCGCAATGCCATCATCGTTGGGCCTCACCCCCGGTCCAAGAAGTGCTCCACCCGGGCCTGCGAGCTGATGCAGGAGGCCATCGTGAAGCTGGGTGCCCCCGCTGATCTGCTGCAGTGCGTGGCCGAGCCCACCATCGAGATCTCCGGCGAGATCATGAAGCAGTGCGACGTGTGCATCTCCACCGGCGGCGCTGGCATGGTCAAGGCCGCGTATGCCTCCGGCAAGCCCGCCTACGGCGTGGGCGGCGGCAACGTCCAGTGCATCATCGACGACGACGTGGACCTGGAGAAGGTCGTTCCCATGATCGTTGCCGGACGCAAGTTCGATAACGGCATCATCTGCTCCGGCGAGCAGACCGCCATCACCCCCGCCGCCATGTATGACGACATGGTCAAGACCTTCCAGAAGAACGGCGCTTACTATGTGGAGAAGCCCGAGGAGATCGACGCCGTCCGCAACGTGATCTTCCCCGGCGGCAAGATGAACAAGGACGCCGTGGGCCAGAGCGCGCAGCACATCGCCAAGATGGCCGGTCTGACCGTTCCCGCCGACACCGTGGTCCTGCTGGTGAAGGTGGAGAAGGCCGGCGCCGGTGAGCCCTTCTCCAAGGAGAAGATGTGCCCCTGCATCGCTGCCTACCGCTACAACACCTGGGAGGAGGCCGTGGCCATCGCCAACGCCAACCTGAACGTGGAGGGCAAGGGCCACAGCGTCTGCATCCACTCCTATAACGACGCCCACATTGATTACGCTGCCGAGACCCTGCCGGTATCCCGGTTCCTGATCAACCAGATCTGCTCCACCAACAACGGCGGCAGCTTCTTCAACAGCCTGTCCGCCACCACCACTCTGGGCTGCGGCAGCTGGGGCAACAACTCCATCAGCGAGAACCTGAGCTGGCGCCACCTGTTCAACGTCAGCCGTGTGGCCAAGGTTCGTCCCGGCTCCACCATGCCCACGGACGAAGAGATCTGGGGCTGAACAACAGGAGAGGCTCTGGATGGAACTTGAAGTTGGTTTCGGTAACGGCGTACAGCGCTTTACCGTCCCTGAACGGAATCTTCAGGGTGTTCTGACTCCCAACCCAGTCCCCCATGCGCTTACCGGGGAGCGAGAGGTCCGCAGGGCCCTCTCCTCCCCCATTGGCGCTCCTCTGCTGCGGGAGGTCATCCACCCCGGCGAGAAGATCGCCATTATTACCAGCGATATCACCCGGCCCATGCCCACCTATACCGTCATGCCTGCCCTGTTGGACGAGCTGTATGCCGGCGGGGCCAGGCCGGAGGATATCACCCTGGTTTTCGCACTGGGCAGCCACCGCGCCCAGACCCCAGAGGAAATGCGCCATCTGGCCGGTGAACAGGCCTGGGCGCAGATCCGCTGCGTGGACAGCGACCCCGCGGATGTGGTGCATCTGGGCGTCACCTCTGCCGGTACGCCGGTGGACATCACCCGGGTGGTGGCCGAGGCGGACCGGCGCATTTGCCTGGGCAACATCGAATATCACTACTTTGCCGGATATTCCGGCGGCGCCAAGGCCATTATGCCCGGCGTCTCCACTCCCAGCGCGATCCAGTCCAATCACTCCATGATGGTCCGGGAGAGCGCCTGCGCCGGAAATCTGGAGGGCAACCCCCTGCGCCGGGACATTGAGGAGGCCGCCGCCATGTGCGGGGTGGATTATATCCTCAACGTGGTGCTGGATGAGCACAAGCAGATCGTCTGCGCCGTGGCCGGTGATGTGACCCTGGCCCACCGGGAGGGCTGCCGCTATCTGGACAGGCTCTACCGCAAGGACATCGACCACCGTGCGGATATCGTCATCGTGTCCCAGGGCGGCGCGCCCAAGGACCTGAACCTTTACCAGACCCAGAAGGCTTTGGACAACGCCAAGCATGCCGTCGCCAAGGGCGGCGTGGTGATCCTGGTGGGCTCCTGCCGGGAGGGTCTGGGCGGCACGACCTTCCAGGAGTGGATGACCACCATGCCCTCTCCCGAGAGCATGGTGGAGCGCATCGGCCGGGACTTTCAGCTGGGCGGCCACAAGGCCGCCGCCATTGCCATGGTCCTGCAGAATGCGGAGATCTGCCTGGTCAGCGAAATGGAGCCCGATTTCGTCCGGTCCATTTTCCTCACCCCCTATTCCGATGTGCAGAGCGCTCTGGACTACGCCTTCCAAAAGCTGGGCCCCGACGCCTCCGTGCTGGTAATGCCCTACGGCGGGTCCACTCTGCCCCATGCCATGGACGAACAATAAGAAAGGAATTACACTATGGATTACGCAAAGGAATCCCTGAGACTCCACGGCGAGTGGAAGGGCAAGATCGAGGTGGTGGCCACCGTGCCCGTCAAGACCAAGGACGACCTGTCCCTGGCCTATACCCCCGGCGTGGCCCAGCCCTGCCTGGAGATCCAGAAGGACATCGAAAAGAGCTATGAGCTGACCCGCCGCCACAATCTGTGCGCCGTCATCACCGACGGCAGCGCCGTTCTGGGCCTGGGCGACATCGGCCCCGAGGCCGGTATGCCCGTGATGGAGGGCAAGTGCGTGCTGTTCAAGTCCTTTGGCGGCGTGGATGCCTTCCCTCTCTGCGTCAAGACCAAGAACGTGGACGAGTTTGTGGAGACTGTGTACAACATCTCCGGCTCCTTCGGCGGCATCAATCTGGAGGATATTGCTGCTCCCCGCTGCTTCGAGATCGAGCGCAAGCTGAAGGAAAAGTGCGACATTCCCATTTTCCACGATGACCAGCACGGCACCGCCGTCATCACCCTGGCAGGGCTGACCAACGCCCTGAAGGTGGTGGGCAAGAAGAAGGAGGACGTGAAGATCGTCACCTCCGGCGCCGGCGCTGCCGCCATTGCCATTACCAAGCTGCTGCTGTCCGCGGGCTTCAAGGATATCACCATGTGCGACCGCAGTGGCGCTATCTATGCCGGCCGCCAGGGCCTGAACTGGATCAAGGAGGAGATGGCACAGGTCACGAACCTGGGCCGCAAGGACGGTTCCCTGGCCGATATGCTGGTGGGCGCAGACGTGTTCATCGGCGTGTCCGCTCCCGGCACCGTTACCACCGAAATGGTCAGGACCATGAACAAGGACGCCATCATCTTTGCCTGCGCCAACCCCACGCCGGAGATCTTCCCCGACGACGCCAAGGCGGGCGGGGCCAGGGTGGTCTCCACCGGCCGCAGCGACTATCCCAACCAGATCAACAACGTTCTGGCCTTCCCCGGCATCTTCCGGGGTGCGTTCGACGTCCGCGCCAGCGACATCAACGAGGAGATGAAGATGGCCGCCGCCGAGGCCCTGGCGGGTCTGGTGGGCGACGAGCTGTCCGAGGACTATATCATCCCCGCTGCCTTTGACCCCCGGGTGGGTCCCGCCGTGGCCAAGGCCGTGGCCGAGGCCGCCCGCAAGTCCGGCGTGGCCCGCATCTGAATCAAGCAAATCTGACTGGCGCACCTGCGCAAAAAAAGGAGTACACACTATGGAGCATAAAGGTCTGCTGTCCGGCATGAAGGTGCTGGATCTGTCCCGCGTGCTTGCCGCCCCGTACTGCGGCATGATGCTGGCGGATCTGGGCGCCGAGGTCATCAAGATCGAGCGTCCCGGCAAGGGCGATGACGCCCGCAGCAACTTCCCCATTGTCAACGGCGAAAGCGCCTATTATATGAACCTCAACCGCAACAAGCGCGGCATCGTCCTGAACCTCAAGAGCCAGGCCGGTAAAGAGGTGTTCCGCAAGCTGGTGGCCCAGAGCGACGTGGTTCTGGAGAATTACCGTCCCGGCGTTATGGACCGCCTGGGCCTGGGCTATGAGGAGCTGCGCAAGATCAATCCTGCCATCATCTATGCCTCCGTCTCCGGCTTCGGCCACTACGGCCCCTACCATGAGCGGGCAGGCTATGACATTGTGGGTCAGGCCATCAGCGGCCTGATGAGCACTACCGGCTGGCCCGACAGCGCCCCCACCCGCACCGGCACCGCCATTGCCGATGTCATGGGCGGCATCAGCTGCTGCGTGGGCATCCTGGCGGCCTATATCAACCGCCTGAAGACCGGCGAAGGCGAGAAGGTGGACGTGGCTCTGGTGGACTCCATGGTTTCCTCTCTGGAGATCATCAACATCATCTATCTGGCCACCGGCAAGATCCCTCAGCGCATCGGCAACCGCTATGAGGCCCTGTATCCCTATGACTCCTTCCAGGCCAAGGACGGCATGCTGGTCATCGGCGCAGGCAACGACAAGCTGTATGGTCTGCTGTGCGACCTGATGGGCAAGCCCGAGCTGAAGACGGATCCCCGCTTCACCTCCAACAATGACCGCGTGCTGCACCATGCTGACCTCAAGCCCATTATCGAGGACTGGCTGAAGGATTGGACCATCGACGACGCGGTGCAGGCCATGCTGGACAAGGGGATTCCTGCCGCGCCCATCAACACCATCGACCGGGTGGTGAAGGATCCCCATATCGCCGGCGCCCGCGAGATGTTCGTGGAGGTGGACCACCCCAAGGCCGGCCGTATGAAGCTCACCGGCAACCAGATCAAGCTCACCAACCACAAGATCGACACCTTCACACCGGCCCCGCTGCTGGGCCAGCACAGCAAAGAGGTGTTTATGGAGAAGCTGGGCCTTACGGAAGAAGAGGCCGAGGCCCTCATTGCATCCGACGCCGTAAACGGCTAATGAACCCTCCATGCCCCCTGCCCGTGACCGCCCGGCGTATCATTGGCGGCACGGGACGCGGGGAAAATTGTTCATTTCGTTTGATCATATGTAACACATCCTGAGAGAAAAATGTTCTGAAATACCATTTTTTCTCAGGATGTGTTATTATTTTCGCCTTATCACTATGTTTGTGGCCCAGAATGCGCATTTTTTAACATACGCAAGTGCACATTGAACAAATTAGACAAGTTTTTTTGTTCATTGCGCTGGTCTTTGGTAATTGCATCACATTCCCCTTGACATTTCCAGACATCCTTTATAAAATCTAAATATAGAAGATGTTAGGAAATGGACGCGAAGTCAAGCGGGGCAGGGGAGCTCTGCAAAAATATTGTGTGATATTTTGATAGTTTTTCAGAAACGAACGCTGTCAAAATGTTCATATTACATTTTAGGAGGACGAAAATGAAAAACCAAATGAAGAGATTTGTCGCAATGCTTCTGGCGTCCCTGGCCATCCTGGCCCTGGCCGGCTGCAGCAACTCCGGTAACGGCGACGGTGAAAAGGCGGATTATCCCAAGGAAAACATCACCGTGATCGTTCCCTACTCCGCCGGTGGTCCCACCGACATGTCCGTGCGCGCTCTGCTGGACGCTGCCAGCAAGTATCTGCCCAGCGGCGTGAGCTTTATGCCTGAGAACCAGACCGGCGCCGGCGGCCTGATCGGTATGTCCGCCACCGCAGCATCCGACAACGACGGCTACACCCTTGGCCCCATCGCTGTGGACCTGCTGATGATGAAGTACGAGGGCAAGACCCAGCTGGGTCTGGATTCCTTCGTCCCCCTGGCTGCCACCATGGCTGACCCCTACGGCCTGCTGGTTGCCGCCAACAACGGCAAGTATGACTCCGTGGAGGAGTTCGTGGCTTACTGCAAGGCCCATCCCGGTGAGGTCACCGTGGGCAACTCCGGCGTGGGCACTGCCACCCATCTGGCTGCCATCGCTTTCGAGCGTGACTTCGGCATCACCCTGAACCATGTTTCCTACGACGGCTCCGCCGACGTGGTGGCCGCTATGGCCGGCGGTCATCTGGACGCCTCCTTCACCCAGATGCAGCCTGCCAAGAGCCAGGTGGAGGCCGGTACCCTGAAGATGCTGGGCTTCCTGGCTGACGAGCGTATGGAAAGCTATCCCGACATCCCCACCGTTTCCGAGACCATGAACATCGACACCAACTTCCGCGGCTGGGTTGTTGTCTGCGCTCCTGCCGGCACCGATCAGGCCAAGATCGACTATCTGAGCGATATCTTTGCCAAGGCTGTTGCCAGCGACGAGTACAAGGCTGCCATCCGCAACCTGGGCATGGAGCCTGTTGAGCTCACCGGCACCGCTCTGAACGACATGCTGAAGGCCGACGACGCCAAGTATGCCGAGCTGTGCACCGGTATCACCCTGAACTGACCCCTATCCACCACCTCCGAGCTGCGAGAATCTGAATTATGAAAAAATGGAACATCGGAGCTGCGGCGGTATTCTTTGCAATCAGCGCTTTCGTCTTTGTTTCCACGGCTGAGTACGCGCACCCCATCGGTGCAAATACCATTGGCCAGGACCCGGGCTCCGCTATCTGGCCCCGCTGCCTGGCGGTGCTGCTGGCGGTGCTGTCCATCGGCATGGTTATTGAAGGCTTTGTCAGCAAGGCTTACCGCGACAATAATGAAGCTCCTATCAATCTGAAAGCCCCTGAAATGAAGGGTATTTACTGGATGCTGCTGATCTTTGCAGTGTACTGCGTGGTCTTGCGCTTCGGCGGCTTCATCCTGGCGTCCGTGATCTTCATCCCCTCCGTTATGTGGGTACTGGGTGAGAGAAAGTGGCTTCGTGCCATCCTGGTAGGCGTTATCGCTACGGCCGCTGTGTACGCACTGTTCAAGTTCGGCCTGCGTGTCAGACTGCCGCAGGGTATCCTGTTTAAGTGAGGTGCTTGCTGTGGAATATGTATTGGCTGCGATTCAGAACGTCTTTCTACCCATGAATCTGCTGGCCGTGTTTATCGGCACGTTCGCGGGTATCGTCATCGGCGCTCTGCCTGGCCTGTCTACAGTCATGGGCCTCTCGATCCTTCTTCCCTTTACCCTGAGCTTTTCCGGCATGGGCGGCATGTACATGCTGCTGGGTGTGTTCTGCGGCGGCATTTACGGCGGCTCCATTTCCGCCATTCTGCTGAACACCCCGGGCACATCCGCCTCCGCTGCCACGGCTCTGGATGGCTATCCCATGGCCAACAAGCTGGGTCAGCCCGGCCGCGCCCTGGGCATCTCCACCCTGGCCTCTCTGTTCGGCGGCCTGTTCAGCGCCATCTGCCTGTGCATCTTCGCCCCTATGCTGGCTAAGGTAGCCCTGAAGTTCAGCGCACAGGAGTACTTTGCGCTGGCGGTATTCGGCATCAGCATCGTGGCAGGCCTGACGGGAAAATCCGTCATCAAGGGCGTCATCGGCGGCGTCATCGGCCTGCTGCTGGCCACCATCGGCATCGACGGCATGGGCGGCGTCAGCCGGTTCACCTTTGGGTCCGTGTACCTGATGGGCGGCGTCAGCTTCATCCCTCTGCTGATCGGCCTGTTCGCCTTCTCCCAGGGCCTGAACACCGTGGAGGAGATGGCCAAGGGCTACAAGGCGGAAAAGAATAAGGTCAAAATTGAGCATGTCTTTCCCTCCAAGGCCGATCTGAAGCGGATATTCCCCACGCTGATCCGCTCCTCCATCATCGGCACCTTCATCGGCGCGGTGCCCGGCACCGGCGGCGATATCGCCTCCTGGGTCAGCTACAGCCAGGCCAAGACATGGTCCAAGCACAAGGAGGAATTCGGCCACGGCTCCCCCGAGGGCATTGCGGCCTCCGAAAGCGGCAACAACGCCATCTCCGGCGGCGCCTTCGTCCCGCTGCTGTCTCTGGGTATTCCCGGCGACGCCGGTACGGCGGTCATGCTGGGCTCCCTGACCATGCTGGGCCTGGCCCCCGGCCCGCTGCTGTTTACCGAGCATAAGGACAGCGTGTATATGCTGTTCGTGGGTCTGTTCGTGGCGAACCTTCTGATGGGCCTCCTGGGCTTTGCCGGTATCCGGCTGTGGTCCCGTGTGCTGGATATTCCCCAGAAGATCCTGCTGCCCCTGATCTTCACCTTCTGCTTCGTGGGTACTTACGCCTGCAACCGCAGCCTCAACGACGTGTACATGATGATCATTGCCGGTATCGCGGGCTATGTGCTGCAGAAGATGGACTTTTCTCTGCCGCCCATCATCCTGGGCGTGATTCTGGGCGGAATGATCGAAAAGAACTTCCGCCGGGCCCTGATCCTGTCCAACGGCGACGTGGGCACCTTCTTTACCCGGCCCATCAGCTGCGTGTTCATCATCCTGGCCGCCGTTTCCCTGTTCTCTCCGGTCATCAAGACGGTGATCGCCAGCAAGAAGGCCAAGAAGCAGGCGGCTGCCGCCGCTGTCAACGACAGCGAGTCCGCGTCCTGACACACAGATATCAGCTTCCTCATTACCGTTTCTCTCCACACTCAGAATGCCATCGCCCACCTCCTTCAGGTGGGTGATGGCATTCTGGCGGTCAAAAAACGGGGGCGGACTCGTGTCCGCCCCCGCAGTATATACACAAATCAGTCCTGGGTCTCGATGAGGCCGTAGCCGCCGTTGTTGCGGCGATACACCACGCACACGGCGGAGGTATCCATATTCCGGAACACATAGAAGGTGTGATCCAGCAGGTTCATCTGCAGAATGGCCTCCTCGGTGGTCATGGGCTTCACGGCGAAGCGCTTGGTGCGCACCACGTCGAATTCTGGCTCCTCCACCACGTCAAACTCGGCAGGAACAGTGGACGCCAGGGCATCGGGCCGCAGATTCCGGGCCAGACGGGTCTTGTTCTTGCGGATACGGCGGTCGATAAAGGCAACGGCCTCGTCAATGGCGCCCCGCATGTCGCCGTCGGGGTCCTCCTCCTGGGCGCGGAACAGCGTGCCGTTGGCGGCGCGGATGGTCAGCTCCACCACACAGCGGTTTTTCTTCTCTACGGCGAAGGTCACAAATGCGTCCGCTTCCTCCGGGAAATACCGATCCAGCTTGCTGATTTTCTTTTCGGCATAGTCCTTGATGGAGTCGTTCAGGGCGATCTTCTTGCAGGTAAATGTGAACTTCATAGTTGGTTGCTCCTTTCGCAGGTATCCCTTTCGGGGCAAGGGTCGGGGAGATGGTTCCCCTTATCCTTATCCGCATTATAACATAATGCCCGGGCCTTGAAAAGTAGGCACGGGCATTTTTGGCAGAGATTCACAAAAATTTAAGATTTTTTTGTCGTTCGACCAGATGTGACAAAGGTTCCTATTTACACGGCAGGCAAAATGGCGTATCATAAATATCGGAAGCTTTCCAATATCCCACCCGCTTGGGCCGCTCTGCTTGCAGGGCGGCTCCTTTTTTTGCCGGGGCCTTGACAAACCGGGAGGCTGGGGTACATGGGCTGTGAGAAAAGCAGCCGGCAGGGAGGAAGCCATTATGCGCGGTAAGAAAGAGATAATGTCCCAGGCCATGGCCTTCATCGTGCTGTCCGCCCCCTTTTGCCATTTTCGTGTTTGCGGGGCATTCGGTGGCGGCCCAGCTGGCAGCCATCCCCCTGTATATTGCCTCGTCCCGGCGGATCAAAGCCAACCCATGAGCTTCACAAAGCTCCACAGCAGCTTGCAGCCATAGAAGATGATCACCGCGCCGCAGACCTTGTTGATGATGTTCAGGACCTTTTCGTTGAACCGGCCTCCCAGCAGGGATACCACCGTGGACAGGGTCAGGAACCACAGGACGGAGGCGCTGCCGAAGCCGAAGATAAAGGGCAGATCGCCGCCCTGGGGCAGGCTGGCCCGGAAGGCCCCCAGCATCATGGTGCCGTCGATGAGGGCCTGGGGATTCATCCAGGTCACCACAAAGGCGGTGGTGAACAGACGCCAAAGGGGCACGTTCACGTCCTTGCCGCCCTCCAGGGAGGCCTTGGATCGCAGCAGCCCCACGCCGATCCAGATGACGATGAGGCTGCCCAGACCCAGGATGACCTTCTGAAGCCAGGGCAAGGCCTCCATCAGGGCGCCGGCGCCCAGGAAGCAGGCAATACCCAGGGACACGTCCCACAGGATCACGATCAGGGCGGTGAGATAGACCCGAGTCCGCTTCTGAGTCAGGGCGCTGTTGATGACGAACAGATTTTGCAGGCCGATGGGGGCCACATACGCAAGGCCCATGGTCAGGCCCTGAAGATAAATGTGCATTTGCTATTTACTCCTTTTTCCTTATCTGATACAATAGTAGCACAGTCCCGGAAAAAAGCAAGCACGCAGAAAGAACTGACCAGGTCAGGAGGAGCTTACCATGTCCCATTACGACTGCCCCTGTATGGAGAAATGTCCGCTGCACTGGGCCATGAGCCGCATCGGCGGCAAGTGGAAGGTGCAGATCCTGTGCTCCGTGGCCAATGCCGGGAGCATCCGCTACAACACCCTGCGGGGAAAGTTGGACGGCATCAGCAACACGGTGCTGGCGGCGGCTCTGCGGGAGCTGGAGCGGGACGGCCTGGTGCGGCGGCAGGCATATCCCGAGGTGCCGGTGCGGGTGGAGTACAGCCCCACGGAGCGCTGCCTGCGGCTGCTGCCGGTGCTGGAATCCCTGTCCGACTGGGCCGAGGCGGAAATGGGCAGCGGGGAGGGAGAGCTTCCGGAATAGAGTGAATTTTTCCGGGCCAGGTAAGAAAAAGCTTGCATTCTGGCGCAGAATGTGTATAATAATTGAGCAGGGCGTGCGACGCCCTGCAACATGGGCTTGTAGCTCAGCTGGGAGAGCGTTCGGTTCGCATCCGAGAGGTCGAGGGTTCGAATCCCTTCAGGTCCACCAAACAGGTATTGGACGAACACCTATTTCTTCAGCGGCGGTTTCGCCGTGAAATGTTCGCTCTGATCCACAACAGAAAATCGCCGTCTTGGGAGTGATCCCGAGACGGCGATTTTTTGCTGTCCACACATTCGATTTCTGCTATTCCTACTGCTACAATGATTGCAGAAAGGAACAGGAGGTTATACGAATGGAAAGATTTGTCACGGATGAACACACTGGGCTGAAGTATGAGCTGGTTGGCGACTATTATCTGATTGCCGGAGAAGATGAGCCGGAAGAACGCGAGCCGGTCGGTATATGGGGACAGCGGCATCTCCGCTATCTCAAGAGGTACCACCGTGGACGATATGCCAATTTGCTGACCAGCGGTGAATTGAATGCCTATCTTGTGGATATTGACCGACAGGCAGAAGAACTTTTTCTTCGGCTGGTAAAACAAATGGCAGATGCAGAGGGCATTACGGAAACGCTGAAAGCCAGCGACCAAATGGAATGGGTCAAACGGATGAATAATGTCCGCAGCCGAGCATTTGAAATAGTTGAGGCAGATATTATCTATACATAAGGCATAAGCACAGAGCCGGTAAGAGTATTCTTGCCAGCTCTGTGCTACAATGCAAATGAGTTTACATGTGCTCATCCAAAATTTGTTCTACGAACTCAATTACATACTTTCGTTTAAGCAAATCATGGTATTTCTGATTTTTGTAGCTGCGCAAACACGAATAGCAGGAAGAATCTCCAACCTCTCCTCCGCAAACGCATCCTTTCATCATTTTTAAAGTGTGAGTCAGAATGCTATGAAGCGCATTTTCATTATCAAGTCTCTTGGCGTGACCTGCGCCACCAGGTGTGTTGTCAAAAACGACAATCGAATAATTGGGTCGTCCATCAACGGGTTCATACTGCAAGCAACCGGAAATGTCATTTTCTTCGATATTCAAATAAGAGCAAGCACCTCGAAGAAACCCATACAGAATGGAAAGCCCATGCTCCCAATCTTCGATAACATAATTGTCAAATCTAATTCTAACAACATCGGTAAGAAAACGATACCCAAGTGAAAAAAGCCGTAGGTGCTCATTTGAACACGGGTAACCACTGCTTATTTTGTGCTTCTTTTTCTTTATGCCGGTAAATTGATTTTCATCTACCTCAGAATATCCACAGTTCTCACATACATAAAAGGGGCTTTTATTCAAGACAGCCATTTCATCATTTTGGCTTGATCTGACACTTACGATGGCGTTACCAATGCTATAAGTGTTTTCTTGAACACTATTGTTGAATCCAACATAAGAGATTTCGCCTCTGTATGTACGCTCCGGTTTTTTGAGCCCCGGTTTTCGAATCATATTTCCATCTGCAATAAAACCCTGAGCTGGTATCAAAAATACTTTCGGAGATGATGTGAATTTCTTATGACATTGGCAGCATTCCGTTATACCATCCTTTCCCGGTTCATCTTCGGCAAATGGCTTGATATTCAAAGTGCGGCACTCATCACACTGAATATAGCTGTACATTTTCCATCCGATTTTTGGTATCTTTTTGATGTAACGGCTTGTTATCAGGTTGTTATTTGCAACTATTTGGGAACCAGGAGCATACTCCGAAATAGCCATAGACAGGTCGCGCTGAAGCTGAAGTCCGTAGCCTCTTCCTTTTTTTGCATCGGTAACCGTCATCTCGACCGTATCGACGGGAAAACCGTATTTAGGAAGTACATTTTTTCGCGAAAGGAACGAAAGGATATCCTCCCTTTCATATGCGGCAATTCGCTGAATAATACCGTCCACATAGGTCCCTTTTTCTATGCGTTGCTTCTTTACAGCTTCCAACAAGTCAATTTCATATTGATACATTTGAATTGCCTCAGTTAAAACGCCTTTTTCTCCTATAAGGGATGCTACCCAGCCAAAATGGGCAACATCAAATTTTTCTGTCAGCACCGCAGGCAAAAATGTGGTCAAATAGTCACGAAGGCTACTCGGTTCAGAATATAAATAGTTTTTAAGGCACTCAAAACCGTCTTCTCCCATTTCGTTCTTGCGTAAGAATTGGCCAATCGTCTTGAACAATTCCGGATGAATTTTCCAAAAGAAACTCATAGCAGATGCGTATAGGTGCCGAATTGCGATCTTATCATTTTCAACAACATAATTTGGAGGAGCTATTTTGCCCTTGATCATCTTGGTAGGATCATGAAAATAGGAGAAATCGTGATTGCTTTTGTTGCAAAATGTCAGGGCGAACGCCGCTGACTGCTTGCTTCGGCCTGCTCGTCCGGCTCTTTGGGCGTAATTAGAAGGCATCGGCGGCACATTACGCATAAAGACTGTTTCCAAGCTACCCACATCAACGCCCATTTCAAAGGTGGTAGAGCAACTCAAAATATCGATTTCCTTCTGCTTGAATTTCTTCTGAAACTCGTATGCCATATCCCGGTCAAGTTGGGCAGTGTGTTCCACAATACGAAGATATCGGATTTCCATATCGTTGAACAAGCGGTAGTAATGGTTCTCCTTAAACTCAATTGACGGATCAATTGGTATCAGCTCACCATCGCATTGGTATGTCGGACAAACATCTTCAATATTGTGGCAGGTTAATCGCCTGCATTTTTTGCATATAAACCAAGGCTTGGAATTTGTGATTCTGATTTTTGAGGTGTCCACCTTATATGATGTTCCGCTGTCACGAACCACTATGCCTCTGAGTACAAAAACCTTGTCCCACAACAGCTTCAGGAAGTCCGTTGCATCATCTAAAGAAAGCTCAATACCCTTCTTTTTTGTGATCTTTTGCAGATAATCGACCCGTTTATTAGATAGTCCTGCTTTAGATGGAATAAAGGCCTTCTTCCGTTTTCCGGATTCTGAAACAGTATAAGAATACTCCGCTCCGCCATGAGTAAAATCTTCCAAATCGCTTTCGTTTAACGGAGCATCGTATTTTAGAGCTGCATCCGTCATCATTGACGCGGCAAAAATGCTGCAGAGCGAACGGAATTCGTTTTCGTTGATGTGATATTTTTTATAGCTTCCCGAAACATCGGTCTCAATTCCGATAAGGCCAAAATGCGATAAAGAAGTATTTCCATTGCTGTCCACCAGTTCAGCGAGAATCGCTTTCCACGCCTCTTTTTGAATGCCAAAATCAGAATCAGCATCAAACGAGGTTCTTCCTTTGATATCGTTTTTTTCAAAAACTGTCTTCAGCAGGTCGACAAAAGACGGAACCATCAGACCGCCTGATGCCTCCCTCTTTTTGAGCGCTTCTACAATAAGCCTTTTATAGAGAATGTCATTATACGATATGTTCAGATAGCTTGCGTAAAAGGCGGCAGCCTGACGACTATCTGAGAACGCGATGAATTGCTTCGCTGTTTTTTCTTTAATCGTTTCAGAGAAGCCGAAATCGTCACCAAACTCATCATCGGCATCATGCTTCTGAACTGTCACTTTATAGGAGGGTAATTCCTGAAACAACGCCGTGCCAATAACACTTGTGGATGCTTCCTGACCACTAAAAAACATTCTAAGGACTCCGGCAGTATTTACATTTTCGCAATGCAGGCACTTTGTCAATGTATGTCTTTCTGTCGTGAATTTTACGCGGTATACCTTTACATAGGATGTTGTGATATGCTCGCAGTGTGTCTTTGCACCATCCTTGTGAATGGATCCGCAGTATGGGCAAATACGATAGGCCTCGGCCTCAATTCCTTCGTCCTCCAATATGTGGTCGTTGTCCGTGTCATTAATACTATCCGCAAGAAGGAATAATTCTTTTGTCGATATGTCATCAGACATATTGTATTGCTCCAACTTGCCATTTTCTATTTTTCCAACAAGATAAACAGCGGCGCAGAACGAGCATGTAGCTGCTTCAAACACCTTAAAGCTTGTGTTCGTAGCCATATCATATCTATTTGTGCTTCGATGAAGCATGACATGACTGTCAGGCGGAAGCGTCACAAACACGCTCTCGGTGGCACGTAAAAACATATGGTATCTGGCATCAAACAGTTTTCCGCCATTTTTCTCCGCCAATGATGCCACGGAAACAAAGTCCGACAATTGTTTCTGTGTCCAGTTCATGCTGTCCGCTACCTGTCTTACTGTTTCCGGAGAGGAAAGCAACGAGCGTATTCTCCAATAATTTTGGTCATGCACGATTAAATCGTACAGCTCGCTTTCAAGTACCCCTTCTTTGGCTTTGCCGATGATTTCCAAGATTTCTGAATCGGGACAATTCATATCAATTGCATAGGCAATCTTTTCGTAAAACTGAATCGGCAAGGCGGATATATCATGACTTGTTGATGGGATGATTCGATCAGCCCTTACGATGTCACTGCTGTCAAACGGTGCGCTGCAGAGCTTTTCTGCAAATTCTGCAACCTGCTTATTATCCTCTTTTCCGCCCAAGGTTGCACTGGTTAGAATGTAAGTGATTTTTTGATTGCCAAGCTTCGCTTTTAGCCTTCTGAAAAGCATGGACACTTCAATTCCCGTTGATCCGCTATATACATGGGCTTCGTCAAAAACAATAAATTTCCAGTGCGTTGCGAATTCTCCGTCAAAAAATACACTGTCTCTTGGACGCACCATTAGATATTCAAGCATCGCATAGTTTGTGATGAGAATGTGTGGAGGACTCGCTATCATTTGATCTCTTGAGATAAGCTCATTCTCACACGGTAGGTTCCCGTTATTTAGTGATTTGTAATCTTCAATTGCATCGGCATCTTTTTGTTTTGTTTGGCCGGTATAAACACCAAATTTGATCTCCGGATAATTAGACAATAAAGAACGCAGTCTTTCCGTCTGATCGTTAGCAAGAGCATTCATCGGATAAATAAGTAATGCACGAACACCCGGGCAAAGCGTTCCTGCCTCGGCCTCCGTTGCAAGCTCCCGCAGTATGGGGATGAGAAAGCTTTCCGTTTTACCAGAACCGGTACCTGTTGAAACGACAAGATTTCTGTTCTCAGTTGCGACCTTTCTTATGGCCTTTTCCTGGTGTAGGTACAGAGGTCTGGTCATGTTCATGTTTATTTTGGAAAAACTTTTAGGGAGAATCCCTTCTTCAATTAGCTCTGCAATACACTTGCCTTTTTCGAAAGCATCCGTAACATCAAGGTAGGGTCCTTTTGCAAATGCATCCTGATTTTCAAGCAGGGCTTCGTATTCCTTCTTATAGGGCTCTCCCATTTTGAATGTTGTTTTTAAATATCGATAGTATTTTTCCTTAATATGCTTAGATGCAGTAACAGGCGAAAAAGCCACGACCATACCCCTTTCTCTATTTAATCCGGAAATTGTAATAGTAGCTATCTTCGTAGAGCACCAAATATCTGTTTTTAGCTTCCGATGAGCTGGTGCTTTCGTCTTCAGACAGCACCAGGATACCCTCTATTTTGTCGTACATAAATTCAATGTACCCATCTTCTTCATCACTCCAAAAATATAGTGCGCCCACTTTCATATTGTTGGGATTTTCAAAAGTGACTTTGATTTGGAGTGGTGTCAATGTATCGCACGAGAGAACACCTGTAAAGCTATCTATCTCATTGGGGATTGCCTGAATATTTGAAACTGTCACATTTCCGCGGAGGACATATTCCGGCGAAGAAAAAATGGATCCTTTTTGCCTACGCTCAGTAACGCTTGCAATCTGAATTGTTTTGCCGCTCAAATCCTTCGTGTTCTTATAATTACATTCTTTAGTGTCAAATAACCTATAATCGGGTGCGCCAAAATCATCTTCCTCGTCCGCTTCAAAGTATTCAATTCGGTATTTGCCGCTGGTGAATGGAATGCTGAGTTTAAAACCATTCGCTTTCACTTCGACTTTTTCAGCAATCAGGATACCATCTAAATAAAGATCGGCTACACAATCGGAAAACCCAATAATACTGCTCTTGAACCACAACTTTCGGTTGGGACGATCTTCAACAATTTCACATTCCGAGTTTGCCAAGAAACAGTGTGTGATAACCCGCAAAAACACGAACGATATCGATTCAAAGTGCAGACTCAAGGGTCTGATAATATCCTCAAATCCAAACCACGATAACATCTTTCGCGTGTCGCAGACAAAAAGATGCTTTTCCTTGTTTTTTTCAACTTTTATGCTGTACTCCGCATCTTCGTTATCATCCGTCATCAGGGGAGGCATATCCAAGCAAACGGTATCATCCGGGAACTTCAGATAAATCATCTTGGGAAATTCCGCATGCCATATTTCTTCTGGCCTTTCCGTATGCCAAGCCCCATCGTCAAATCTCCACTTAAAAGCCGGAAGATACACACGCAGCGCCAAATTCTCGTTAGCAGTCTGATAAGTGAAAGGCAAGTAATCAATATCGGGGTCAATTCTAAACACAAAGCTGTTGTTGGCTATATGCTCAGAGTGCTCATCGCCCAAGATCATTCCAGTGCTAGAGAATGTGATTTTGCCCTCTTTTTTGTAAATAAAGGGGGCGTCCTCATACTTGTAGTCAAATTGGTTAATTACTGCAAAAGAATAATCGTTAGCTTTTCTGGAGTTGGGAATATCTATATTCACACGGAAAATGCCATCCGTTTTAATATAGTCGGACAGCCTAAGAATATAGCCATATTCATCAGTTTTGTCTTGCGTATTACATTTTATTGCTCGTGCAATATCAAAGCGATATTTTTCCTCATTAATTCTAATCAGTGTTCCTCTCTCTTGAGTAGGTGACATGCGAAAATAGATTGATGGAACGGCGGAAAAAACGGGGTATTTTACTCCTTCGCGCATGACATATACACCATTTTTCAGGTTGTTTTTCAAAAGACCGTCTTCCAGCGCGCTCCCCACCGGCAAAGCTCGTCCATCGGGAAGTCGAATAATATCCCCTTTAATCAGTTCCATACTGTACAGATTCAGTCCGTTTAGATATTCACAGTTATAAACAGCGTCAGAATCTGTATACAAAGCATCCTCTGTATGTGTAAATGCAAACGCATCCCCAATCGGCAGAGCGTCTGTATAATGGATCAACTCCCAATTGTTATCAAAGAAACGAATGCACGCTGCTCTGATATTGGTAAACTTATGGATTACCTCTGCGTCATTCTTGATAAGTTCAATTCGGATGCTGTCGAAAATATTATCGGAAGGAATGTAAATATCGGAAACGATTCGCGTTTTGCAACCGGTTACACAGTTTTCCGGTTCGGCTTCAAGAGTTTTTTCAACATTGGAAAAGGCAATTTTCCAGTGTAGGTTTGGTAACTCCTCATTTGTTGCTAAGTGAATATACTGCGGCGGCAAGACAAGTTCAAAACGGTTTTGATTTCCATTGTAACGCAAATATGGAGAACAATATCTTTTTTCTCCTCTTTTAGTTAATCCCGCAATAGCTTTCTTTGCTTGATCGAATTTCTTTGATTCGTCAGCCCACTTGCAAAACAGTTGAGCAATCCGATTCTGTGATGTTCTTGGGAACAGTCCATAGAACAGAGCATTATCCATAAACCGCAGAATTTTGCCAACTCGAATTTTACAGCCTCTCGTATTGAATGCGACTGCATCAGATGTGTGCTTTTTGATTTTATATGCTCTGGCTGTATTCTCCCCGCTCGCCATAGATTGCATCAAATAATCTCGCATTTCCTTACTATTACTCGTAAGGTCACGCTCTAAGTCTATTTGATAATATGCAAAAAGGAAATCAAAGAGGTCACTCGCATAATAGTTTGTTATAAAGCAGTGCAGAAGAATATTGTTCATCATTTCATTCTCTGCTACTTTGTATTTGTTGTATTTTTCGAGTGTTTTATAGAAGCTGCGTCCAATCCATTTCTGGTATGAACCCGGCAATTCCATGTCAATTTCTCGCTCAACATGGGGCCAAAACCGACCATCATATTTATGAATGCCGATTTGAACCAGCGCAACCGCAAAGATTGGGCTAGTGATATATCTCTCGGATGTGTTCAGATATTTTCTGCAAATACTGCGAAGATATGCCTTAAGAAGGATATATTCATCCTCACTTATTACAATATCGCCAATATACCGACATGTTTTGAACTGACGGTTGATCTTTGTATTCAAATGCTTTCGAAGTTTTTTGTCCTGAAGTACTTGAGCGATGTGATTTGTATCCATTTCGACATTCTCTCCTAACAACAAGCTTTGTATTCTTTCCATCGAGTTATTCAAATTGCATCCGTATTGCAGCAGTAAAATAGTAATTCTGCTTCTGCATAATCAGATATCGCGCTGGTCTTCCCGCAAGGAACCTTGTTGGGCATTGTTAAGTGGATTTTTTTCGTGTATTAACAGGTTTCACAAACAACTATAGTCGACAGGCACATATTTGTGCCCGGTTTTACAAACACATTATATCACTTTTTGCCAATTATTCAATTGAATATTGCGTTTTTCATCACTTTGCTGCCATTTTCGCCGAGAATCACCCAGCAAACGGTAAAGAAAGTGTTAAATGAAGTTCACCATCGGTAAATTAAGGAAAAGCGTCACCTCTGCAGTTTCAAAATGTGGTCCCTCATTTTCTTCAACGCTCTGTTATAAGTCCGCTCGGAAGCCTTATCGGACCTGCGGCTGGCGGAGTGGGAAATTTCTTCAAAGGTCATGGGTTTTATGGGCCTGTACTCGATTTCACCGTTTATCAGAACTGCTTTCCTGACCGACCAGCAGGTATCGCAGAAGCCCAAATGCTTGGCAACCGTGCGCTGTTCCCGGTAGGTCAGGCTGTCGTATGCTTGATGCAGAGCGTCATATAGCACCGTCCGAAAATACAGCTTATCCGGCTGGGAGCTGGTGTCTACGGCTATGTCCTCGCCTGTTTCCTCGCCATCCTCATCGTACTGCCGGTAAAAATCTACTCGGCGTTCATTCAGCGTGCCTATCG
>ERZ773221.256-NODE-256-length-65890-cov-6.395534_pt1 | contig 65890 bp, 54 predicted proteins | sample MGYA00580994_ERZ773221 | MGnify/ENA primary metagenome ERZ773221 (study PRJEB29015, sample SAMEA2737758) | human gut metagenome | biome: human gut; feature: human-associated habitat; material: faeces | place: China | collected 2012 ... | reverse complement strand
TGCATGTGTTAAGCACGCCGCCAGCGTTCATCCTGAGCCAGGATCAAACTCTCATGTTATAGTTTGTTTCCTTTTCCAGAATAATCTGGCTTATTCAGATGTTACTCTGAATTTACTGTTTTAGGTTGTTCTTTATAAGAACGTTCGTCTGTCTTTCAATCTCTTGATCGACAGCTTGAAATTTAGGATCTTTCAAGGTTTATTCACTGTTCAGTTATCAATGTACATCGTCAATACTTCGTATTGACTTTAGAAGTTGCTTCGCAACTTCCGAACGGATTTTTCAATCTCATTCATCGTTGTCATCTCTCAGCGACAGCTTATTTATTATATCATACCATCAACCGTTTGTCAACAACTTTTTTATTTTTCTTTTGCTTCTTTTTAAGAAGCGCTTTGCCTGTCCGCTGTTCTCGCGGTCAGCTTGTTTATATTATCATCATTATTTTAGAATGTCAACCACATTTCCGCCGTTTTAAAAAAGAAAGTTTTCGGTTCTGAATTGTTTTAATTGTACATACAATTCAGAACCATTCATTTTCCCTTCCTACGGACTACCGCATCACGTAATCCATCGCATCCTTTACCGTGCGCACGCCGACAAGACCGATCCCCTTGATCTCCTTTAGGCTCTCCCTGCACACCTCCGGCAGAATACATGTCTTAAATCCAAGCTTCTTCGCCTCGAGCACACGCTGCTCTGCCATGCTGACCGCGCGCACCTCACCGCTGAGTCCCACCTCACCGAAGCAGATGGTCTTCTCATCGATCGGGCGGTCTTTGTAACTGGAGACAATCGCCAGCACAAGACCAAGATCGATTGCCGGCTCATTCATCCGGATGCCTCCCGCAATATTGATATAGGCATCACAATTTCCCAGTGAAAGTCCCAGACGCTTTTCCAGAACCGCCATCAGAAGATTCACCCGGTTAAAATCGGTTCCTGCCGCCGTCCGCCTCGGCATACCGAAATTGCTGTGGCAGACCAATGCCTGTATTTCCAGAAGGATCGGTCGCGTTCCTTCCATCGAGCATGCCACAACAGACCCGGAGGCTCCCTCCGGCTTTCCGCTCAGCATGAATTCCGACGGGTTCTCCACCTCTGTCAGACCATCTCCCCGCATCTCAAAAACACCGATCTCGTTCGTCGACCCAAAGCGGTTCTTCACACCGCGCAGAATACGATACGCCGCATGGCGGTCCCCCTCAAAATAGAGCACCGTATCCACCATGTGTTCCAGCACACGCGGACCAGCCACCACGCCTTCCTTTGTCACATGTCCGACGATAAAAATGGAAATTCCAAGTCCCTTAGCGATCTGCATCAGGGTGCCGGTCGATTCCCGCACCTGCGAGACGCTTCCCGGTGCAGACGAGACGTCTTCATTATACATCGTCTGAATGGAGTCAATCACGACGATCTCGGGCTTCTCCCGGTCAATCACGCGCCGTATGGTATCAAGATTGGTCTCACAGAGCAGACTTAAGCTGTCCCCAAAGGTTCCGATGCGTTCTGCCCGGATTTTGATCTGCTGCAAGGATTCCTCACCGGAAATATAGAGCACCTTCACCTTATGTTCCGCAAGATTCCTGCATACCTGCAAAAGCAGCGTCGATTTTCCGATTCCCGGATCTCCACCCACAAGCACCAGGGATCCCTGCACAATCCCGCCGCCAAGCACCCGGTCAAGCTCCTTCATGCCGGTGGACACCCGCTGTTCCTGCGTCATCTCAATCTGTGACAGGGGAACTGCCTTTGCCTCACGGCTGCTATCCGCACTGCGGTTCCCACGCGCGCTCTTTTTCTCGACTGTCTCCTCCACAAACGAATTCCACTCATGGCATGCCGGACACTGTCCCATCCATTTTGCCGACTCGTATCCACACTCCTGACAGAAGTACACTGTTGTTTTTCCTTTTGCCATGTTCTTATCTTCCTTTCCCGCAGACGCGGCTGCTGCCCGGACAGGGCTTTTTTCTCCATAGAAAGCGCGGCTTTCGCGCTTTAACATAACACGTCATTTCCTATAGAGCAACAAAGACCTGTCCATACGGACAGGTCTCACTGATCTTGTAATTGTCATATGCGAAAGCGGCTGCTCTAGCACTTCTGAACGCTTACCTTTACCGGAGCATCGCCGAGCTCTACGCTCAGGCTTAACTTTCCTCCGAGATTCGTCTTCATCCTGCCGGCATCTGCACCGTCGATCACGATGTCGTACTCAGCCTCATCCTCAAGCTCTACGGTAACCTGTGCGTCCTCTGCGCCTTCTACGCTAAACTCCATTCCTGTGTCTGTTGCTTTTAAATGCTCCACTGCAGTCCCCGGAACAGACTCGTATACAAACATGCCATTGCGCTCCAGCTTGGTAATCTCCTGACAGGTCTTTACTTTGTAAAGGTCTCCCTGGTGCTCAAAATTGTCAAGCTTTGCCTTGGTGCTCAATGTATAATCCCCAAAGCTGATCGTTCCATCCTCCTCTGAACGGAGTAATTCACTAATAACGGCCATCTTATCCTCCTGTGATATTGCAGCTCCTTCATCCGGTCTGCTTTATCGTAAATTTGTAAAAATATTATATAATATCTGTTCTTTGATTTCCAGTGATTTCACTGACATTTAAGTAATTTTTTACTTTTTCTTCGGCTCCAGAAAAATTGCATTTTTCTTCGTCGTGACGATCACTTCGTCGCCCCGGCGGATGCTTCCGTCGAGAAGTTTTTCCGCAAGCGGATCCTCAATCTCATCCTGAATCTTGCGCCGCAGCGGTCTGGCTCCGTACTTCGGGTCATACGCCTTATCCACAATGTACTGCTTTGCGGCATCGCGCACGACCAGCGTAATGCCAAGCTGTGTTTCGCAGCGCTTCGCCAGCTCTTTTGTCATCAGACCTACGATCTGCTTCATGTCGTCCTTATTCAGTGCCCTGAATACAATGGTCTCGTCAATACGGTTTAAAAATTCCGGTTTGAAAATTCTGCGGACCTCCTCCATCACGCTGCCCTTCATCCGCTCGTAGTTCTGCTTCTCGTCATTGCCGGAAGCAAAGCCAAGCTTCTTCGGCTCCACAATCGCCTGCGCTCCCGCGTTGGAGGTCATAATGATGATGGTATTCTTAAAGTCCACTTTTCTTCCCTGAGAATCTGTGATATGTCCGTCGTCAAGCACCTGCAGCAGAATATTAAACACATCCGGATGCGCCTTCTCTATCTCGTCAAACAGAATCACTGCGTATGGATTTCTCCGCACTTTTTCACTCAGCTGTCCGCCGTCCTCATGTCCGACATATCCAGGCGGTGAACCGATCATTTTCGATACGCTGTGTTTCTCCATGTACTCAGACATATCGACGCGGATCATTGCCTGCTCCTGTCCAAAGACAGCTTCTGCCAGTGCCTTGGATATCTCTGTCTTGCCGACGCCTGTCGGTCCCAGGAAAAGGAACGATCCGATCGGGCGCTTGGGATCTTTTAATCCGACGCGGCCTCTCCGCACGGCTTTGGCCACTGCCGATACCGCCTCCTCCTGTCCGATCACGCGCTTGTGAAGAGTTGCCTCCAGCTTTTTAAGCCTGGCAGCCTCCCCCTCTGTAAGCTTCTTCACCGGGATTTTCGTCCATCCCGACACCACATCGGCAATCTCATCCTCTCCGACGGTCTGGTGATGCCGTCTGCCGCCCTGCTTTGCCTTTGCGTTCAGTTTTTCCAACTTTTCTTCCAGTTCCTGACGCTTTGTCTGTGCCTCTCTCGCCGCTTCCAAGTCTCCGCCGGAAAGTGCCTGCTCCAATGTCTCCTGCGACTCCGCAATCTCCCGCCGGAGTTCTGCAGCCTCCCTCGGGTCTCCGCCCACGTGAAGGCGCACTTTTGCCGCGGCCTCATCCATCAGGTCAATCGCCTTGTCCGGGAGGAAACGGTCGTTGATGTAACGCGCAGAAAGACGCACTGCCGCCTCCACGGCCTCATCCGTAATCGTCACATGGTGGTGGCTCTCATACTGTCCGCGCAATCCCTTTAATATGGAAATGGCTTCTTCCTCCGTCGGCTCCTCCACAACAACCGGCTGAAACCGACGTTCCAGAGCGGCATCTTTTTCGATATATTTGCGGTACTCCTCGATGGTCGTCGCACCAATCACCTGCACCTCACCTCTCGCAAGCGCAGGTTTTAAAATGTTGGATGCATCAATCGCGCCTTCCGCTCCGCCCGCTCCGATGATGGTATGAATCTCATCGATGAACAGCAGGACGTTTCCGGCTTTCGCCACCTCTGCAAGCACCTTCTTGATGCGCTCCTCAAATTCACCCCTGTACTTCGAGCCTGCCACAATTCCGGAAAGATCCAGGGAGACCACTCTTTTTCCAAGCACCGTATCCGGAACCATTCCGCCCATAATGCGCTCTGCAATTCCCTCTACAATCGCCGTTTTTCCTACGCCGGGTTCTCCGATCAGGCACGGATTGTTCTTGCTTCTCCGGCTTAAAATCTGGATGACACGGTCGATCTCCGCCTCTCTGCCGACCACCGGATCAAGCTTTCCGTCGCGTGCAAGTTCGGTCAGATCTCTGGAAAACTGATCCAGTGACGGCGTTCCCTCCGCGTTTTTCCGCTTGCCGGGTTTCCCGTTCTGGAATTCATCCTTATACTGGCTCACATCCTCGCCCATCGCGATCAGGGTGTCCACATACATTTTCTGCACATTGACAGACAATGTATTCAACAGTCTGGACGCCACACATTCCGTCTCCTTGATCATCGCAATTAAAAGGTGTTCCGTTCCAATCTTCTCCGAGTGGAAACGCGCCGCCTCCGCTTGGGATACCTCAAGCACATGCGCCGCTCTCGGGGACAATCCGTCCTCCAGAACCGCAACCGCATTCCCCGGTGCAATCAGCTCCTCGATCAGTTCCAGCACCTTATCATACTCTACACCATTGTCGGCAAGTACCTGGCTTGCCACACCAGTTCCCTCTTTCAACAGGCCAAGCAGTATGTGCTCCGTGCCGATATAACTGTGATGCAATGACTTTGATATCCGCGTTGCAATATCAATCGCCTTTTTTGCCTTTGCTGTATATGCTGTCTGCATCGCTACCTCCTATTTCCAGTCCGATATCACATTCGTCTTTACAGATCATTAAAATCTATGATATCCAGCTCATCGTCTTGCTTGTTTTTCTGGTCTTTGCCGCCTGAAACTTTTTCTTTTTCATCGTCCGGCGCATCGTCATCCCCGTACGCGTCATCATCCCCGTACGTGTCATCGTCATCCCCGTACGTGTCATCGTCATCCCCGTACGCGTCATCATCCTCGTACGCGTCGTCATCATCAAACAGATCGTCATCCAGATCGTCAGACTTCCGCTTCCAGAAACCGAATCTCTTCTTCGGCGGCTCTTCCTCCTCGATGTCATCCTCATCGAATGCATCATCGAACGCGTCATCGTCAGATCCCTGCGTTTTCGTTTTCTCTTCTCTCTCTTCCTGTTCGTCGAATTCATCTGCATCCCCGGCATCTGCAGCAGATCGCTTCTTCCAGTGCCACTTTTTCCTGGAATCCTTTTCCGGTTCCTCGATCACATCATCCTGGTTTTCATCCAGCAGTTCTTCTGTATCATCATGCTCTGAGACACCGTCATCCATAGTGTCATCCTCATCCAGGTCATCTCTATCCGCTTCCCTCCTGTGCAGCAGCAGATTGATCAATACCACTGCCATTACCGCCAGCAGAAATATCAATATGCCAATCGCGGTTCTGGAAAACGCTTTTTCTTTTTTATATTTCTCGGACAGCGCCAGATATTCCTCCTGCAGATAGGCCGCATCCTCGTCCTGCAGTCCGTCGGAAGATACAGTTGTCCCTGTATTTACGCGCTGATAGGTCTCCTCTATGGAGTCGTACTGGTACCAGCCTTCCGTTCCGTCAGAATTCACTCCGTAAAAGGTATAGAACTCCGATTCCACCTCAGACCCTTCCTCCTGGGTCTCCTGATATGCCGTCACAAGACTTCCGTCCGCCAGCGTAAGCTGTGTCTGCTGCATCGTATCCGGCATCGTATAATCCACCGGTGGCAGAAGCGCTATCACGTAGTGTTCCCCATTGACCATTTTTACAAACGGATACAGGGTATCTCTTGTGCTGTCATATACAAAGAAGCTTCCTGTGCTCTCTTCCGCTCCGTCCTGCACCAGATAAAGCATGACCACAGATCCCTTGTCATAACTCACGCCCCGATAATCCGCCCCCTGATAATTGACGGTTGTCTCCGAAAAATCTGCCGGAATATTCTCTGTTGCAAAATTTCCTGCAATTACATAGGAAATGCCATTTACCGTAACCGTGTTTTCACTGCTGTCCGTCTCCTCTGTTGTCTCCACTTCCCCCTCATCGGATGCCGTTGTCTCTCCGGACGAGGTTCCCTGCTTTGTCACATTCACGGTATAGGTTGCGGTCACGCCATTTTCCGCCTTGACTACAATCTTAATGGTGTTATCTCCACTTTTCAGATTGGTATTTCCCGTAACCGACTCCACGACCGCTTTTTCATTGACCGGTGTGGCAGATACGGCGATATTGGTTACATCGCTTCCCACTGTAGCACTATAAGTCAGCGTTTTCCCGTTAAATGCCGGCGAGAGCGTTCCCGGTGAAATGGTCAACTCTTTCAGAGAATTATCCGCAGACTGTTTTCCTGTTGTCTCTCCAGTATTCGCCGCAGAATCCCCGTTTCCACCCGCTGATGTTCCGTTTCCGTTGGAGGTTCCACTGTTACTGCTACTATTATTGCCTGAATCTGTATTTGTACTTGCTGCATTCTTTACTGTGACCGACGCACTGCTGCCCGACATGGAATCCATCTCCTCATTGGAGTCAAAGATCACTCCGTCGTTGGCAGAGACAGAGAGGGAGGAATTTCCCGCACTCACAGCTTTTAATGTCACCGTGTAGCTTTCTCCCGTCGCCATCACGCTTCCGCCGCCTCCGCCGTATGTGGTATTGCAACTCACAAACTGCAGCACACTCGAATCATAAGACAGCGTCATGGTCGCATTCGCCTTTTCGCCGGATGGACCGCTCGCTTTTACTGTAACTGTAACCGTATCACCGATATTGACACTTCCTGACGACACCGAGACAGATGTTGATCCGCTCGCCGCGAATACCGTCTGCGGCACTCCGACAACCCCGAATGTCAGGCTAAGCGCCATCATCATCATTGCTATTTTTTTCTTCATTTCTTCTCTCCCAATTCTTCCTCTCACTGATCAATCTGTGAGATTCCCAGTATGTGTTTTTGTAAAATAACCAGATCCTTATTGGAAATACCGCCGTCCTTGCTGACGTTTGCCGCTTCCAGACGACTGCCGGACTGACTTTCAATTCCAAGGATCTGTTTCTGCATCAATACCAGATCCAGATTGGAAACCTTTCCGTCACCGTTGATATCTCCATATACCACAATCTCATACTGCTGCACGAGCGTGTCGCCGACATACACTGCCAGCTTGTTGCCCGTTCCCACCGTCTGTGTATTCTCACTGCCGTCTGCATTCAGAATCTTTACGGTACAGTTCTGGGTTCCGATTCCCGATGCGACTGTGGATGCGCTTGTTCCAGGCTCAATTCCCGTCACATAGGTTCCGATCGGATAGAATGGCGTAATCGCCGCGTCATCCGCCACCTGAATGGTTCCGCCGGCACTGCCCCCCGCTCTTGCCACGATCAGCGTGTAAGTGCGCGAATCTCCGCTCTGCGAGATGCAGGTAATCTGAATCGTATTATCTCCATAATTCAGCGAATAATTTCCAGTACCGGAAACGGTTGACGTTCCCGCCACCGCCGTCGCTCCCACATTGATCGAAGCCGCGCTGTCCGGAACGACCAGGGAATAGGAGGTATTCGCACCGGAAAATGCCGGTGTCAGCGCATATCCGTCCACCGTGATCGAGGAAAGCCAGTTGTTCGGATTCCCCTTGTCCGCAAACGTCACTGCGCTCTCCGGCATGTTCTGATAGACCGGAATGCGGAAAACAAACGCCTGGTTCTTGTCCGTGTAGGCTTTTCCCATATTGGTGCCCTCACTCATCGCCGCCTGCACATTGGTCATGTACTGATGTGCGTAAAGACTATTGGTATAGACAACGTTAAATTTTTCAAAGTAAATGGTATTCTGCCCTTTTTTCACATAATTATCAGCCACAACCAATGATCCACCCGCAATCGACTTGTAGATGGAGTTCCATCCCTGCAACTTCGCATATTCCAGTCCGTTCACAATCGCCGACGCGCTGCCCGTCGTAAACGCACGGACGTTAAAGTAGTTATAATAGCCCGCATAGTTGGAATATCGTCCCGAAATCAGATCGCTCGTCCCCCGCACGCCCTGCTCCTGCTTACAGCGGGATGCCAGGTGGTAAGGGCTCACGCCCACATTGGAGCCGATCTCCACAAACGTATCCGCATAGCTGCGAACCGCTCCGTCCGTATCGGTATAATTGCCTGCCATAAATGTATTGGAAAGAACGCTCTGCACACCCGCTGCGTTCTGATAGCCTGCATATTCCAACGTTTCAAACTGAAAGATCTGATTCTCGTCAAGAAAATTTCTGGGATCGATGCAGTATGCGATATATTCCGGAGACGCCGACACCCAGCTTGCCCCGTCAAACCCGTACCACTTGTTGGTCTCCCAGTTATACGCCTGACTGTCCGTCGATTTTCTTGCGTCATTCACGGAATTCTGGATCAGGTTTCTTCCGACCAGACTCTCATTCGATACCACCGTATTCCAGTCAAGTCCCGTCTGCACCGGCACAAACTGCCAGTTCGGATACTTCTGATGCAGGGATGCCAGTGCGCTGCAATAGCTTGCCGGAAAACCCGCTGCCGCAAGCGCCGCCTCATACTCGCTGTCCGTGACACCGGTCGTCTCTCCCTGCGACTGGCCGTCTGACGTCTGACCGTTCACGGCTACATAGTCCGCACAAATCCACCCGGAATAGGAGGCGCCTCCGACCACGAGCGTCACACTGTACCAGTTCATTCCGCCCGCCGAGACCAGTTCGCCCACATTCACAGCCTGTCCTTTGTATACCTTTGTCACCACAGAGTAGGACGTTCCCGCTCCCGAGCGCACATAAACACCTTTTTCCGTGTTCTGCACCACCCCGTTTGTCCCACCTGCACTGCTGTCCGCATTCGTCTGTCCCGCAGAAGAATCCGTGCCCTGAAGCGTCACAAAATCCGAGCGTATATAACCGGTTACACCATCCGACATCTGGATCTGGCACCATGTATACCCGTCTGATCCTGCCGTCTCATCGGTTACTGTCACCGCATTTCCCGGATAGAGCAGTGTCAGCTTATCCCCGGTCACCGGTGCGTTGCGCACCTTCACCGGTCCGTCGTTGATCGTTCCCGCCGTCGCTGTGTACGCGTATACGGCTTCGGGTCCGTGAAAAGCAGATATGCTGGCAGCAAGCACTCCCATGCTGATTGCCGCCAGCAATATCTTTCTCTTCTTTCTATATATAAAGTGGTTCATCGAATTCCTCCCTGAGTACCGCATAAGTCCATAAAATCATGCGCCCAATAATTCAGTCTCATTATAGGAGATTCTATCACACGCGTCAACCTAAATATAGCCATTTTCCTGCACGCTGTACTATATTTAGACGTTTTTCGACACTAGGTTCCGGTTCTGTATCAGCAGGCTTCCCCATAATATGCCCCAGAGCCCGCACACAATTCCGGTGAGCAGTGCAGCATTGCACTCCTGAAACTGGATTCCGAACAGCAGCACCACACCCGTCACCAGTCCAAACGCTCCAATCGCCGCCATAAGCGCACACAAAAGTATCAATTCCATATCCACTGTTTTCATCTTCTTATCCTCCTTTTCTAACCTGCCAGATACTGTTCCCACTCCTGCTTCGTCATCCACGGCCAGCACGCCTTGTCATCGATATAGACGTCCGCGGAGATTTTTCTAGATTCCGTTCCATACTGTTCCAACGTCTGCGCCACATTTTCATTTACCGCATCAAATTCCAGTCCGAACATTCTGCACCAGGCCACCGCCTCCTCCAGCAGATCCCCGCAGCGGCATGTCCACAAAATTACTTTTTTGCCCTGCCTTCTCGCACCCTTGAGCAATGCAAAGAGCGGCAGATTCGGCATCCCGATGGCAGGATAACATTCACTGCACAATGTCCCGTCAAAATCGACGGCAATGATCTCGATCTTTTTCTCCATGTTCTTCCCTCCCCATCCGCTTTGATGGTGTCAGTATCGCACATGATGTGTCCAATTCTTTGGACACTTGTTATGTAACCCCAAATTTATAGGATAAAAATTGTCGCACGAAGTATAGACCTCTTTGGGAGTGATAAGTAATATTACAAGAACTAGATACTTAAAAGTTCCAGATAAACATGCGGCGACAAATTCTGACCGCAAAATCCGGTATTTCTAACCATGCCGCAGCTGGCATCCGTGATGATCCGTGTCTTTCCAAGTTTGGAGCACTCCACGGACTGTGTCCGCAAGCCAACAGACAATTTTAGGACTTTTGTGTGTCCCTAGCGGCACCAGACAACAGGTGGCATAAATGCCACCTTTATGTCGAACAAAACATAACCGCGCGAAGCCGATGTCTGAATTGCCATCTGCCATGTTTTTAATAGCAGATGGCAGTGAGTTTCGGTTCGCGCGGTTTTATATTGTCTGTGAAGCGATGCCGCTAGGGACACTAGGGAATCCGCTCATTGTCTGCGGTTTGTCGGACACATCCTGCGGATTGTCAAAGCGTGGCAAGAGACACAGAATCTGATGCATAGCGCGGCATGGAAGAAATACTCGAATTTTGCTTCAAAGATTTACCGCCGCCTGTTACATTTTAGAACTTCACACCTGCAGGTTCCTTATAATCAGATCCTGACCTCTGTGTCAGCCCTTTCTCTGTCAGTTCTTCTTTCCCAGTGTGACAGAGAGCGTCTGCTCTTCATACTGTCCGTTGGAAGATCTCTGGATGGTGACATCCACGGTCGTTCCTGCTTTGTAATACTGAAGTTTAGAGGACAGATCCTCCATCGAGGAGACATCCTTACCGTCAAATGCGGTAATGATATCGCCCTTCTGAATTCCAGCCTGCTCTGCGGCGGAGTTCTCTTTTACCTGTGCTACATAAACACCGGTCGGCATATTGTAGGTTTTTGCCACATCGCTTGTGACATCGACACCGCCGATACCAAGATATGCACTGTCTGCCTCATCTACCTTTTCCTTCGCAATCAGGTCCTCAATGATCGGCATTGCTGTGCTGATCGGGATCGCATAACCGATTCCCTCAACACTTGTGTCTGCATATTTTACAGAGTTGATACCGATGACCTCGCCTGCTGCATTGAGCAGTGCACCGCCACTGTTACCAGGGTTGATCGCTGCACTGGTCTGGATCAGTTCTGCGGTGTAATTTGTGTTGCTGTTGGAATCGGATACGGTTACTTCACGGTTCAATGCGCTGATGACACCGGTTGTCACAGACTGACCATAGCCGAGTGCATTACCGATGGCGATCGCTGCCTGTCCGGCTTTCAGATCATCCGAATTGCCAAGTGTTGCAACTTTGATTGTATTTAATGTGTCAGAATCGATGCTGCTTAACGCAACGCGGATAACTGCAAGATCTGTGGAAGGATCGGTACCCTTGATCTCCGCGCTGACGGTTGTGTTGTCACTGAATGCGACTGTAAGGCTGTCTGCACCCTCCACCACATGATTGTTGGTCGCAATGTAAAGATTGTCTGCATCCTGACTCACGATAATACCGGAACCGCAGCTTGTGCTCTGCTGTGTCTGTGTTCCGCCGAAAAAGCTCTGATACTGGGATTCGCTCACATTCGTGATCGATACGATAGAAGGCATTACCGCTTCCACGATGTCAGAGACATCGGATGCCACATAACTGGATGATGCGCCGGTCGCCTCAATCTTGGTGTTGGAATCGGACTGTGTCAGCACGCTGCCTGTGGCTGCCACCGTGGAATCCGAGTTTCCGAAAATCTGACCCGATGCGAGATGTACGCCCTCGAACACCGTTCCGGATACCAGTCCGAAGACAAGTGCCAGTGCCGCACATTTTGCAAGCTTCATACCAAAGCCGCCCGGCTTTCTCTCTCTCTTTTCTCTTCTCTTCTTTTCCTTCTTGCCGGAAGGATTCTGACCGTACGCCACATTCCCAGCTCCCTGGCTCTGGTAGAACTGTTGCTGATAACCGCCGTTCTGGTAGGTTCCTCCGTTCTGGCCGTATGCACTGTTATTCTGTGTGCCGCTCTGGTAGGTTCCTCCGTTCTGGTAAGTTCCTCCGTTCTGGTAGGTTCCTCCGTTCTGACCGTATGCGCTGCCATTCTGGTAAGCTCCGTTTGCGCTGTATGCTCCGTTGTTCTGCGATGTGCCGTTCTGATTCGTTCCGTTATTATATGAATAGAAGGAATCGGAAGACTGGTTATGATTACGTTCATTGTTATCCATAATAATTGCTCCTTTCCCTGACAACTCTTTGTTCTGTTCCAGTGAGTATTTCTTTTTCTCTCTCACTTTCTATCATGCAGTTTACAAGGAAAATGTGATGTAATTGTGACGAAAGTATCAAAAAAGTATGTTTCTGTTCTTTTCTGTCTAAAAAAGGACCTGCCACACCAGATTCCAAACGCCCGCCACGAGCAGTCCCACATAGAATCCATTTCTCCAGCGCTTCTTTTTCAGGGAAAATGCAAGTGTCAAAATAATAAACAGATATAAAAGATCCGTCAGGTAATAAACACGCGCACCGGACGCATACATCGTCGGAGAGCAATACATAATCGCCTCACTCGCGATTCCCGCAAGATAGGCGAGCATCAGCGTGATGTGCTTTTTTGACACGCGCCATAAAAACGGCAGGGTGAAAAGCAGCGCCGCAGCCCACCAGATCATCGCAAGAATCACTTTCCGCGTCATCACCGCCATGGACGGCACCTGGTACACGCACGCTTCAATATTGATATACTGCATCCCCATATCCGATAACAGATCAAAGCCTGCATAAGGAAGCAGTGCTGCCAGGGTAAAGACCGCCGCGATCCCAAGAGCGATCCAGTCTCTCTTTTTCTTCTGCTCCTGCTGCAGCAGAAGAAGAATTCCCACAACCCAGATGCCGCATAAAAACAGTTTGTTCTCATTTGCAAACGATGACAGCAGCCAGTGTATCGTGATGAACACATGCTGTCCGAAAGGCATCGTCTCGTATTCCGGCATCCAGTTTGCAATCTCACTTGCCACACGGATCTCATTGCCGGGAGCCGAGAACAGAATCACAAACGCCACCGCTGTCGCAAATGTCTGAACCAGAAGAAGCGGATGCACTTTTTTATGGCGAAGGAACAGTGCGGCAACCGCCAACACCTCAAACGTCAGCAAAACAGCGCTCATCTGCTCGATGGACATCGTTCCTGCCACCGCGCACGGTATGCTGATCAGAAAATATTTCTTATTCAGCGCAGGCTCTTCCCCCGGCTTTGCGAACACCGCGTCCGCAAAAGGCATCAGCGCCCAGATTCCGCAGGTAAAACACCAGGTATAGAAGATGGAACCATTCACCCAGACCGCCGCATAGCCGACAGTCATAATGTTCATGAGAAAATAGCCGCCCACTGCCGCTGCGCAGGATCCGATCGCTTCCTCACTGTGTACACCAATCCCTGCCGCCTTTTCTGACAAGCGCAGCACCCCCATCGGCAGAAGCACCAGCATCACGGCATTTACCACACGCCAGAAGCCGAGCCCTAGCCGGAATGCAAGATACACAAACGCCTCTCCCGACATTCTTCCCACCCAGGTCTGATAGCGCCAGGACAGATACTCTCCAAATCCCATACTGTTCGTATACTGATAAAAAAAGGCATCGTCGCCATCCGAATAGCTGCTCTGACTTACCACCAGAAGTGCCCCGATCAGCATCAATGCCCAAAAAATCCACACTTTATATTTTTTTTTCATAAAATCCTCTAATTTAAAACGATGTTCTGTCTCCCTGTTTTTCTGACCATATCCGTTTCCAGTAATACGGACTCATGGTACACTTCAAGATCTGCCGTCTGCCAAGCTTCCGATAGCGTTTTCCCAGAAAATAGCCGGCGTACTTGCCGACACACTGCCACCCTAACTTCCAGATCAGATACGGCTTGTGAATCTTACACAGATAACCCATCGTATTTTTTACCAGACGCATGCCCTCCGCCTCCGAGCTGACCTGCTCAAAGATCTCCGGATGTGCCGTCTGGGACACCGCCAGATCAAAATTGCGGTGAAACTGCTGCTTCACCGAATAGTTGTGCGAATGAACCACCTCGGCGTCCGCCGCATACGCAACCTTGTATCCTTCCTGCACTGCATGCGCCGCAAAAAACATATCCTCGTTAAAAATAACCGGCGATTCAAATCCGCCGAGCTGCTCAAACAGATCCCTGCGGTATGCAGCGCACACATCCGAGCAGAAAAAAGTCTTAATGCCAAGCCGCGGTATGTCCTCACGGCTCTTGACGCATCCCTCATCGGGATAATTAAACTGTCTGGTATAGCGCTCGATGATGCCGCAGTCCTCCCGCGGGAGCTGCCTTGCATACGCGACCGCAACCGCACCTTTGGCAGGAGTCCCCGGACCGTGCGCACCGGATGTGAGCGCATGCACCAGATGTTCCACCAGCCTTTCGTCTGCCGGCACCGCATCCTGTGTCATGAATATCAGAATATCCGCTTCGGAATACCCCGCTCCCATATTCCTGGCACCGCCGTGGTCAAAGTTCTCTCTGGTCATGTGAAAAATGCGGCTAGAAAACGGAAGCTCCTTCCGAATCTGTTCGATCGGATACTTCCGTACAGCCTCATTCCACAGTGCTTCCTCGGTATTAACCAAAATAAGTTCATGTATAACAAAGGTCTGCTCCTGCAATTTTTGCAGGAGCAGACAAAAAGTGTCATCCGGTTTGTAAGTCGGAATTATGATATCTACACGCATCAATAGCCATCTCCCTGGTGGAATCCGGTATCACTGATAATCTTTTCACTGTTGCTCTTTACCGTGTCTGTCGGCTCATATTCCGTATCATCGTACAGGAACTGATGCAGCTGAATGACGTTGGATTTCAGATCACACGGTACTACCACACTTCCCTTGGAACCGAGCGTGATCGTATTCTTCTCAAACGGGAATCCGGTCGTCTCGCCAAGGCTGTAATTGAATACCTGGGATGCAAGTGCAATCAGGTCGGTGTTGCTGTAGCTTGTCTTAATATCGCCGAATACCTCATCGATCAGGCTGTTGATCGTCTTGAGATCGGACTTCTGCGCCTTCTGGATCATTGCCGTAAGCACTGCTCTCTGACGCTCGGTACGCTTATAGTCATCGCCCGCCGTATAACGGATACGCGCGAATGCACATGCCTGTACACCATCCATTGTGTAGGTGCCGGCTCCCGGCAGATACTCGGATTTCTTCTTGGTCAGCTTGGAGATCTCATCCATGTAGCCGTGCATCAGCACCGCTTCCTCATCGGTTACGGTCATCTCAACACCGCCGAGAAGATCCACACACTCTACCACCGCATTAAAGTCCACGGTCACATAATCCGTAATATTTAAGTCAAGGTTCGTGTTTAACATGGAGATCGCCTGCTCCGGTCCGCCGTTCGCATAGGCTGCATTACATTTCCGGTAGGTGCTGTTGCCGATGTCGAGATAGGAATCTCTGTATACGGATACCAGCTTCACCTCATGCGTATCGTTGTTGATGCTCGCAATCATAATCACGTCGCTGTTACCCTTGGATAAGTTGCCGTTGGAACGGTTGTCCAGTCCGAACAGTGCGATCGTCGTATACCCCTTCATGATCTGCTGGGATTCCGAAGAAAGTCCCTCGTTGAATTCCAGATCACTCTCATTGAAGGAGGTGTCCTTCTCGATTTTGGAGAGCTTCACTACCGCAAACAATACAACTGCCAGAAGCAGAAGTACCAGGATCTCAACCACAACGAGAATAATCTTCTTCTGACGCTTCTTCTTGCGGATCGCTGCCTTCTGTGCTTTTGTCAGCGGCTTCTTCTGCGGATGTCCGCTGCCGCCTGTCTGTGTCCGGTTGCTGCTGTGCGCCCCGTTGCTGCTATGTGCCCCATTTCTGCTGTTGCCACTACTACTCATAAATTTTTCTCCTAATATGCATTTTTATTGATAAATCCCTTGAAAACCGTGAGGAACAGAATCTTGACATCCAGTCCCAGTGTCCAGTTCTCGATGTAGTACAGATCATGCTCAATGCGCTTGCGGATCGACGTGTCTCCACGGTATCCGTTGACCTGAGCCCAGCCGGTCATTCCCGGACGCACCTGATGCTTGATCATATATCTCGGGATCTCTTCCCGGAATTTCTCTACATACTGCGGACGCTCGGGTCTTGGTCCCACCAGACTCATATCGCCCTTCAGCACATTAAATAACTGTGGGAATTCGTCCAGGCTTGTCTTGCGCAAGAACTTTCCGACTCCTGTGACGCGCGGATCGTTCTTCTTCGTCCAGCCTTTCTGTTCTTCCTCCTCCGTCTGCACATACATGGTGCGGAACTTGTACATCTGAAACGGCTTATTGTGCAGCCCCACTCTCTCCTGTGCAAAGATCAGCGGTCCCTTCGATGTCGCCTTGACAAGGATTGCCGACAGCAGCATCACCGGTGAAAAGAGGATGATACACACAATCGATCCCACCACATCCATACAGCGCTTCACAAATGCGTTGAACGTGTTGGACAGCGGCACATAGCGGATATTGATCACGGGGAGACCCAGAAGATCCTCCGTGTAAGGTCTCGTAGGTATGATGTTGCCGTAATCCGGAATGAACTTGGTGTGCACGCCGGACTTCTCACACTCCGCAACTATTTTTTCCAGCTTATAATATTCTTCCAGTCCGAGGGTGATTGCAATCTCATCGAGACTGTTCTGCGGCAGGATGTAGTTGAGATTACCAATACTGCCGATGACCTTCACTCCCTTATAGGAGGTGCCTCTGGCAATATTGTCATCCAATACCCCTCGCACATTGTATCCCCACTGCGGATTCTGCTGAATTCTGTCGATATACTGCTCTGCCGCTCTTGAATAGCCGACGAGCAGAATGTGCTTTAAATTGTATCCCCTTCTGCGAATACTTCGCAGAAATCTGCGGATCAAAAGGCGGACAATCTCTTCCACCACAATATTGGTCACGTAGAAATAGAAAAGCATCTCCCGTGAGAAGTTGCGATACTGCGGATTGTAAGACGTCAGGGTAAAGAGAGCCGCAAACATCAGCAGCAGTCCAACCGTATTCGCCATCACAATGTTGGAAAACTCCAGCCGTCTCCCCTGCACGCGCTTGGACGTGTACAGATTGAACGCATAATACAACAAAATATACACCGGAACAATGAGCAGCAGCGCCCTCATATAGAACTCAAATGAGAGTACGCCGACTTCATGATCCAGAATACCGCTCAGGAACTTCAGCCACCATGCAAACACATACGATACGATGATAACCAAGGCATCGATCAGTACATGCAGCTTATTAAAGTACTGCTGATTGTCTTTTATCATATTGCTATCCTTTTGCGAATTCTAACTACCATATAACATCAATGATACAATAATTTACCTAAAAGCACAACGCCTTTTTCGCAAACATTCTGTAACATTTTCTTAATATTTCTTAAAGATTTGTTTGACGATCAAATTTATCTTCCTGCCAGAATCCGGATCACATTGCCCCACAAGGCCAGCTGTATGACCGCGTAATTTCCCAGATTTTTCCACGAGAAACGCACTTTTTTACATTCCCGGCACCCGGTAATCCCGGCGCCGATTCCCCTTAAATATTCTCCCGCAAATCCCTTTTTCAGGAAAAACAGACTCTTGATAAGAATCCCGGAAAGGATCAGCGGCAGGTTGATCAGCAGCTGTAAAAACGGCATGTTCTTGTAGATCAGGTACATCGAATTGCGCGCCGCGAGGAACACCTTTTTCTCATTATAGCGCGTCCCCGTGGTAGCGCTCCCCACATGATACACCCGCGCTCCGGGCGCATAGCAGTTAATGTATCCGTGGATTTTTGCCCGATACCCCATATCGACATCCTCGAGATATGCAAAATGGCGCTCGTCAAACGGCCCCATTTCACGCAGCAGCCCGGTGCGGTATATGACAGCGCCGCCGCAACAGGAAAACACACGGCACGGTCTGTTAAAATCCGCCAGCGGTTTTCCTTTTCCGCGCGCCACCGCCCATCCGAATGCCGTGTAATAGTCGCCGGCATTATCGATGCGCCCTCTGTCGTGATAATCAATCATCATTGCCCCCGCAGAAAAGATGCGGTCCGATTTTTTGATCGCAGCCAGCAGCTCCTCCACGAATTCCGGCAGAACCTCCGTGTCGTTGTTGAGCAGGATCACATACGGCGTATCCGCGCGCCGGATGCCCTCATTCACCGCTCCGCAGAAGCCCGTATTCTCCTTTAGCGCAAGCATCGTAAGATCCAGGCTGGAGGTCACCTCTGTACTGCCGTCGTCCGATCCGTTGTCCACCACCAGAAGCTTAAAATCCGTGCAGGTCTGTCTCTCTAAGGTCTGTATACAATTTTCCAAAAGCTTCTTTCCGTTGTAATTCGGAATAATCACCGTAACTTCCGGCTGACTCGCCATGTAATACCTCCGCTTAATGATAATCTCTCAGCGCATAATTCGGATATACCGTTGAAAAGTTTGGATTGTAGTAGGGATCACCGTTCTTTAAAATGCCGATCCAGTGATTCCGCATATATTCGATCTCCCGTCCGAAGCGCGCCACTTTTTCCGGGGAATCCTCGCTTCCGCGCGATTTGGATTCGTAGTGATAGGCTTCCACCCGCGGCTGGTACACCACAAGGTAACCCTCTTTGCGGACTTTCAGGCAGAAATCCACATCGTTGAACGCCACGGCAAGCTTTTCCTCAAATCCGCCCACCGCCTCGTAGATACTCCGCTTTACCATCAGGCATGCCGCCGTGACCGCCGAGTAATCCAGCGCAAGCGACGCCTTGTGCAGATATCCGCTGCGCGCTCTCTGCAGTCCCATAAACATATTCTGCCCGATGCCGCGCGCATTGCCGCCGATTCCGACAACGATTCCCGCATGCTGCACGGTATCATCCGGATAATACAGCTTCGCTCCCACGACACCGACCTCCCTGCGCTGGCAGGTACCAAGCATCTCTTCGAGCCAATCTTCGGTAATCATCTCGATGTCATTGTTCATAAGCACCAGATATTCGCCCTTTGCATGAGAGACGCCGAAATTGTTAAGCGCCGAATAATTAAACCCTTCCTTCCAGACTGCCACGCAGATCCGCTGTCCGCCGGATAAGGTTCCCTCATAGCACACCGCTTCGCCCTCTTTCACCTCTTCGGATGTGATCGAGCGGTAAAAGTCAAATGTCTCCGGAGCGCTGTTATTCTCCACCACAATGACTTCATAATTTGCATAATGCGTTTTCTGAATGGCTGCAAGGCATTTTTTTAACGTCTCCACTTCATCCCTGCTCGGTATCACGATCGAGACCAGCGGACTGCCGCTGTAAGGGTAGCGCACCGTATAAAAGCCCATATCCTTTGTCGCCGTCACTTCCCCCGCGGTCCCCTGGCGCTTCAGATGATCCTCGATCGCGCGCCGTCCCGCATCCACCGCATACTGCTTGGAAAACGGGTTTTCCGACGTCGACTCCGTGTGGCAGCGCCAGTGGTAGAGCACCCGCGGCACATGTCCGATGGCCTCTGCGCACTCCACACAGCGCAGAAACAGGTCGTAATCCTGCGCACCGTCGTACTCTTCACGGATCATGCCGGCTTTCTCCAGAAGCGTTTTCCGCATCATGGTAAAGTGCGTGATATAGTTGTTGGAACGAAGCAGATCGATGTTGATGTCCGGCTTAAAGTGCGGCTGGAAATGCGTTTTTCCATCCATGTCCACCTTGTCTTCATCCGTGTAGATCATGTCATACTGCGCACCGGCTTTGTGAAAACCGGTCGCGGCAACTCCGGTCTCATCCTTCGGTCCCCGCAGAATCAGATGCACGATCTCATACAGTGCGTCCGGCGCCAGCAGATCGTCATGATCTAAAAGTGCAATCCACTCCCCGTGCGCCATTGCAATCGCCGCATTGGTATTGCCGGCAATTCCAAGATTTTTTTCCAGTCTGCGGTAACAGATACGTGCATCCTCTCCGGCACATTCCCGCACGACCGCCTCAAGACGCACCGCCTCTTCCTTCGGGCTTCCGTCTGCCAGGCAGAGTTCCCAGTTTTCGTAACTCTGCGCCTGCACCGAACCGATCATCTCCCGCAGGAATGTCTCATTGGTACAATAGAGCGGCACCACGATGCTGACGCGGGGTGCTCCCTTCCACGCAGCAGACTGCTTCCGCTGACGGCGCAGCGTCTCCTCCGTCGCCTTGTGATGCTCATACCATGGCTCATACGGCACATTTTCCGATTCCATCTTCTCCTGCAGCCGGATGAAAAACTCCTTCACTCCGTAATGCTTCAGATAACGCACCCCTTTGATAACCTTCTGCACTGTAATCTTCATATGCTCAATGCTTCTTCTGATGGATGTAAAGCCATCCATCGGAATAATCTTTCCTTTCCTCTTCTGACATTTCCGTGTACTTACCGAAATCCATTTTTGCAAGAACCATCTGCGGCTCACTGCACTTGTAGCACTCCACATCCTTGCGTCTGGACACTACGCGCATCCAGCCGCAGGACGGACATATATATACCTTCATCATAGAACCGGAATCTCCTCTTTTCTGTCTCGTACCAGCTGTCTTTTTGTTTTATTCACCTGTTTTCGCCGTCCCCCGCGTTATCTGCGCAGCGAAAAATCAGAATTGTCCAGTGTCAGATTCGGATTGTAGTAGGGATCTCCCTGCTCAATCTGATCTCTCCAACGCGAAAGCAGAATCTCCACCTCGCCGTTAAAGCGCTCGACTTTTTCCGGGGAATCCTCATAGCCTCTCGACTTTGATTCGTAGTGGTGCATTTCCGCGTAGGGATCGTACACGACGAGCCATCCGTGCTTTCTTACTTTCAGGCAATAGTCCACATCATTGAACGCCACGGCGAGTTCCCCGGTCATTCCCCCGACCGCCTCAAACGCCTCACGCTTCGTCATCATGCACGCTGCGGTAACCGCGGAATAATCCTGCGCGCACAGAATTCTGCCAAAATATCCCGTATCGTATCTGGATTTTCCAATGAAAGCATGTCCCGCCGTGCCGCCAAAACCTAAAATCACACCGGCATGCTGGATCGTATCGTCCGCATATAAAAGCTTGGCACCTACAATTCCGACATCCTCTCTCATACAATATCCGAGCATCTCCCGGATACAGCCCCCATCGATCATCTCCGTATCATTGTTCAGCAGCAGGAAATAATCTCCCCTGCATGCCGCTGCGCCGAAATTATTGATCTTTGAGTAGTTAAAGCCACCCTCGTAGTACACCACCCGGACATTTTCATGCCCCGCCTCAAGTTCCTTATAATAAGCAAACGTCTCCGGCTCGATACTGTTATTTTCCACAATCACAACCTCAAAATTCCGGTAGTCGGATTTTGTAAAAATGGAATCCAGACACAGCTTTAGATCCTCCGCGTGATCCTTGTTTGGTATGATAATAGATACCAGAGGTTCCTCTTTCCACTCATAGACCGTGCGGTACATTCCGTAGAACGATGCATTTTCCACGCGCGCCGGTATTCCCAGTCTGCGGTAATGCTCCTCGATGGCGCGCCGTCCCGCCTCAAACGCATAGAGCTTGCTTTCCGGGTTGGAAGCGGTCGAGTCCATATGACAGCGCCAATGGTACAAAATCTTTGGCACATGATAAATCTTTTTGGCCTGCTCGCTGCATCTTAGGATAAAGTCCAGATCCTGCGCGCCGTCAAACGCGCTCTGGTAGCTCCCCGCACGCTCCGCCACATCTTTTCGCACTGCGAGCAGGTGGCAGATGTAATTCACACTGCACAACAGATCCAGGTCAAAGTCCGGTTTGAAATGCGGCTCAAAAAAGTGTCTGCCGTCCATGCTGACCTTGTCCTCGTCGGAATAGAGCATGTCGATTGCATCGTCCCTGCGGATCGCCGACGCAAATTCGTATAGCGCATTTTCCGGCACGAGATCGTCATGATCCACCGGTACAAGATAGTCTCCGGAAGCCATTGCAAGCGCGGCGTTCGTATTTTTCGCGATTCCTCCGTTCTCCGGCAGCACCTGATAGCAAATCCGCGCATCACGCCCGGCATACTCCTCCAGAATGGAGATCAGTGCTGCATCCTCTTCCCCGGATGCGGCAAGTGCCATACACAGCTCCCAGTTTCCGTAAGTCTGCGCCGTCACGGAATCAATCATCTCCCGCAAATACTGCGGCTTCGTCTTATAAAGCGGCACGACCAGCGAAAACAGCGGTTCCGTCTCAAATATATCCTCTCTCTGGCGCTGCAGTTCTTCCGGCGCCGGAAGATATTTTGCCCGCCAGTTCTCATAGGTATTGCCCTCTTTGTGCGTCAGCTTGCTCTTAATCTTATAAGCGGTTGCAGAGATTCCGTTGCGCTCCAGATAGCGGACGGTATCCCCGGCTTTTTCGATTACATACTGCAGCTTCGTGCCCTCGTCCCACTTCGTGAGTCTGGTTCTCGAATGATTCTTCGCGCCACGCATCTCCAGATAAAACGGTCCGCTCTGCCCTCCCGCTGCGGTTCCCTGCACCAGAAAGCCGGGCTTTGCCTCCTTATCACATTCCGGAAAAACCGAAAGGAGATCCTTGCGGTAATAGTGCTCCACCTTCTCGGAAATCGGCTGTCTGCTGCCGTCGAGAAGTTCAAGCTTGATATCCCCCGCCGACATGCACCAGCCAGTGACCGTAATCTGACTTCCCTCCCTGTGACAGTTTTCCACATAGTAGCTGACTTCATTCTCCAGTCTGCCAAGCTTTGCTGTCGAGATGGCATAAGATTTCCTGTATTCTTCCCTGTAAGCAGCCATCAATGTCACCCGGCGGCCATTGCGCCAGTCCGGCGGAAGCTTTATGATACCTACCACTTCCTCCTCGATCTCATTGATGCTGCGGATATATTTCTGCCGGACCTCCGCACCGCGATTCACCTGTACCGTAAGCGGAAGCTCTCTGTTGTCCAGATATGCCTTGATGGAATGTTCCTTCGTACTCCCATCAAAAAACCACCCGGCAAAGACCAGCGTGTCCTGTTCCTTCAGATGGAACCGCATCTTTTCCACAAAAAATTTATGTGTATCCATGGTCCGTCCTCTCTCGCCATTGACTCCTCGGTCAATCTCTTTGATTTCGTATTCCACTATAACAATTCCGACGTTTTGCGTCAAGTTGTTACCACGCCTTTACATTCCTTTTGTTCTCTGTTAATGTAGAATGCAAAGAATAAACCGATCAACTCAAAGGAGTCCTTATGATGCGTTTTAAACACCTTTTTTCCACTGTCATTGTCGTTCTTTTTGCCGTAGTTCTCACGGCATGCTCCCATCATACACTCGTGGAATCCAAAAAAGATTCCACCGGCTACACCCCCGATCCCGCCACGGAATATCTGGTGACGCAATACGCGGACGCAACCGGCGTGCAGGGAACTTTTTACACCATCACGAACGATACCACCCTCATCATCATCGACGGGGGCTGGGCGGACAACGCCTCCGCCGTGCGCGAGGTCATCGCCGCCCACGGGAACCATGTCAACGCCTGGATTCTCTCACATCCGCATCAGGATCACGCCGGCGCATTCAATCAGATCTACGCCGCACCGGACGGCATCACGATCGACGCCGTCTACGACAATGGTTTCGACTATGACTTTATCGAAGCGGCCGGAGAGCCGTACGATGACATTACAGTGATGGAGACCTACCACACGCTCACCCGGGATGCCTCCAACGTGACGCACCTGCACCGCGGCGACGTCCTCTCCATCTGCGGTCTGACGTTCTCCGTCCTAAATGCCTATGACGACACGGTTCTGCAGAATGTCGGAGATGAGAAAGATTACCAGAACAATGCTTCCCTCCTCTTAAAAGTAAGCAGCGCGAACAGCAGCATGCTCTTTTGTTCGGACATCAAATACGATATGAATGATTCCCTGCTTGCCGCATGCAAAGACCAGCTCGCCTGCGATTACGTGCAGACCGGCCACCACGGAAACTGGTCTTTCTCGGAGGAATTCTACGACGCAACCGGCGCCTCCGTCTATTTTATCGATGCGCCTTCCTCCATCACCGACAACGCCGACTTTCCGGCGAGCACGCTCAAATCCGACCTGCTCGCAAAAGGAAAGACGGTGCTTGATTTTAGCACCGCCCCGAATACTGTTACCTTGAAATGATATCGTCCTGATGTGAAATACATTGCAACCGTGGAATTATATCTAACCATGTAGTTTGTTTGTCTTAAAAGCAAGAGGCGGAATGCCTCTTCTTTTTTATTGCTTTTGTTGTCTTTACTGCTTTCGCACCTTCCGATACACCTGTTCCGGTGCTCCTACTCGAAAGTTATTGTTCCGATGCACTTACCGTCCGATGCACTTACCGAGGTGTGCTGCTGTCAGTTGAAGTAATAACTTCCCACCGCATTGATCTGCACGCTGCTCCTGTTCTGCACGAAGACGCGGTAATGTCCGCTGCTTGTGATCGAAAAACCATGAGACAGATTACCCGATCCCTCTACATAACGCGCATTGTTCAGTCCGTCCATGATGCCGATCCAGAACTTACTGCTATCTGGTGTAGATGTTGCCGCCACATGAATGGTCTGCCCCTTAGTCACCCAGAACTGGTTGGTCACCATGCGCGTGCCCGGAGACACACTCCAGTTAAAAGCTACCTGCTCGTTCGCACTCAACAGTGGGCTGATCACCTCAAGCTCCGGATACGCATACTCGAGCGTATCGTAAGAACGATCCAGCACACCTAAGATCTGCTGCTCCTCGAGCACGTTCTCCTCGCTGCCATCTGCCGTCACAGCCTCCACATTCTGGTAGATTTCGTCGTGGACGTCCGCAGCCTCGCTACCCGCCGCATAGACCGGTGTCACACTCGCCAGCACAAACGCCGCCGCAAAACACACACTTGCCAGTCTCGATGCTGCTTTTCCGTTATATTTTCCCATATACTCAATTCTCCTTTCCAGTCTTCTCTGGTTCTCATAAAGCATAGAAAAAATATAATTCTCATCGGTCACAGGACTGTGCTTCACACTCTCTATAATCATTTCAAAATAACACCCTGCATCCATTTCATCGCTGATGGCTGCAATCGCACGTGCATCGCAGTAAATCTCGCTCCACTCGTCCAGCAGTGCCATCAGGTTCCCCGTCAGCGGGTTGATGTGGTGCACTGCAGTCACACACATACCGCATAATCTGACAAACGGGTCATGACTCTTGTAATGCATCAGCTCGTGATGAAAGATCACGCTCAGATGCTTTCTGTCGTAGGCAATATCCGGAAGCACCACACGGCACCGGAAAATACCGGCAAGCATCGGACTGGTGATACGGTCATTCCGGTACAGACGAATATTCGACCGGATGCCAAGCTTTTTCTTCACACGTGTGAACTCTTCCCGCACGGCTTCCTCTTCCTCCGGAATGTCACGCATCTGAATCCGCTTCATCCCGCGCAGGCTGCCTGCAAACTCTGTGATTCCCTTTGCCATGAGGGCAAGCCAGCAGACTGCGGCAAAGAACGCAAGAATCCATAAAAATCCCGTTAAAGAAAAATTGATCTGCCAGATACCTTCCTTCTGCAGATAACCGTGAATCGTCATCTGCATCCATCCATAATCCAATGGAATCAGGTACAACAGGCAGACCAGAAAAAGCGCCAGATATACATATTGCGGCTTCGTACAAAAGCGGCTGTTCATAAGCAGCCGCCAGAGTCCGTACGCTGCCGTTCCCGTGACAGAGGTAATTACCACTGCAAATAAAATCTGATTAGCTATGTTCATTCAGCTTTTTCTTTAGTTTCTCGATGTCCTTTGCATCCAGCATGTCATCACACAGACAGCATGCCAGTTCTCCGAGATCTCCCTTCGTAAAGAACTTTGCACTCTCTTCCATCGTCGCGCGCCAGAAGTCTTCCTTGCTGACAAGCGGCTGATAATAGCAGTATCTGCCCTTGCGGTACATATTCAGAAAGCCTTTCTTTACCAGACGGGATAAAAATGTGGAAACAGTCTGCGGCTTCCAGTTCTTACCGTTCTCATGATTGACTCCATCCATGACTTCCTGCAATGCCAATTCTTCTGTAGAATCCCAAATGACCTTCATCACGAGCTTTTCGCATGCTGAAATATCGTTCGTATCCATAAAATCATTCCCCTTTCTACGGTTATAGTATAAACCATATTCGTATCAAATTCAATCTTTTTTTCTGATACTTCCGTATCTTTTCCATTTTTATCACAATTTTACCTAAAAGGCAAGCAAAACAAGCACATTCTTTATAAAATATTAGATATTATGCGTTCTCCTTGCTCTTGCTGATGGAGATCTCGATGCAGCGCAGATCTGAGCCAAGTGCCTGGATGGAATACGTCTTTCCAGCGGCAATACTTACGGTTGCACCCGCCATTAGGTCGACCTCCACGCCTTCCATGATCAGCTTGCCCATTCCTGAAAGGACCGTAATCGTCTCCGTATGCTGCAGATGTCTGCTTTCCGGCGTCTTCTTGCCTGCGACAACCTTGATACGTTTTGTCACACTCTTAATACCATCATCCTCATCGTTGTCGATCGTCTTGATCGTTCCCCAGCGGCGCTCTTCGTATTTGGAAGTATCTGCAATATTTGCAAGACAGTCCTTGATATAGGAGCTCTGATGCTTGTCTGCCACCAGGATCCCATCATGGGAAGCTGCAATAACCATATTTTTGGCTCCCATCACTACCATCGGAATTCCAAGCACATTGATCGCATGGCTGTTCTCACAGGTGTCATCCCATGTCACATCACCGATGCTATTCTCCGGCATCTCCTCGGTCAGTGTGTTCCATGTCCCCAGATCCTTCCACAGATCCGCATATTTGATCGCCACGATGCGCTCCCAGTGCTCTAAGACTTCATAGTCAAAGCTCTTCTTCGGAAGCTTCTCATAATCGGCAACCATCTTATCATAATCGACGCCGACGCCGTATTTTGCCAGCCAGCCGGCTGCCATGGAAAGCTTGAAGCAGAAGACGCCGCAGTTCCACAGTGCACCGTCAGCAACCAGCTTTTCTGCGGTCTCCTCATCCGGTTTCTCGCGGAATCCGGTCACTTTTAACTGTTCCCCCTCTCCCTGCTCCGGCACAATATAACCGTACTTGGTCGACGGGTAAGTCGGCACACCGCCGAGCAGACCGATGGTATCATCCGATGCCGCAATGGTTTCTCCCAGACGCTTGATTTTCTGGAAAAAATCTCCGGTTGTATATGGATCTACCGGAAGGAACGCAACAACATCATCTGCCTTTGCCCCCCTTTTCGACAGAAGATATGCGCAGGAAAGCATAACCGCCGGAAATGTATCTCTGCGCATCGGCTCTACCGCCACTTCCGCCGCACCATTCAGCTGACTCTCAATCAGTTCCACCTGCGCACTGCTTGCACACACGATCGTATTTTCAGAAAGTCCTGCCGTCTCAAGCTGCCCAAACACACGCTGCAGCATGGAGCACTTTTCGCGATTCTCCTTCTCACTGTCATGATTCATCAGCTTAATATATTGCTTGGAACATAAATCATTGGATAGTGGCCACAGACGTTTTCCCGAGCCACCTGATAACAACACGATATACATAAAAAAATCTCCGTTCTCATATTTATTTGCTAATTTTAACGTTCTGCTCTCATCGGATTATTTAAGAAATCCTCGTATGCAAGGCGGATACCATCCCGGAGTTCCGTCTTATACTTCCAGCCGAGGCTCTCCAGTTTGCTGACATCCAGAAGCTTTCTCGGTGTCCCGTCCGGCTTGCTTGGATCCCATTTGATCTCACCAGTATAACCGATAACCTCTGCCACAAGTTCGGTGAGTTCCCTGATCGTGAGCTCTTTTCCGGTTCCCAGGTTCACTGTCTCATCTCCGCTGTAATTGTTCATTAAAAAGACGCATGCATCCGCCAGATCATCCACATATAAGAACTCGCGGAGCGGTGTGCCGGTACCCCAGCAGGTCACTTCCTTTGCACCTGACACCTTCGCCTCATGGAAACGGCGGATGAGTGCCGGAAGTACATGGCTGTGCTCCGGATGGTAGTTATCGTTTGGTCCATAAAGATTGGTCGGCATAACGGAAATATAATCCGTGCCATACTGCTTGTTCAAAAATTCACAGTATTTCAAGCCGCTGATCTTTGCAAGAGCGTACGCCTCATTCGTTTTCTCCAGTTCTCCGGTCAGAAGGCAGCTCTCCTTCATCGGCTGCGGAGCCATGCGCGGATAAATACATGAAGAGCCCAGGAACATCAGCTTCTTGCAGCCGTTCTTCCATGCCTCATGAATTACATTCATCTCCAGCGTCATATTGTCATACATAAAATCTGCCAGCGCTTCGCTGTTCGCCATGATACCACCGACCTTTGCTGCAGCGAGGAACACATACTCCGGCTTCTCTTCCGCGAAGAACTTTTCCACATCCTCCTGGCGGCAGAGATTTAACTCTTTATGTGTTCTTGTGACAATGTTGTGATATCCTTCTTTTTCCAGCTGACGCACGATCGCAGATCCAACCATTCCTCTGTGTCCTGCCACGTAAATTTTCGCATCTTTTTCCATCATGATCTTTCTCTCCTTTTTTACCACAACCTGGCGTGCCGCGGCAGAGACTACTGCTGCGGCACGCCAGGCATAACATCTGAACGGACTGTTATTTAGTTCTCTTTTGCGACGAGCTCCATGTCATGTTTTACCATGATCTTCACCAGCTCCTCGAAGGTTGTCTTTGTCGGGTTCCAGCCAAGCTGTGTCCTTGCCTTCGTTGGGTCTCCCCACAGATTGACAACATCGGTCGGACGGTAGAATTCTTCTGCAACCTCAATCACAACCTTACCGGTTGCCTTGTCAATTCCGACTTCCTCCATGCCCTCTCCCTTGAATTCCAGCTCAATGCCAACCTCGCGGAATGCATACTCACAGAACTCTCTGACAGAGTGCTGTACGCCGGTTGCGATCACGAAATCCTCCGGCTTGTCATTCTGCAAAATCAGCCACATGCACTCTACATAATCCTTGGCATATCCCCAGTCACGCAGAGAGGAAAGATTGCCGAGATACAGCTTGTCCTGCTTGCCCTGTGCGATTCTTGCTGCTGCAAGGGAAATCTTTCTCGTAACAAAGGTCTCACCGCGTCGCTCTGACTCATGGTTGAATAAGATACCGCTGCAGCAGAACATGTTGTACGCCTCGCGGTACTCCTTTACGATCCAGAAACCATACTGCTTTGCCACAGCATACGGGCTGTAAGGATGAAACGGCGTGGTCTCACGCTGCGGCACTTCCTCTACCTTTCCGTATAACTCGGAAGTAGATGCCTGATAGATGCGGCAGGTCTTCTCCAGTCCGCAGAGACGCACTGCTTCCAGCACACGAAGAACTCCCGTTGCCACTACATCTGCCGTATATTCCGGCACATCAAAGCTGACACCCACATGGCTCTGCGCCGCCAGATTATAAATCTCATCCGGCCGGATGGTACTGACCAAACGTACAATACTCATGGAATCGGCAAGATCTCCGTAATGAAGGTGAAAATGCTCATTACCATTCAAATGCTCAATACGCTCTCTCTTCTCTGTGGAGGAACGGCGCACCATGCCGTGCACCTCATATCCTTTTTCCAATAATAACTCTGCAAGGTAGCTTCCATCCTGACCGGTCACTCCTGTAATCAACGCTTTCTTACTCATTCAATGCTCTCCTTTTTCTATTCTATAATTATTTTGCTAATATCTCTTTACAAAGTCGTTGTTTAGTATAATCTAATTTTCCAGATTTGATAATTGAATATCTTGCCTAAAAATAGTATTATATTGCTATATCAAACAATAGGGAGACAGCCTATGCGGGACTCTTTTTTTGAAAAATACAAGACCTCCGAGGTCACCAATACCAGACGTGTCATCAACACCCCCTCCGCCTTCACGCGCGAGCATTTTTTCTATATCCAGGAGGCAGGGTATTTAAAAAGTTTAAAGCCGCACATGAGCAGGCGGAGCGGTCTGCAGTCCTACCTGTTTCTGATCGTGCTCTCCGGCAGCGGCGAGGTCGCATACCGCGACACCGCCAAGCCAGTTCCTGCCACCGGCAGCGATATGGGCAGACGGAGCGGCACCTCCGCCGCCGGCGATGGCGGAAACGGCAGCCTTGCCACTGTGCACGCCAAGGCCGGGGACTGCTTTTTTCTGGACTGCCGGAACGAATATACCCACATCAGCAGTGAGGACGATCCCTGGGAACTGATGTGGATTCATTTTTACGGTCCGCAGTGCGATGCCTACTACGACTATTTTCTCAAACAGCAGACGTGGCATTTTCACACGGCGCACCTGGCCGAGCTGACCGCCGCGATCCAGTCAGTCATCCGCTTTCACGAGGAGCCGACCGACGACACCGACCTTCTGACCGCCCAGCAGATCGTCAATATCTTAACACTCATCTGCATAGAGGCAAACGAAAAAGGAAACACAGACTCTGTCTTAAGCGATAAACTTAAAAGTATTCTTCACTATCTTGACGAACACTATATAGAAGATATTTCCCTAGACCTACTTGCGGAACGTTTTTTTATCAGCAAATACTATCTATCCCGCGAATTCAAAAAAGAATATGGCACGACAATCATCCAATACATTCTTACCAAAAAAATCACTACTGCAAAAGAGCTTTTGCGGTACAGCAATTCTTCTATCGAGGAGATTGCCAGACTCTGCGGCATAGATGATGCAAGTTATTTTAATAAAGTTTTCAAAAAAATGGAAGGCTGTACCGCTTCCGAATACCGGAAGCGGTGGTAACCCTCCGCCACTTTCTTATCTCTGCAAATATTTCTTCCACCTTATTTTTACCCAGTGCATCAAACTCCATAGTACCAACGTAAAGGATATAAATTCCGCCACTCGCCAATATATCGGCTCCTCAAAATACACTTTAAGTTCCCCGCTCCAATCTACCGGAATAAGAATCATTGCAATATTCTGCCAATCATGCCATATTGTAAGTTCATACCCACTTGCCGAATCAACTGCGTGATATCCTTTATATGAGAAAAATGGTACCTTAATATAACTGTCTTTTCCCGTCAAATTCTCATATAAAAGTGTAACTATACCATCTTCTTTCTTATAGTTATTGATAGTCATTCCATCTTCCGTTTGCGGCTCAGCCGCACCAATTGTCATTGCATATGTATTTTGTAATAGGTACTCCCCAGCTACTACAGCCTCCCTTGTATCAATTCCTGCATAACTCGTAATTTTCACTGGAACTGCATTTGCTATAAGCATTTCACTATAAGATGTAAAATGTATTATCGCCAGAATACTTATGGATGCAATTATTACTTTTTTCGTCGTATCTCCAACGACTATTTGCACATTTTTCAATGCGACAGACCCAAGAATAATTCCAAGTCCTAACGTCAGACCGGTAAAACGCCATGGGAACTGATATGGTGCAACCAATGTACCTATCCCTTGAATATTCTCCAAAATTTCCCACGGAAACAGATACGTTGTCATCCACATACTCAATAGCATCAGACCAAATACCTTATTACTATGCTCTATTCTCTCATTTTTATACACAAGCTGCTCCCAGAGATACAAACATACAATTATGGCAAGCGGCAGGCCCATACCCATCAATACTTCATTTCCTATTCCGTAAGAAGTTGGTCCTAATATTCCTAATTGAGATCCATTTGTTGCAAATGTAAACATCTGACTAAGTTGTGGAAAAAAAAGTCCGTAATCCTGCATGTCTACTGTGCTACCATTCAAAACCTGCATGTCCTGCGTGAGCATATAATCCAACATCGGTACTAAGAAAAACAGATTCACACCTATTGTAAATAATGCTGTCTGAAACAACATTTTTAACCGTCTCCAAAAATTTCTGCCATTTACCAGACAATACAATGCAGAAAACAAAATCACCATTTCAAAGCTCAACAAATGTGACTCAAGTATACCTGTATAACCTATTACCAATAACACGCCACTTTGATACCACTTTGTCTTATCATCTTCTTGAAACAGTTGCCACAATCCCAAAAAAACAAGCGGTATAAACGCAATTGCAGTCAACTCACCGACGGCAGTTCTGTAAATTGCATTGGTCAGACGATACCCTGACAATGTATATAAAAGACTCATTACAATGCCAATCCTATAATTCCCACTCACTTTCTTTCCGCACTTATATGACGTATACGCTGTGAGTATATTGATTCCAACAATATAGAGTTTATATACAGTCTGAAGTGTAAATCCTGCTAAGCGAAATGCCGCAGGTATATATAGTAACAAATCGCCATACATAATTGAAACCGGATATCCATAATCATTAATCCATAGCGGTTGCATTCTTACTGGGAAATCTCCGTTGCGCAGTCCCTCTGCAAGTCCCTCTATACGCATTAAATGAAAATTCATATCTACCCCAGATATCAGGTAATCTGTAAACAGCGGTATCGATGCCACGATTCCAATAAATAAAACAGCCAGACATACGGTTTTCTTTTCATTAGATAGGTTTTTCCACTTTTTATGTTGTTTTTGCCATAAAAACAAATCTATCGATGCCACGATCAGAACCAGCAGAGTGTACATCATCCGATTCCACTGATTGGTCTCACGAACCGTAATACTGTGAACATTCAGCGTCGGCTCATTTGATACAATATAAAACTCTGTCACATTGCCATACAACATTAGATCAAACTTTTTCTCATTTGCCTCTTTAAGCAATACAACCGTGTCCCCATAGTCTTCGCCATGCGCTGTCTGCATATACGATGTACAGTTTGTTTCATTTTCCGTTTCATATGTAAGTTCAATCTCCCAGGAACCATAGGATAAGGAAATTGCATTTTCAGGAACCCCTGTCTGTTTTTCTATATATACAGGAACTGCACTACCTTCATAATAATTCTCTTTCAAATTAGATCCCGCATAATGCAACATTCCTGCGCCCCAAAATAATACTATCAGCTCAGTTATCAAAACTACATATATATATATATATATATGAATTCTTATTCTGTTTACTTTCCATCTTTCGTCTCTCCCGTGTAGTCTTCGTCTTTTATACTATTCTATCATCCCTCAATACTAACACGCATCTAACCATAAAAGCAGTGGTGATCAGTCTGCGTCATTTTTCTCCCCGCACAGACGCTTTTTCTCGGCGGTCACTCTCTGCAGCTGCATCTCAAAGTCCTGCCTGTTCTTCTGCGCCATGGTCTCAAGCGTCACGCCCACAAAGAGCGACTGGATCGCAGAGAGCATCGTGAAGCCGCAGACGATCAGGGTCGGGAAATCCGGCACAAGACCGGTTGCCAGGTAAGTACCCATCACCGGGATGAAAAAGGCGGTCGCTATCACGGCGAGGATCAGTGCAATGATTCCGAAGAATCCCATCGGCTTATAGGCGCGGTACAGTCTCGCAATCGTCTTAAGCACCTTAAATCCATCCGAATAGGTATCCAGCTTGGACACGCTTCCCTCCGGGCGGTCGCGGTAGGTAATGACCACATTTTCCACGAACATATTCTTGTCGATCGCGTGGATGCTCATCTCCGTCTCAATCTCAAAGCCCTTCGAGAGCACCGGAAACGTCTTGACGAACTCATAGCTGAACGCCCGGTATCCCGTCATGATATCCTTGATGTCGTTCTTAAACAGGGTATTGATGCTCTTTCGCACCAGAGAGTTGCCGAAATTGTGAAACGGTCTCTTGTTCTCCGTAAAGTATGTGGAGGACAGGCGGTCTCCCACCACCATGTCCACCCTGCGCTCGAGCACCTGATCCGCCATCTCCCTTGCAGACTCTGCGGGATAGGTGTCATCCCCGTCCGTGATGATATAGCACTCTGCATCGATGTCGCGGAACATCCGGCGCAGCACGTTGCCTTTTCCCTGACGGTATTCATAGCGCACCGTCGCACCGGCGCAGCGCGCCAGCTCGTCCGTTCCATCGGTGGAATTATTGTCGTAGACGTAAATCGTTGCCTCCGGAAGCACCCGCTTAAAGTCCGTCACAACCTTCTCTATCGTCCTGCTCTCATTATAGCAGGGAATCAATACTGCTATTTTATCCATTCTCACTCCCAAACCTTTCTTCTGTTACCGCTTCCCGGCACAGACTGCTGCCCATGGCATCAGCCCGCACCGATTCCCAGACGCAGGATCATCTTGATCTGCTCCACCACTTCCGGATATGTATAAGTCACATTTCCATCGTTCTGCACCAGATACAGCAGAATACTCTTTCCAATCGTGATGAACGCCCAGAGCGAGATAAAGCAGCTGAACTTTCTTCCCGCCGTCTCGGACAGATTGTCATGATAAAACCCGATCACCAGGAAACACAGCACACCCATGATCCAATACTGATCCATGCGGTAGCGCTCCGTCATAAACGGCGACCAGAGTGCATCCATAATCGCAATCACAAGCGGAATCACAAACAGCATGACGATAAACGCCCGCATCTGCTGTTCCTTCATGCGCTTTAAGACACCTTCCGGCGACAGTCCGATCACCGCAAACCACAGGATCGGGAAATTCAGCAGAATACCGTTAAAAATCACATACGGGAACGCCTCGCAGATCGGATTATAGTTCACGAAATTGTAGAGCACCGCGTTGGCAACCGCGATCATCTTCGTCTGTGAAAAATAGGACGCAATGCTTCCGTAATTGCTCTGGTCTGCCGCTGTCAGCTGGTATGCCTGTCCGAACTCAAACGGGCTCTCAAAGCGGGCATAATTGTAGCACATCAGAAGAATTCCGATAACAACGTACGGCAGCGCCGCAACCACAAGCTCCCCAAACAGTTTTTTCGTGAATTTGTGTTTTTTCAGATATACCACCAGCATCGGAATCACGAACAGGTTGGCGAGCGCCACCGGCGGTCTGCATCCGAATGCCAGCGCACCGAACAGGCTTCCGAAAAATGCCAGACGGATGGATTTTTTCTCGTCCTCTTCCACCCACACCGCGCGCATGAAGAAAAAGAGACTCCAGATCTCCATGCAGAGCGCTCCGGTGATCGCTGTACAGTACAGTGCCGGCGCATCCACGCTGTACCAGACGCTCATAATCGAGAACGCCGACGCCAGCATCAGGTACATGCCAAGCGTCATCTTCTTAAAAAACCGCTTTGACATCATATAAAAATTCGCAAAGACGCCGCAGATAAAGAGTGCGACAAAAACCTGCGTCGCATGGTAAGTCGTAAGGCTCATTCCGGTAATCAGACGGAACGGCAAAAACAGCAAAAATACCGGCACAACACCAAAATACATATAATAGTGTCCATGATAGTACGCCGTATCCCAGCGGTAATCCACGCCGAGATCCACACGCGCCTGCGGATCATACGGATTGTCCATCTGTAAAAGCAGCGGATCGACATCCCCGTTGTCAATATTGATATGTCCATTCAGAATTGCCTCCGCAAGCAGCTCATACTGATTCGTCGCGCCAGGGTCTTCCCCGTTCCAGCCCGGTGCCAGCCCCATCGGCAGTGTGCAGAGCAAAATCAGGATCACTAACACCACGCCGATGGTGATCTTCTCCCTGCGTCCGCAGTCTATAAGCTTTTTCGTATGCAGCGCAGACTTCGGCCGCAGCATAACCAGCACAAACAGCACAATGCCGTAAATGGCACAGCCTCCCAGAAAATATGCGATCATAACTTACCTCCTTATTTGCTTCTCATCTTTTGCTTCTTATCTTTTGCTTTTTATCTTCTGCACACACCGATCGCCCAGCCGATAGATGTGCTCGACACACCATGCTTCCGGCACATGGAAAAGCGTCACGCGCGCCCAGTCGATCACGCTTCCCATCACAACGAGCAGCAGTGCAATCCCGAGCAGCAGAAATTCATAGGTGTTTTCTCCCGCGCGGGCAACATAGTCAAACATGTAGTGCGAGATGAATCCCCGCAGCGTCCACTCAAACAGGAAGACCGCCGGCACATGCTTCGCCAGCCGGTTCACAAATGCATTTTCAAAATGATGATTCCGGAAAATCAAAAATACCAGAATTGCCTCAAAAATGGTAAACAGCGTATTGTCCCTTGCAAAACGGTTCTGCACCGTTCCCGTCACCACGTACAGTGCTCCGTTCAGGCAGAAATTCACCCCTGCAAGCAGTGCAAACCAGCCGGCAAGCTTTGCAGTACGATACTGCCTGTCTGCGCGGTACACGCCGATGTAGCGGCCGATCAGATACAGCATCACCATCTGGGTGATTCCTTTTCCGCCGTCCGAATTGATGTCAAAGAAGAAAAATGTCGTCACCCCCGAAAAAATCACCAGCATCGTGATCAGAAGCTGTCTGAAATGCGCTTCACTTAACTTTTCCACCATCTCATTTAAAAACGGGCTCAAAAACGCCAGCGCAAAATAGCAGGTGAAGTACCAGGAACGCTTTCCGATGACCGGAAGCAGGTAGGATAAAATCTCCTCTCCTCCAAGTGCATTTCCCCACACATACTGAAACAAGAGTCCTGTCCAGGAATAGAACAAAAGCATGCATTCCAGATGCATCATTTTTTTCACATCCAGGCGGATTCCGTAATATCCCGAAATCAGGATAAAACAGGATACACCGATATTTCCGATGACCGCAACCGCAATATCAATCCAGGCGCCAATCCCGTTCGCCACACCGCTGTCCGCGGCGTGCATCCAGAATATCATAACAAGGCACACAATCCGCAGCAGTTCGATACTCGAGTTACGCCCCTTTTTTACTGTTTTTTCCATGTACTTACCCTCTGTGCTTTCTGTGCAGTGCCCGCTTGATTCCATCAAGAATCTTTCCAAACAGCAGACACCCGCAGACAGACGCCGTCACCCTCACCGTGTGGTAAAGGATAAACGAGACGCCGGTCAGTTCGCCGATATTGATAAACTTTGCCACTGCCATCTCAAAAATCTCAAGTCCGAGAATATGAAGCGCCAGAAGAACAATCGTATTCTGCCCGATATAGGCTAACACCGTACCCACAATGCAGTTCTGGAATGCTTTTCCGACCCAGATGCAGAGCATGGAGCCCGTAATACCGATCAGAATAAAAAACGGAACACTGAACGCCTGATACACGCCGTACTCGCGCACCGACATGTTGATGCCCGGATTCGCCCGGCTGAGCGACAGATAAAATACCAGTATGCCAATGATCACCCACAGATTCCAGTCCCTGTCAAAGAAATCTGCTCTCTGAAGCAGTGTACCTGCAATCATAAAAATCGTTCCCACAAACGCGAGATCCAGACTCCACGGAAGCAGTATCGGCAGTTCCGCCAAAAGCATCGTAAGCACGGTAAGCACCACCAGACAGCCGATCAGAAACCGGCGGCTCTTTAAGCAGCGGTCGATCACCAGATGGTACACCAGACTTGTCACAAAAAATGCGGTCAGATACCACATGGCACCGTTTGCCACGGTAAATAAAAATACGTTATCCTGATGCGTCGTCGTATCAAAAAGGCAGTAGCGTGAGTACAGCACTCCGAGTGCAGATCTTCCCGTCTCCTGCCAGGTGCGTCCGATTGCCCGGTAGAACACCAGCAGCAACGCGCTGTAGCCAAAATACGGAACCAGCAGGCGCTTCGCCTTGTGCGCCATATTTTCCCCATAGCTTCTGCCCGGCTTGTACAGATAGCCCGACACCACAAAAAACAGCGGGATATAATAATTGATCAGGTACGGGCTCAGCCCGCAGCTATGTGAAATGATGACGAGGAGAAGTCCGATTCCCCTCGCCACATCCAGGTATTTCCAATGTTTCATCCCCACTCCTATCTCCAATCCTGCCGGATCAGCGCGCGTTCCCACAGATACGGCTGGATCCGGTTCCAGATATCCGCCGCCTGATGGAAGGTCGCATTCTCACCATTTAGGAACTTTGCAAGATCCGCACGCACGCCTGCCGCATCGTCGATTAAGCTGCAGTTTGCAAACGCCGGGTCCGCCACCGTATCCTCAAAGAACTGGCGGTACGGTCCGCGCATCCAGTCCAGAATCGGCGCATTAAATCCCAGTTTCGTTCTGCGGTAGGCAATGTCGTGCGGCATAAAATCTGCGCAGGCATCGCGGACGATGGATTTGGAAAATCCTCCGTGCAGCTTGGATTTCCAGCCGATCGAAAACGCGAACTCCACAATCCTGTAGTCCAGAAACGGCATGCGGATCTCAACGCCGGACGCCATACTGTCTCTGTCGTAATTGCGCAAAAGCGTCGGAAGAATCGTCTCATGTGTGGAGACAAACAGTACCTTATTCAGATTGTCCAGCTTCTTCCAGTTCGGATGATCCGCGTAAGCGCTCGATACATCCGCTCTTCCCAGAAGCTTCTTCGCATAATACTTCGTCATATAGTCACGGTACAGCTTATTCCGCTGCCGCTTAAATTCTGCGGACGACGGGTCATATCCCATCTCACTCCGCTGATTTAAATATGCCATCGTAATCTGGTCGATCTCCGCTTTTCCCTTTGCATCCGGATACGCTTTTAACACGTCGAATCCGTAGCCGGCAAATAATTCATCTGCCGCATGGCCGTCGAGAGATACCGTCGTTCCGAGCTCTCTCTCCTTTTTATAAAGCTCCATCATAGGCACCTGCGGATTGCCCCAGAGTTCCTCAAAGCAGTACAGCTGACGCAGAAATTCCCGCTCCGGCACCGCGTCGTCAATCGTTAAAAACGTATGCCTGATGCCGAGATAATCCGTCACCTGCTTTGCGTATTTTGTCTCATCCAGATCCGTTCCCGGGAAGCATGCCACATACGCGTGCTGCCAGTCTTTGTTCGCGCGCTCATCCGCACAGTTTCTGGAAATGTAAGACATGGCGCAGATGGTGGCGGAAGAATCCAGTCCACCGCTGAGTCCGGTTCCCAGAGTCACATCGCTTCTCATGCGGATCTTGCAGGCATCCAAAAACAGCTCGCGGAACTGCTCTACCTGCTCCTCGTAGGTATCCGGCACCTCGATCAGATGATCCAGTGTGTTCCAGAAGCGTGTGATCTCTGTTTTTCCATTGCGAATCCACGCATAACTTCCAGCCGGGAATCGCTTGATCCCCTTGATCAGGCACTCCGGCTGGGACTCATAATGATTGTCCGCAAAATAACGGTCGAACATCTCCTTGTTCGGTTCCACCTTCTCAAGCAGCGGGAGAAGCGCCTTCATCTCCGATGCAAAGGCGAATCCTCCGTCCGGGAACTCGGTGTAGTAAAGCGGCTTCACGCCAAAACGGTCCCTGGAGAGAAACAGGCTCTTTTCCTGTCTGTCCCAGATGGCGAACGTCCACATTCCGTTAAAGCGGTCCACGCATTTTTCCTTCCACTCGCAGTACGCCGCCATGATCACTTCCGAATCGCTGTTTCCGCGGAACGTGTATCCCTTGTGCTGCAATTCCTCCCGGATCTCGATAAAATTGTATATCTCACCGTTAAACGTCATCCAGTAGCGCTCATTGGCGTAGGACATCGGCTGGCTTCCGGCGCTGGAGAGATCTAAGATCGCCAGTCTTCTGTGACCGAGCGTCACACCATCCTCCTGCCACAGTCCAAATCCGTCCGGTCCACGATGTATCATCGTATCCAGGCACTCCATCGCCTGTTCCCGTCTCACTTTTCTGTTAATTACACCGTAGATTCCACACATACGAATGCTGCCTCCTTCTTCTCGTTACTGTCTCTTCGTTCTGGTCAGCCATAAATAGCGCGTATTTGTCACAAGATACCGTTTGAACAGTCGCTTCGGATCCTGCATCAGGCGGTACAGCCACTCTAAGGACAACTTCTGCATCCACATCGGCGCGCGCTTGATGTTGCCGGCATGATAGTCAAACCCGGCGCCGACGCCAATCATCACACCGTGGACTTTATCCCTGTGATCGTACATCCAGTTTTCCTGCTTGGGCGCCCCGAGTCCGACCCAGATGATGTCTGCGCCGGACGCATTGATCTTCTCAACCTCCGCCGCATCCTCCTTCTCACTTAGGCTGCGGAACGGCGGGGATACCATCCCCGCAATCTGAAGATGCGGATAGCGCTCCCTGAGCTTTTGCTCTAACATCTGCAATGTCTCCGGCGATCCGCCGTAGAAATAATGCTTTAATCCGTTCTCTCTTGCGAACAGTTCCAGCATCAGATCCGGACCTGTCACGCGCTCCGCCTCCGGGAAACCGTGTTTTCTGCTATACACGGAAAGCGGCTTTCCGTCCGGAAGGACGAACGCCGCACTCTTTTGTACCTCATGATAATGCGCATCGTCATGCGCCATCACCGTCGTATGGACATTGCCCACGCAGATATATTTTCCGCGCAGTTCTTCCATATCATGTTCAATTCGTTCCACTGTATCCGCCATATTGGTCACCAGAATCCGGGTGCCCAGTATGTCACAGCATTTCATCTCTATCATAAATTTAATCCTTCTTTACAACCTCAAGCGGTATATCGCCGATATAGGACGGAAGCAGGCTGAATGTGCTGTTATAGCTTCCGAGAATCTTCCGGCATCTGGAGAGCGCCAGCATCTCGATGTAAGCGTCGCAGATTCCCTCTTTGGAATTGCGGTCAATGATACCGGAATCATGGAAAATCAGCTTTGCGTCCGGCAGTGCTTCCCGCAGTTCGCGCTTCACCCCTTCATCGTCCGTCGCCACAAAAAAGTCCGTCCCCGGCACTTCCATCATCTCCTGCCGCATCTTATCCGCAAACAGCGACAGCGGACTGTTGGCAATCGCCTCGGTGTGATCGGTACGTCTGACATGCACCCCCACCGTCTTTGCGCCAAGCTGGGAAAACAGCGGTTCTCCCTTTTGCAGAATGCCCGCGCTCGGCTTTAAAAAGGCAAGGCTTGCCGCATCCAGCTCACAGAGCGGTCCGAAGGACTTGATGTAGATGACCGGCTCCTTCTCAATGACTGCAAGCAGTCCCTCGTAGCCTTTCTGCTTTTTGATCGCTTCCACATCCCCGCACTCTAAAAAACGGTCTGCTTTCGCGCGCCATTTCTTTTTTAACTGATTCCCTCTGAAATGCGCAACCGGCTCCTTGGAGTATCCGTTCTCGCTGATCTCGATCACACGGAACGGGAGATCAAACAGTTCTTCTGCTTTTACGTTACAGCCAACCTCACGCTTCCACATGACGATCAGCTCACGGTTTAACTTCTGTGCCACCGCATAAGCCGAGGACATGCCAAGCAGCTTATTTCCAAGTCCTGCACACGGTTCAATAATGATCATATTTTCCCTCATTTCTTCTCTACTGCGCGTCCTGAACAGTTACGCTTCCGTTCTCCACCTTGTATACAATGTTGCAGTTTTTGATGGTCGACAGTCGGTGCGCAATGATGAGCATTGTCATCTTACCCTGCAGACTGTCGATCGCCTGCATAACCGCCGCCTCTGTCTCCGTATCCAGTGCAGACGTCGCCTCGTCGAGCACCAGCACCTCCGGCTTGCGGTACAGAGCTCTCGCAATTCCGATTCTCTGACGCTGTCCGCCGGACAGACGCACACCCGCCTCACCGATCACCGTGTCAAGCCCCTCCTCGAGCGACTCCACAAATTCATCGAGCTGTGCCTGGCGCAGTGCTGCCCAGACATCCTCGTCGTTGATTCCTTCTTTTTTTCCAAATGCAATATTGTTGCGGATCGTATCATCCAGCATATAGATCGTCTGCGGAATATAGCCGATCTTATCGTGCCATCCGCGGTACGATGTGCTGATATCGACACCGTCCAATGTAATCTGTCCCTCCTGCGGCTTTAGCACCCCGAGGATCAGATCCACCATCGTGGTCTTGCCCGCTCCGGACGGTCCGATAAACGCCACCGAGCTGTTCTTTGGAATCGTCACATTCACATGGGACAATACCGGCTCCTCCATCTCCGGATAGGTAAACGTCATATCGCTGACGCGGATTTCACGCTCAAGTGCCATCGCCGGATAATCGCGCTCCTCGGAAAGATCAATTTCCAGATCGCGGATCTTCGTGTACTCCTCGCCGATCTTGTGAATCACGACGCCGTTGTGAATGATCGACGCTAAGTATTCCGACATTTTGTTGGCAGAAGGAAGCAGATAAAACGCCGCAGCCGCAAATACGGCAAGCACGCCGACAAAATGGGTCGGATCGGACTCTGTCATATTGATGCGGACCGCAATCGTGATCATCAGACCCGCAATACATAACGCTTCCATCACCGGCTTCGGGATGGAACTTAAAAATGCATTCTGCTTGATGACGTAGGTGTAAAGTCCGTTCTGCTTGCGGAACTCTTCCTCAAAATAACTCTCACGGTTTGCAATCTTGATCTCCTTGATTCCGCCGAATGCCTGCTGCATGCACTGAATAATGTTCGCATTGTATTTCCGGCGCTCATCACCGAAGCGCGCCAGCGTGCGCTTTAACTTTTTCATGAAAAGCAGCACCATCAGCATCATCGCAAGTGCCACACCAAGCGTGATAATCGGATCTGTCACTACCAAAAAGATAATTAAAATTGTGCTTGTGCACAGTTCCGCTGCCAGCTGCAGCATATTTAATACCGCTGCATAGAACATCTCCGGATCATTGTTGATGTCGCGCATCAGCTCCGCACTGTTATGGTTCAGGAAAAACGTATAGTCCTTGCTGATATAGTACTTCATCAGACGATCCTGCATCTCCCTTTTCCCGTAGTAGGAAAAACGATACTGCATATTATTCATAAAAATAATAAACGCATTTTTTGCCAGATAGACAATGACAATTCCGATCGCTATCGCCGTGATCAGCTCGTTGGGATTCTCCATCCCCATCCACTCGTAAAATGCCGCCACATAGCGGTTCGCAAGCAGTTCCTCCGGCGCTGTCACCGCCTGGATAAACGGCAGAAGCACGGACACGCCGAGCAGACTGACTCCCGAATTGATCAGAATGAGAAATGCCATACCAAACAGCTTTCTCTTCTGCTTTCCATCAAACACCTTAAAGACGCTCTTTACCAAACTCATAAAACAATCCACTCCTTCAAACGTATCTGTTCACAGCCCTTATATTCCGGCATAATCACTACTTTTTCCGGATTCGGATTCAAGTAAGCCGCCCAGGTGGAATACGAACTATTTGATATGATCTGGTGACGGCACGCCGCCATCAGGAAAAATTCATCGATATCCGAAAACGCTCCCAGTTCGGAGATATAGGTCATCTTCCGCTCTGTATGTTCTCCCTCGAGCGCTTCCTTCGCCGCCTCCTTGTCGTTGGTAAACACAAGATAGCGAAGCCCCGGACGCTCCTTTTCCATGCGCACTAAGGCCCGCTCAAAGAAAGCTCTCCCCGGACCCACAATATCTCCGCCACGCACATGCACAGCACAGGTGTCCGTCGTCTGAAATTCCGCACACAGCTTTTTCACAAGTTCACTCTGCCCGTACGCAGGCGTCATCATATCTGTAATCTCTTTTAAATAAGGTTCAAAATAACCCGTATGCTGCCAGTAACCGTGCAGGTATTTGTTGCGGAATCTCTTTTTCTGGAAGACTCTCTGATCCACCGCATGCAGATCCCGCTCCTTGATGACGCGGTACTTGAAATCTCTCCGCAGACGTTTGTAAATTTTTTGAAAAACCGTCCGGTTCGGAAAACTCTCCCGCGCGTCATACTTCAGATGAAACTTATCCAGTTCAAAATCGCGCAGGGTGGAATTGTCCGCCTCGGAAGTATCCAGCTTTAACGTATCATTCTCCCGCCGCGCCGCCGCATATCCGCACGCGTAATTAAACAGCTGGTTGCCCATGCCGTCACCGATTTTTACAATAATCATGCCCGATACCCCAGAATCAGCTCACAGATACGGTCCACATCCGAAAGATCCAGATCCGCATAGAGCGGCAGTGTCAGTACGCGCTTTGACGTCTCAAGTGCCACCGGCGTATCCTTCGCATCATATCTGTCACTGTAACATTGAAATTCGCTTGTCAGCGGATAGAAATACTTTCTGGTGAAAATATCATGCTGCTTTAACATCTCATAAATATCATCCCTGCCATATCCGAGCACTGTCTCATCGAACACCACCGGGAAATAGGCATAGTTTGGCTTTACATCCTTCTGCGGCTGTACCAGCTTAATTCCCGGCACACCGTTTAAATGCTCTCTGTAGCGCGCCACCACGCGGCTGCGCTTCTCGATCTCTCCATCCAGATGCCGCAGGTTGCAAAGTCCCATCGCCGCCTGGAATTCATTCATCTTGGAGTTGGCGCCGACCGCGTCCACAACGACCTCATTGCGGATTCCGAAATTCTTAAGACCGTACAGGTCCTCCTTCAGTCCGTTCTGCTCTCCGTTAAAGCATACAGCGCCGCCCTCGATCGTATGGAACACCTTCGTTGCGTGGAAGCTGAACATGGACGCATCCCCGAACGTCGCCACACCGCGTCCCTTGTACGTAACGCCAAACGTATGCGCCGCATCGTAAATCACTTTCAGATGATGCTTTTTGGCGATCGCCTCGATCGCCTCCACATCACAGAGATTGCCGTAGACATGCACCGGTATGATCGCGCTGGTCTTGTCCGTGATCAGCGCCTCGATCTTGGAGACGTCCATCGTGTAGTCCTCCGGATTCACATCACAGAATACCGGCGTCAGCCCGTTCCGCACGATCGCATGTGTTGTGGACGCAAACGTAAACGGCGTGGTAATGACTTCCCCCGTCAGATGCAATGCCTGGATCAGAAGCTCCAGCGCCATGTGTCCATTGGAAAAAAGGGAAACATGATCCACCTTCAGATACTTTTCCAGTTCTTTTTCCAGTTCATTGTGCTTCGCCCCCATATTTGTCAGCCAGTGGCTGTCCCAGATATCCTTAATCTCTTCTATATATTCTTCATACTCCGGCATGGAAGAACGTGTTACCAATATTCTGCTCATTTTTTCGCCTTTCCTCTCCCGCAGTTCTCTGCGGGGGCAGTCCTATCCTGCATTTTCAGAAATAGATACCCTGTCATGATAATAAAAATGCAACTTCTTGTCAATCTTTGCGCCATTTTCGGCGCATTTCTAATGATTTCTTAAGAAATTCAGCGCCACAGATGTTTCATACACTTCCTATATAAATGTGTGTTCCAGTATCCGCCCGCGAAGTGCACGATGTAGGCGCCGTCGTCAAACAGGCGGCGGATCAGCTTGTAGTGCGCACCGAGAAGCAGCATATGCTTCTCGCCCGTAAGCCGGCTTAGGACATGCTCGGCTTTTCCGTACAGCCGGTTCTGATGAAGTGCATACAGCCTGTCCGCGTACGGATTGCCGATCTCAAAATACGGCATACAGTTAAACCGGTAATCCAGTTCCAGAAACAGTCCCTTCGTCTGGGTGTAATATGCCATCGGCGCTTCCTCAAACGCCGTGTTCTCGCCCTGGCTCTTCATCGACATGTAGTAATCCCGGAACAGATCGGCGACAAGGCGCGGACGGAACAATAACACGCCACCGTTGATATTACCGACCAGACCATCCGCCGCCGCAAACCCACGCGACGTAAAATAATCCTCCACCGTCTCGTTTAAAATGCGCTCGTTGTCCGCATAGATTTTGCGGAAACGCGCGGACGAGCGCGGATTGACCTCCGCCATCAGTCCGATATTCTCCGGCATAAGTGCAAAAATATCCGGGCAATCCGGTGAGATGATGATATCCAGATCCAGGAAAAGCACCTGCTCGTATTCCCGCAGATAATCCGGGATCAAAAGCTTCTGGGAATAGATGTCCCGCTTCTTATCCTTATCAATATAGTCATCTATAAAGCGAAAATCCGCATGGCACTTCTTCGCATAAGCCATCAGATTGTCCCGCACCAGTTCGTATTGTTTTCTATATTTTCCTGCGCCAACAGACATTACGCATACCACTCTGTCATTCATTGCGTAGACCCCCTTATTTTCTTATACCATCATAAATTCAAACACATTCCTTGTCAACCACGGGCGCAATCCGCAATCATTGCTTGACACGCTTTTTTGCTACGATATAATAGAAGATACTGATGACTCACCAATATTATATGAGAAGGAGACTTATTATGTCGGATATCATTCCCGTTATTGTACACCATGAGACCGGTGAAAAACCGCAGACAGGTGGCAAAAAGAATCAGGAATATTTAAGATACTGCATCGCACAGGCAAAAAAGTACAACGAAAAAGTCGTACTTTTAGGCGACCAGTACAATAAGGACTGGTGCGACGACTGGCACGATGCCAACGATTTCATCACAGACAAATGGAAAGAGTTCCACAGTGTTTTCAAAAACCTCTCCCCTTATCCACAGGCATGGGCGGAAGGCATTTTCCGGCGTTTCTTTCTCATTCTGGAATATCTTGACCGCTATGGATACGACAACTGCGTGATTATGGACAGTGATATTCTTCTCTATACGAATGTCAGCACTTACGAGCCGTTCCGCCACTGCAAGATGGCAGCTGAGTCTCCTCTGGAGCAGGACATTGCCGTCCTCTGGAAAGGCAACGGCTACAAATGGAAGGTCTGCGCAGGTGTTGCCTATTTTACCAGGCAGGGACTGATCGAATTCACGGATTACTGTATCGATATGTACAAGAACCACATGGATGTCCTGATGGAAAAATGGAATATCCACCAGAAATACCAGATCTACGGCGGTGTTGCAGAAATGTCACTGCTTTATCTGTGGGTAAAGACTCTTCCTGAGGGGGAATTCTTAAATCTTCTGATGGACGATGCAGACCACTGCGTCTTCGACAACTCGATCGGGCTTCCGGACGGATATCTGGAAGGACAGTACGAGTTCAACCGCCGTCTCGGCGTCAAGAAGCTGCACTGGGAAGACGGAAAGCCTTACTGCTACACCCTGGACGGACACCAGAAGACCGGATTGTTATGCCTTCATTTCGTAGGCGTCACCAAGATCTTCATGGAAGGAATCTATGAGCACCAGGATTATGCCTTCGGCGCCAGATTCTACACCTATCTGCTCACCATACGCGGTCATCTTGCGGACATCAAGCACGGGAACACCAGGTTCCAGCAGCGCATCAAAATCCGCCGCGCCGAGAAAGCCAGCAAGGCTTCCAACAACTGACAGGAGATCACACCATGAAGCATGAACGTTCTTCCAATTTTGAGCTGCTGCGCCTGCTTTGCATCTTCGGAATCCTGGTAATGCACACGTTTGCAGGAATTGACACTGCCGCTTCGCCCGGCAACATGCTGGCGAACGTCTTTGCCAACTCCCTGTTCAACACCGGCGTTACCTGTTTCATCCTGCTTTCGGGCTATTTCGGCATACGTTTTGACTTAAAGAAGCTGATCGGGTTAGACCTGATGGTGATCTTCTTCACGGTGGTCGGCACTGTGGCACTCGGCGATTTCGGCAGCAAGGATCTGATCAAGTCCTGCATTCCGGTCTTGTCGAGACGCTACTGGTTCATCACCTGCTATTTTGTTCTCTGCATCCTGGCACCGTTTCTCAATCAGATGGCAGAACGGCTGGAAAGAGAGCATTTTCGCAGACTGCTTCTTTTACTGCTGCTCGTCTTCAGCCTGATTCCAACGCTCACAACCTACGATGTGATGCAGGATGCCGGCAAGGGACTTGCACATTTTGTGATGATCTATCTGCTGGGACGCTATCTGGCGCGCTATCACACCGGGCATTGTTCCAAAAAGCGGCTGCTCCTCGGAATTACAGGATCCACGGCGCTCATCTTTTGCGCCGACGGAGCGCTGACCCTGCATCAGGGTGTCATCTACAGCACTTTTTCGCGGGATTGTTCGATCTTTATTATTTTTACCGCTGTTCTGCTGCTGTTGCTCTTCCGTGAGTTCTCGCTGCAGAGCCGGATCATCAACCGTGCGGCGACCAATGTGCTCGCCATCTATGTGCTGGATCAGGTCATCCGCAGCCTGCTGGGACGCTATCTGGGTCTGAATGCATTTTCCGGCCAGTGGTATCTGTTCTTCGTTGTCTGTGGCTATGTGCTCCTCGTCATGCTACTTGCCGCAGTCTGCAATGAGCTGCGCAAGCTGACGATCGGAAGAATCGAGCCGTGGCTGACCGGCATCGTCGCCGCCTTTCTGCAGGCTTGCGGTGCGCTGCTTGTTCGTATTGGCCAGCGGATTGTTCACTGGTTTATTTCGATGGACTGATCCGCACAACAAATAATTTTTGCTTTAATATGAGGTTTTTATGAAAAAACGATTCTTATATCTGCGCTATTACTTAAAACATCTGCATCATAAGTTCCGCGCCAAGCGCGGTGGCATGTACAGCATCATGCACACAAAGTTTCTCGGGAAAATGCCGCCTTCCGACGAGGAGGCCAACCATCTGATCAAGGAGATGATCACAAGCGGCAAGCCGTTCGCTCTGTGCCGTCTCGGAAGCGCCGAGTTCACCCTGATGCAGCTGTTTGACGAATACCAGCTGTTTCACCACGACAGACTCCATCAGAGCAACATGTACACGCTGTTCCACAAGGACATGGACGAGATCTCCCGGTGGGTCAATCTCACCAAAGAGGACTGCAGGGACGTCGATATCATGGCATATTTTGAGGATCATCCGATGGAAGAATATCTGATCCGCTCCTACTGCCAGAATTCCCGCCTGATCCGTCTCGAACAGATCGAGACGATTCTCTATGATGTGCCGTGGACGATGGCGTTAGAAGGAAAAAAAGTGCTCGTCATCAGTCCTTTCGTGGATACCATCCGGGAACAGTACCCGAAGATCGACAAGATCTATGAGGGCAGGAAAATGCTTCCTTCTTTTGAGCTTAAGACATTAAAATCCGTATGGTTCAGCGGAGACAGGGAGGACGATGACTTCGACACCTGGTTTGACGCTCTCCAGTATCTCTACGACGAGGCGATGAAGATTGACTTTGACATTGCCCTGCTTAGCTGCAGCACCTTCGGATTCGATCTTGCCTGCATGTTCAAGCGCGCCGGCAAACAGGCGATCCAGTACGGCGGTGCCCTTCAGGTTCTGTTCGGCATCAAAGGCGCCCGCTGGGACAACTACCCGCCCTACAGCAAGTATTATAATGAATACTGGGTGCGCGCACCGAAGACCGAAGCGCCGAGCAAACGCTTTGCAAACAAACTGGATAACGGCTGCTACTGGTAGACGGCTGTATTTGATTTTAAAGAATAAGAGGGAACATCATGAATGTAGATCACATTGGATATGCAGTCAAAAATATTGACGCATCCAGACAGGCTTTTGAAGAGCTCGGTTATGTTTTTGATCCGGTCGTAAACGATACGGACCGCAATATTTTTATTTCGTTCGGTCGTCTGGGTGATTACCGCATCGAGCTGGTATCGCCGCTCGATCCCGCACTTCCTTCGCCGGTCGACGGCACGTTAAAAAAGAGTGGGAACACACCGTATCACATCTGCTATACAAGCAGCCGTTTTGAGGATGACATCAAGGAGTTGCAGCAAAAGCGTTTTCTTCTCACAATCCCGCCCGCTCCCGCATGTGCTTTCGGCGGCAGGCGCGTTGCTTTCCTGTATCATCTCCAAATCGGATTACTGGAACTGGTGGAAGCCTAGTCGGCTTCCAGTTCCGATATATCCAGTTCCAGCATCTTCTGGCTTCGCTCCTTGATGCGGATGCACTGGTATCCCAGATAGATTCCCCACGGCTTCGTATCCTTCGTCGCCAACGTCATCGCACATAGTGCACATCCCTCCGCAATCGTAACACCCGGCAGAATGATGCAGCCGGCTCCGATGTTGGAATACTTTTTAATCACAACCGGTTCCTCAATCACATTCGTGAACTTCTCCGGAACCGTCGGATTCGTCATAAAATCTCCCGAGTAATCGTCCGATGCGGCATAAACTGCACAGTGCGATGAAATCCCGGTATAATCCTCAAATGTAATGCCTGCCGTTCCGCCAAACAATGTCGTGGTAACCGCCACATGGATATAATTCCCGAATGTAATCTTACCGCTGAGCACGCAGAAATCATCCACTCTCACATGATTGCCGATCCAGATATTGGAGGCACCGTAAATGCTTGCCTTACGGCTGATCATCACATCATGTCCCACATGGGCAAATCCCATCTGCTGTAATTCTTCTTCCGAATAAAAACTTGTTGCCATCTCTCTCTCCATTCTGCCGCGCGAAATGCCTACGCGCTGTTTTCTATTGTGATCGCTGCGACACCATCTTACACATCCCAGACCACAGTATGAATCTGCTCTGTCTCAGGAAGCGAGGTAAGCTTTCGCTCGTACTGCTTCTGCTCCTCATCCCCGGCGACCTGTGTAAATCCCAGATGCTCCCACAACGCCTCAACCGGCTTGTTCTTCGCCGTCTTTTTGTATGCCGCCGTCGCCCTGGTGATTCCATCTGCCTGAAGCTTCTTAAGTACGGCGTCCAGGATCGCATCTTCGACTTTGCGTCCCATCACCCGGCAGCTCATAAGAAAATTGTCGATCACTGCCGTATCGCCGTCCTGATGATACAAAAATTCACTCACCCATCCGCTGTTTCCATACTTGTCGGAGACTTCCGCCATCAGCAGATGACCTCCCTCCTCGCCAAGGTAATGCTCCAGTGCCAGTTCATCCATCCGCAGTGTACAGGTATTAAACTGATTCGTCTTGTTCATCAGCTGCACGGCGCGCTCCCTGGTATTGTCGTTTACCGGTGCCAGCCGGATTGTCGTCTGCAGCGACCGAAGATAATCTTCATAGGATACCGCGCTCTCACGTTCTTTTCTCCGCTCGCGTTCCTGCTGATACTGTGCCGTCTTTGCCTTGTCTTCGTCTGTCAGATGCCATGTGAAGAAATAGTTCTCATAGACTTCTGCCATCACCGCCGGCAGCGTCGTAAGGTCTGTCGGGAAATCCACGACTGTCACTTCCGGCTGCTGGATCCGCATCGCTTCGCGCTCCGCCTCATTGTCGTCCACAAAGACAAACGAGTCCAGACCAAGGTTCAATTCCTCCGCTATTTTCCCAATATTGACGGGCTTTGGATTCCAGTCTGCATAGATCGCAGAAAAATCTGATTCCTTCAGGATCATATGTGGATTCTCACGAAATGCACTCTGCACATCCTCGCTGTTATTCTTGGACGCGATAGCCAAAAGCACTCCCTGCTGCTGCATCTTTTTGATCTGTTTCTGGGTATCCTGATAGATGGCCCCCTCGTGTGCACTGTCGAGCACAATTCCTTCCGGTCCATCCTCACCGATCACACCACCCCAGAGGGTATTATCCAGATCGAGAACCAGCACTTTCTTGGGAACACGCACCAGCCTCGCCATCACATGCCGCATCTCCTCCGCGAGCAGATGAAGCGCTTTCATATCGTAAGGAATGGAACCCATATACCAGAATTTTGCGGAATAAAACTGTTTTCTTCCATAATCTTCGATCAGACGCCGCAGTTCAAAACGGTGAATATTTTTCTGCCGCTCCGCCAGCCCGGTCAGAAGCATATCCCAACAGGCGCCGGCTGCCTGTGCCAGATCACTTGCATCTCCCGCGCCGATATGTTCCGACCGGACATCAATGGTCGATACGACAAGATAGCTGGCAGAGTAATTCTCCGCCAGCTTCTCTATATACTGCTCCGAGCGGTCTAAGACCGTCTTCACACTTTCCATATCCTGGCACCCTTCTAACAGGGCATTTCCATCCAGCAGTAAAAACAGACATTCCGGTGCAAACGCCGCCAGACGCTCATCCCTTTTAAGTGCATACGTGATCCACTCTCCATACCCGTCTGTCTGAAATACTTCGTTCTCTTTTTTTAAAAGTCCGGACAGCATGTCCAGATTCACGTTGGACAAAATTGATAGCCGCATTTTATGATTCCTTTATATATTGGTAAAAATCGTTCAGCTTCTTGATCGTAGAGATCCGCTCCATCGGTATCATAACACCGTATTTTGCCTCGATCTCACCGAGCAGACGAAGCTGCATGAGGGAATCCCATGTCTCCACATCATCCTGGGATGTCTCCAGTGTCAGTGTATTCTTATCTACTTCCAATATGTCCGCTATAAAACTTAAAAATTCTTCCATCTTTCTATCCTTTACCCGACTTATTCAATCACCAGATCTTCCCAGTCATCGACAGGTACTAATGCAACGTAGGTTTTTCCGGTATTGATCGTAATCTCATTCCCCTGCGCGTCATAATAACGTGTCGGAGACGTCATGCTGGTCTTCTTCCATGATACATAGAGCGCCTTGCCGTTTGTGACGTAATAGCCGTAACCACTGCTGATGCAGTCAAAGATCATATAACCGTGTTCGTCATACTGTGTATAGCCGCAGCTCTGAATCAGAAGATTCTTAAAGCACAGCTGTGCGTTGTCATTGCCTGGATCTACATGGGCTTTGCCGTACTCGGAATAATAGTAAAGCTGATCATCCGCATTGTACTCCAGATAAGATCCGTTGTGCGGGAATGGAAGATCTACCATATTTGCATCAATCGCATCATCCGGATAAGATGTCCCGAGATCAACCGGGTTGTTCTCATTCGCAAATTGATAATGTGCTCCCTCATAATAGGAAGTATAGTCCTTTGACACATCGGAGCTGGAGAAGTTCTTGTCCATGTCCCCGGAAAGAATATACTCTGTATATTCTCTGGACTTACCGTTATCCACACGCGAAAATGTTCCGCTGAAATGATCAGAACATGCCTCGTCCAAATACTCATCCACATAGAACGGACCTCCGTCATGACAGATGATGGCATTCCATTCTGCAGCCAGTATCACGTTCGTCGGTCTGACACTGCGGATACTTCCAATCTGATCCACACTCTCATAATCCTTAAACAGCGCCATGAATCGTGTGATACGTCCGTTCAGCGTGCTGTTCATCATCTCGTATACCACATCTGCATGTGACAAGCCATAATGCGGAAGTGCAATGGATTCGTTGTCTACCATAACAGCAATCGGGCGCTGATCCTTCAGACTGTCGTCGATCAACTCGTTCGTCAGCTCACTGCGGTATTTTCCTTCCGGAAGAACCTCCTCTTCCTCTGTGTCCGCATTCTCCGTCTGCGCTGTTACCTCTGCCTCGATCTGCTCTGCGTCATTCTCCGCGCTGCTCTCCGTGGCATCGCTTCCTCCGCATGCCATAAGGTTGGCGGATACAGCAAGCAGTGTCAATAATGTAACTGCTCTCTTCTTCACTAATGTCTACCTCTCAATATCTTTATTTTCTACCGGGATATATCTGCAGTCAGATCTGCGGATATATCTGATTCCATTCTACCATATCTCAGGACGCTGTAAAAGCCCTTTTTCTACTTAATCCGAGTCACTTCGGCGCGGTTGCTCTCCGCAACAATATAGTGCGGGCGCTGCTTTACCTCCATGTAAGTCTTTGCAATATACTGCCCCATAATTCCCATGCAAAAAAGCTGTACGCCGCCGATGAACGTGATGATGCACGCCGTTGATGCCCAGCCTGTAACCGGATCTCCGAACACCAGCTTGCGCACCACGATAAAGATCACCGCGATAAAAGAAAGCAGCGTCATCCCCATGCCGAACCAGGATGCCACGGCAAGCGGTGCCTGCGAAAAATTGATAATGCCGTCAATCGCATATTTTAACAGCTTCCAGAAGTTCCACTTTGTCTCTCCCGCCACACGGTTCACATTTTCATATGGAAGCCAGTATGTCCGGAACCCGATCCATCCAAAGATTCCCTTGGAAAAGCGGTTGTATTCTCCCATCTCCACGATCGCATCCACCATCTCCCGCTTCATCAGTCTGAAATCGCGGGCACCGTCTACGATATCCGCATCGGAGATCCGGTTGATAATCTGGTAAAACTTTCTTGCAAACCAGCTGCGGATCAGCGGCTCTCCCTCGCGGTTTACCCTGCGTGTCGCCACACTGTCGTACTCTCCGGATGTAAGAAGTGCAAGCATCTGCGGCAGAAGTGCCGGCGGATCCTGCATATCCGCATCCATCACTGCAACATAATCTCCCTTCGCATTCGTAAACCCGGCATACATTGCCGCTTCTTTACCAAAATTCCTCGAAAAGGAAAGGTAGGTAACGTGTTCATCTCTTTCTGCCAAGTCCTTTAAGATTGACAATGTCGCATCCTTTGACCCGTCATTGACAAACAAAAACTCATATTCACAATCCATCCCCGCAAGAACTTTTGTGGACTCCTCATAAAAAATCGGCAATGCTTCCTGCTCGTTGTAGCAAGGAACAATTAGTGAAATCAACATTTTATTTTCCTTTCGTATGTTACAATAATCTGCGGAACACCGGCAGCTTCTTCATAACCAATGTCAATGCCACGCGAAGCCAAAACAGCACAAAAATCTCAATCAGGAATGCCGGCAGATATCCGATATACGGCATAAACTTCTGATAAATCACATCCATGCGGCCGCCCGCCCCGATAAATCCATCAAGAAGGTACACTCCGAACACACAGCTGCCGACGGTTGACAGGAAGCGCTTCAGTTCCCCCGGGAGATCCTCTCTCAGGAACAAAAGCTTCAAATCGATAAAAATCACAAGCGTGATAAGAGGCATCCACACACCGAGATACATCTCCCGGTAAGTGCCTCCATTCGTCTGCCAGTCCCGGTATACCAGCCGCCAGGTGATTACCACTACAGCCAGAAAAGCCAGATTGCGCAGTACATTTTTCCAGCCGAAAAACGACTGTTCCTCCAGATACCGGTCCAAGCCAAACCCGATCACCGGATAAAACAAAGTCGTCTGCAATACTCCCGCCACGCTGAAATAACCGCAGAGCGTATGGTATCCGAAAAAACCGAGTGTAATCTGCAAGGACTCCGTTACAATCTGCAGCGCAATCAGATACCAGAATGCATTTTTCGGCATATTCTGCGCCAACGGGCGCAAAAAAGGAAGACTGACAAGAATTCCAAGATAACTGTAGAGATACCAGTATGGCAGAAACGCCACATCAAACGGCAATCCAAGCAGGAAACGGATCGGAGTCACCGATGCCTGTCCCCGCACAGCAAATTTCAGGTAATACAGCAATGAAAAAATAACAATCACCGCCACAATACGCAGAATTCTCTTCCGCGCAAGTTCCCCAAAGCTTTCATTTTTTCCAAGCAGGAGCGCACCGGAAACCATGTAGAACAATGGCACTGCTGCCTTACAAACCAGGGAAAGAAAAAACGACACCGCATACTGTACGCCATGCTGTGTCGCAAACGACATAAACGGTGCCGAGTGATTATACATCACCAAGAGCACCGCCGTAATGCGCACCGCCTCCAAATAGTATTTCTTCTTCATCCTTATCCCCAACGTAAATAGATTAACATAAACTGGTTCTATGATACCACAATTCCACTTATCTGGGAAGAGTCAAAAACGGCCGCCTCTATTCTGTTCTAAGGTCAGATCCCAACTGTGTCCCGACCACTCTTATAAGGTATACTCCGATCCAAGTGCCGCATACAGCACCTTCAGTCCTTTGCGCTTCTTTTCTGCATAGTCGGAAGCCAACAGGAACCGCAGGTAGTCCTGCACCTCCTCCTTTTCACAACTCAATGAAAATTCCTCCTTTAGTGCCTCTATCAACTCCGTCACTGACATCGGATGATTCCGATCCCACAAAATATTCAAAATTAAATTCGCCTTCTCCGGCAGTGTATCCAGCATGACACATTCTATCATCCGTTTACTCCCCTTTTCTTCTTTCTTTGTATAGTACCTTACCGCTTGCCTTGTCTTAAATGTGTATATTTTATTCCAATTTTTTCCAAAATACCATTCGATCTGACGTAAATAAAAATTTACGTCAGATCGAATGGTATTTGTCGGTAAGTGCTCCTACTATTAAGAAAAAATGAAAAGGAGACTTCACAAATGAAAAAAATGATTCTGATTGCAGCTCTTACACTGGTTCTCACCGCAGCCGCCGTACCGGGCGTTGCAACATCCTTTACAGAAAATGCCGGGGTGAGTGTATGCTTCTTTTTGGGGGATCTGGAAGAATGCTATTAAAGATATAGTTCAACATCTATATCATAATGCTCCTTGCACAATACGACCGTCATTCTCGCCATTCTCTCTTGTCTGGTGGCGAGAAAAATGGCGGCAGTCTGTTGAAATATTTTAACGGCTTCCTCGCGTTTTCCCAAGGATGCCAATGCACATCCCTTATTAAAAAGTAACCGTGGAAACGCAACCAGGTTGCCATATTCAATGCAGAAATTCACTCCTGTTTCCGCAACTTGTTCTGATTCTTCATATCTTTCTAAATTTCCCAACCAGTTACATAAATTATATAGGATCATTGGATATCTCGCTGCTTTTTCTTTACCGTCGATAAAGGTCTTTTCCATATATTCCTTCAACCAATAACCCAATCCCAGCGCTTCTTTCATCATTTTCTGTTTTGCATATAAAATTGCAATATTATCAATTATGGCAATCTCATGGAATGTCAACAGATTGTTTCCATTCGGCGTCACACCGTCAAAATTCGGAAGCGTCATATGGATCGCGCTCATAAACATTTCCATAATCTCTTCAAAGGATCCACCATTACGCTTCTTCAAAATTCCCTTTGCGAATGTCAAATACTGCATATACAGATTATTCTGATGTTTCTTTTCCATCAGCTGTTCTAACCCATGAATATTCTCCTGAAGCTGTTGTGTTCCTTCTTCTCCGGCTGCAATGCTCCTCGTGACATCCTGGATTTTCTCAAAGATCACCATATCTTCCTTGCTCACTAGCACATCAAATATTTTATCTCCAATTCCAAGACGTTCCATCAATGCGTCAAGAATATGCTTACCGGGTGCCTGTGCACCGGTCTCAATCCGGGACAATGACGCTGTCGTGCAGATACCAAAGCTAAGCTGCTCTTGTGTATATCCTCTACGCAGTCTGGTATCTCTGATATAATCTCCGATCAAGTAATTTGACATCCTTTTATCTCCCTGTATGTACCCTTTCCAACTTATTCTATGCCTATACAGAATATACCTTCTCTATCCCGCACTCATATCCCACAATAATTTCCAGCCGGCAGCCGCCGGTTATTTTTTTTCTGAAAAAACAAAAAACTTACTGATTACATAATTAAGCACGATCACAATCACCTGTGCAATTACTTTCACAACCATGCTGTTAAAGCCCAGCCAGGTAATAAATACCAGCAAAATGATCTCTTCAATCACCAGTGTGACCACACGCCCGCCAAAAAACGAAAGCATCTGCCTTAAAAATTCTGTGATCGTATGTGTCGGTGCCTGAAATACCCAGACACGGTTCGTTGCAAACGCGAACAATACAGCCAGCACCCAGGACATCACATTGGCAATCAGCTCGTTGATTCCCATGGATACATTAAAAACTGCATAAGTAACAATGCTGACAATAAATGTCAGCCCACCAAAGAACAAATACAACAATACTTCCTTGTTTTTTTTATAAAACGGCTCAAAGATGTTCAACAGCGGCAAAGCCATCATCCGGTCAAAAATATCCCGTTTCTCCTGCATTCTTCATTTTCTCCTCTACTCTTGTATTGCTTAAACGCAATTTTAAGTATAGCGAACTCATTCCGAAAATACAAGGCTGAAACCGTTTTGCCATCTCTTGGGCCACACTATTTCATACGGCAGGCACATTCCGAAATTATTTTTGTAGATTTTATCGGTTGAAATTACCGATTAAGAATGAGACAGATCTGTCTCTACATTTTAGACTGAAACTCTTCAATAGAATCCGCGCGTGCTGCAAGCTTAAGCCACGCAGATAGCACATCTTCATTCTGTTCCTTTGCAATGCGCTCTTTTGTTTGATCCGGAAGTGTTCCAAGATCTTCCAGCAGTGCAAGGATGTTTTGTGCTACTCTTGATGCTGCCATTGACTCTGCCATCGATTCCGCCATTGACTTTGCCATTGACTCCGCCATTGACTTTGCCATTGACTCCGCCATCGGCTTTGCCATTGTTTCTGCCATCAATTTTGCCCTTCGCTCTGCTTCCTGGTGGATATACTCCTCCATTGTCATATAGCCTGCCTCCAATTTCCGATCGCGCTTTAGTTATTTCACTCTTTCGTGAATTTTAAGAATTTTCTCATCCTGATGTCTGACAGCTACTTCCTCTGTGCTCTGCTTCAGATACTCAAATAAATGCAGCAGCTCCGGTGTCACATTCTCTGTATCTGTGCCATTGGTATTAAAGAAGATCTTCTGCGTCTCATCCCCAAGCGGAATGTCCGCTTCCTTGCAGTACTCTTCAAACACATACTGACATCTTCCTTTTCCAAACGGATCGAACGAACATATAAAAATAATGTAGCCCGGCTTTAACTGCTGATAATCCTCCCCGGGTCGTAAAGATGTAACGTCCAGTTCCGCCTGATAATAGCGGCATCGCTTCGGCAGACTCTTCGTATCGTCATTCTGCATCTCGACGTCATAGCTGACTTCTTCCTCATCCGACGCATACACATCAAAACGTACGCTCTTAAACTCGCTGTCAAGGAATAACACCTGCTCTACGTGTGCCTTCACCTTGGAAATCCGCTTATTCAAAGCAATCTCCAATACATTTCTGCAAATTTCCTCATCCTGCATGGCTGCCGCAAACAAGTACGCATTTGTCAAATTCAGTTTTTGAAAACTTTCTCCCATACACGGGTACCTCCTCTGTGGGAAGTGCCTGCCTATGGGAGTATTATAGACCGAATTACATTTGATTGTCTATTGGGCGAAATCACGAAATTTTAATGCCAAATTTCTACTCGTTTTCCCCTCTGTCCGTAATCTCATCCGTCTCTCTCTCTTTCTGCTTCTTCCGCACATACCCCGATGCATTTTAAAAAGCTTTCAAAAAGTGGCGTTGTATAATATACGTCTCCTTCATATCCAAGATATGCCCCCACCTTTTCTTTACAAAACCCGGTTCTTGTGACAGCGGACAGAATATTTTTCACTTCGTCTTTTTCGATCCCGCAATCTTTTCTTATATCTTCATAAAATGCTTCATTGTTGTATTTATATTGATGTAATTTTGCCAGAATTGTAATTTCTCTGATGGACAGCTCTTCCAGCCGTTTCAGATTCTCCTCATACAGGTCAATGTCTCTGTCCCCTGCCAGCAAAAATGTATGTTTAAATAAATTGGCAATATACAGCACCTTTTCATTGGTTGCCAGCCGGTTCAATACCTCCAGCATGCGCGCCAGTTCCATGAGAAACGGGACATCTGCCACGTCACTTTTTACAATCAGCTCCCCCGACTCTGTAATATAACTTAGGAATTCTTCCCGTTTCCTTTTCTGAAACCCGGCAACCTCCTGCTCCAGAAGATTCTTTGCCAGACTGCCGATCCCCGGAATCTCACCCAGCATCTCCATTCCGCTTTTTATCATCGGATTTGAGAAAAAATCTGCAATAGCTTCCATGTCCTGCAGCTCTGTTTTTGCCATTTCAAAATTTTCTTTGCAAGAGTTTTTATTTTCCATAAATTCCTCACATTTCCGGCACAAAGTGCTTCCCTTTCCCATTAAAGCCGGCAGCCAGGCTACCTTTTTCCCCGAAAAATTACATCCAGCATACCCCCACTGCCGGCAGTTTCATTTCTGCCCGGCACAAGCCTTCCAGGATCATCGTCGTAGTCATCCGGCTTCGTCCAGTCTTCCAGATAAGACTCAATCAAACTGGTACTGATATCCGCATCCCTGGGGTCATACACGATCTGCGCGGCAATCTCGACCGGAAATTTATTTACGATCCCCATGATCTCATTATAAATGTCTTCGCGGATGTATTCCTCCCACTCCAATGCTACACTTGAAAAATCACATTCCAGAGCTTCACCATTATAAAAAGTACTCTCCTCTATCGCTGTATTCACATCATATCCATCATAATAGTCAGACTGATCCACGTCCCTGGCATACGTTTCAACAGCATTTTGTAATCCCCGCACAAAACTTTTCCGGTATTTTGTAAACAGCCATTCGCCACCGGTTTTTTTCGCCTCCCGCGCGATCGCCTGATACTCCCACAGCCCCCGTTCCATCAGGAAATCTTCCAGCGTCTCCTGATTCAGTTTCGCTCTTGTATGATAGAACACATCCATTTTTTCCTGCAGCAAAGCGAACAGGATTTCTTCGCTTCTATCTCCTTTTTTGGTGTAGCAGCTCCCCGGTTCCTCCAGGAATGCCTGCACGAACTCCATATGACACATATCCCGTATGCTGTTATCGCAAATAACTCCAAGAATTTTACCGCGCTTTGCTTCCAACATGCGAAAATGATACTGGTAAATCCGCCCATTCCGGACAAGTTCTTCCACGCAGCCGGGGCAGATCCGCTCCAGCTGCACATACTCTGTCGCATATGCCGGCATATTTGCCTGCTCCATCGGATTCTCCCGGATATAATTTTTCAAAAAATCATTGATCGATGGGTTGCATACGCCAATACGCTTTCTGCCGTTCTGTTCTATCATCTGCACCATGGAATCTGTCAACCGTCTCAGCGCCTCGTCATACAGATTTCTGGTGGTATCCATCCCTTCCAGGCCAGAAAGGCGTTTCAAAAATGCTGCCACAAGAACCGGTTCCTCCACACTCGTATCAGTCAGCGAATACAACGTCAACAGCAACGCCCGATCCTCCGGTCCAAGTTTTCTCGTAAATTCATCCTTCCATAATTCTCTGGGATTTTCGAGACAGTTCATAATAAACGCCGCATAATGATCTGGCGCAGCCTGCTCGTAATTTTTCTTTTTGGTGACAAACTCAATCAACCGTGGCGTGTAATTTACATGCCTGACTATTGCCCGATAACGTCTGTCCTCATAAACATTCCGGTAATATTCCTCCGGAATCTCCGCAAAATACAAATGATTATAGAAAATCCTGCCCTTCTCTTCCTCATCCAGCCCATTCATCTCTATCTTGCGGATTTTTATATTCTCATCCTCCATAAAATACCGGAAATCACACGATCGTTCCTTTGCTTCGTGAAAAATCGTAACACGGGAATTCATAATCAGAAGCTTGGCCGGGTTGCGTATGATATACTTGACCAGCGCCAGCAATTCATTTTCTTTCGTCTCCTGCATTTTAAAATAATGCTGTCCCAGGCAGTCATCAAGAACGATCAGCTCCTTCCGCTCCCTGTCGGCGGAGAGCGCGCGTTTTAAATCCGGCAGCTCGCCGTTTGTCGTGTAGCGGATGCGGTATCCTTCCGCTGCAAAAGCCAATGCGAGCATCTTGGTCAGCATGGTCTTCCCTACTCCCGGATCGCCCAACAGCATCAGCATATGCTCTTTTTCCAGAAGCTTTCTGCCTTCCTCGTAATATTTTGTCTTCACAAAAAGCTTCTGTTCCTTTTCAATCCGATAGAAAAAGGCATCACAGTCGATCGCGATATCCTGATTGCCAAGCCGTTCTAAAACACTGGTCGATTCCAGCCACAGCTTATAATTCCATTCCAGAATATCAGCGTTCTCTTTTTTATGTAGAAAACGGTCAATCTCCATCAGATCCACAACCGCTTCCGCATCATCCATATAATCTGAAAAAAGCTGATAAATCTCGGAAATATTGCATGCCGTCAGCTTTTTCCCACAGCAAACATAATAATGCTGCGGCTGTTTCTGTTTTACCTTCGGGAGTTCTTTCTTTAAGCTGGAGAGCAGTGTGCTGTAGGAACTGTCAATATAGTGTTTTACCTGCACCATATGTTTTCCTGACAGTTTCGTCTCTGTAATGTCTACACCGCCATCCCTTCCGGGCGCAAAACAGCGAAGCGGACAACCGATCTTCCGCTCCATGATATCCCGACACAACAATTCAAATTCAAAATCCGATAAATTTGCATAATGAAACATAATGGTACTTTCCCTTGTCTTCTGTTCTCAAATTATCAGACAGAAACGTCCCGAAATTATTCTTGTAGATCTTATTGGCTAAATCCTTCCACCTTCACTCCAATACATTCTTCCCTGACAGACCGTCAGAAAAAACATATTCTCAAATAAGTTTGTAATAAATATGATCTTTTCATTGGCTGCCAATCGATCCACAACTTCCAGAGTCCTCGCCAATTCCATAAGAAACGGAACATCAGCCACGTCTTTGCTAACAATCAGTTCCTTCGACTCTGCGATAGTTTCGCTGTTCTGCAAAATTGCCTTTGCAATTTCAAAGTTGTCTTTTGAAGCAACTTTCATTGTCATTGATTCCTCTAGTTAAATTTTAAACATAATCACGGCTTTGTGTGATGCATCTTTATAGTAACATGTTTATCCTAAATTTCCGCATAGAAATAAAAACGCGAAAAATCCATCTTTTTTAGAGAGCCTCTTCTAATTTTCTTTTTCCATCCGAAATTATATTTATTGTTACCCCAAGCAGTATAGCATCCATTATTCTACACAAAATATAAGTAACCATCGTCTCTACTATTTGCTGATTATCTGGCAAACTTTCAATTATAGGCAACGAATACATATTTTGTACAGCAATATAAAAGTTTGTGTAAGCGTCCTCTGTACTCCCCATTAAAAGTGTGGTATTTAGAACACCATTTCCTACTATCATCTCAATATAGGCCACTAAAATAAATATCATCCCTCTAATGCGATTGGCATGTTTGCAAATATCTACCATACTAACAATAAAAAATAAAGCTATAAGTTTAAATATCCAAAACATCTGTTTAATTTCTATAAATACCAATGCTGCTAAAATACTATAACCTATCATCCACTGTGCTATTATAAATTTTTCAGTGTAATCATCTTTCTTATAATAATATTGAACAAGCCATAAACTACCCAAAATCACAGCAATTATAAGACACCATGCATCCACCACATTAATACTCTGGGCTTGTACAAATATCACCATATTTATAGTCCATATAGCAAAAATCCAACCTATTGCTTTTAATCTTTTTCTCCCCCGATCTAAACACAACGATTTTGCAAATCTGTATGTACAATAAAGCATAATCAAAGTCCCTAATATTTTTAAGGTTACCTCTGGGTATCTTTTTAACAAGAAAATATATACAATATATCCGATTACTATGCCCAAAATCCCTATCATATTTTTCTTAAAACATTTTTTTCTCTTTTGAATTTTTACCCACACTCTCTCCTCGTTTTTCCTCCTTCCTCCACAATATATAACTTTTAGATTGCTTCTATTAGGAATAACTTACCATACCTATAACAATTCTTTCTTCTCGCCATTCTGTATATCTTCTATTATCCCCTATAGTTTCAAAACCGTATCATCCTAGGTAAGCTTAATTAACCATATCAACCAAACTACAATATAATTTTATAAGCATTTCTTCGTTTAAAAGTCGTCATTAATATTACTTTCATATTAGAAGCGTCCAAATTTAGCCTTTTTATATAAACCATAATGAAACCTATATGAAACATTCTCATCAATAGGCACCTTAGGCTCTATATTTGATAGACTTTTCTCTCTGTACGAAAAATGATAATATGCATTTGGTTCCCCATAATTTTCTATTGCAGCAATCACATTGCTATCATATAATAACTGCAAAAATTTTGTAGGATCATCTACAAACTCTGGTATTTCCTTTGCATTTGTCAAAATATATTCTGTAAATTTATCATACACATCAACATATTCCTCATATGAAAAATCACTATCCTTGAAATAATCAAAGAATTTTTTAAAGTGATTGAAGTCTTCAACCGAATAATAAAATGATAATTGATCTTTTATAGAACTCATAAAATATTCGGAATATGCATTTTGAAAATCATCACTCTGATATATATCTTTTGAAAATACCATTTCCTCGCTTTGTCCTGCTCGAAGCATAAATTCTTGTAACAGCTGCAATATGACTATTATATCTCTTGGACGAGATAAAGAAATTCTAAGGAAATCCATAAATGCTGTATCGTATTCCCTACTAGAACTTGTTGTAGGAAACGTCCACAAAAAATATTTTTCCCACAAATCTTCTTCTACATTTTCCTGCTGATATTCTAGTATTCGTCTTGAAACTTTATATAAGTTAGAGGTCTTGTATTCTTTATATGTGGTTCTCCAATCCAAAAATACTGCATTATCTCTCAATTTATTTGTTGCATTTTGTAAGTTTAATGCAGAAAATATGTCCGGTCGTAACAACAATACAATTTTCAGATGACCTTTTGAATCTTTAACATTTTGAAATAATTCTGTATTTAATGCCCAACAAGCATCTGCTAGTCCACGTATACATTGTATATAGTCATCATATGGGATTACATTTGGTCTTATATCTATGCCATCAATAAACAAATTAACATTTCTACTTAATTTTAATCTTTTTATTGCATCACTAAATTGCTTTTCAATATAAAATAAATTCATTTGAAATCGTGTCTCTGAAAACTCTAATTTTGTATCATTTTTCCCAGACACCTCGGAATATTTGCAAATTAATTTTGCTGCCAATTCTGTTTCATCAACAATTTTTAGTGCAGTAATGATTTCAGGCGTAAATGCATTCATATAATACTCATCTATTGCTCGCAACAAATCATCAATATTACTCTTATTGAACAAAGATAGAACCTTATCATCATCTGTTATACTCTTACTTAATAATAGTAATAAAATGACTTTCCATATTCCCACAAAATCTGTCAATTCCAAATTTTTCTGTTTCTTAATATTGTAAAATTTATCATAATCTGTTGCAGATATATATGTCAAAATTGTCTTATTTTCTTTGTAATTGTTATTTTTTAAATATACAGAATATGCCGTCTTTCCCGTTCCTTTCTCTCCAATTAAAAAATAAGTATTAGGATTAATAATCTTTTCAAGGAAATAGTTTTTTACAAAAATATCATTAAACATTTTTTTATTATCTCTGCGTGCATAATTCTGCGCATCAGAAAATCCCAAATTTAATTCGCCAATTTTTTTCATTTTTATCCCTCCGTCTCTGCAAACTAATATCTTCCTTAATACAAATTATTACTTTTGTCAGTGAAAAAAGCCATATAATCTGGCGTAAGTTGTTATTATTTTTTTAATACTCAATTTACATATATCATATAAGGCGTAACACTTTCTCATTAATCTCCATTATCAATAATTTATATACTCAAGTAGTGACAGTTGTAAATGATACAATAAATATGTACATTTAGTGGAAAATAAAAATGTACAATCAAGGTCAGCATGCTATTGTATTCATGGAGGTGTTATCCATGAACGAAGTATTAAAGACCCATCTTAAAATCCTCAAATTGAGTAATATAAAACCAAACTTTTCAGAACTCGCGCGGTTTTATGATATGGATCGCAGGACTGTCAAAAAGTATTATGACGGATACAATACCTTTTTCCGATATTTGGGGAGCATCCCAAAGTTTGTGTAAACCTCCAAACTGATGTAAGATAAAATTACTC